>JACXTT010006224.1_pt1 | contig 17103 bp, 15 predicted proteins | sample 9270951 | NCBI WGS metagenome assembly JACXTT01 (sample SAMN15532306, study PRJNA645909) | rock metagenome | isolation source: weathered quartz diorite | place: Puerto Rico | collected 2017-06-21 | reverse complement strand
ATCAAAGTGATAGTGCGTGTCCAACGCTGCCTTGATCGGCGCCTGGGTTAACGATTTCGCCGTTTCGACCTGAAAAGTTGCCCCTGCCGCGCTCACAAATCCTTCCACCAGCAAAACGCTATCCTTTCCAACAAGAAACCCGCCGTTGCACATCGTCTGTATGCCCTTCGACGTGTCGGAAATCGTCGCGTATAGCCCATCTCCAATCTTTCGCACCGACGCGAATCCTCTGTCTACAATCGGAGTCGCAGCGATTCTCGAATCTTCCGCCAGTGTCTTCCCGAGTGCCCGCAGCGGTATCACGCTCGCCGCCGCATACATCGCGCTCAAATAAGAAGTTTGTGCCAGGAAGTTACGCCGGCTGACTGCTGGAATCACGTTTTGCATTTTTTTTCTCGCAATTTGAAATGGACTCTCTAACCAGAACCCAAAATCTTACCTGCCTTGAAGAATCACCCTGCGGGGTTGCCATTTGCGCTATTTGCCCTTCATCCATACGCAAAATCCTCCGCGAATCAAACTATCCTAGTTAAGAACAGATTCCCCAGTCCCCCGGAAAGATACATGAGTGTGGTGGCTGACATGAAAAAGTTGGTTTTGCTTGCCCTTGCCTGTCTCGCAATGGTCTCCGCGGCCCGCGCGCAGTACAACGAGGATGAAATAAGACCCAACCAGGAGGCCGATCGCCAGGCCATCACCAACCTCGAGCTGGGATTTGCCCGCGCCATTCAGCTTAACAACTCCACAATCTTCAACACCGTATACAGCGACGATTTCTCCGGCGTCACTTGGTACGGAGAAGTCGTTAGCAAAGCCAAACAGATTCGCAACATTCAGACTTCGGCCGCCACCTACGACTTCGTTCGTTGCACCGACGTCCAGGTCAAGGTTTACCGTGACGTCGCTTCCGTCACCAGTCTCCTCACAGAGCGTGGGAAGCTCGATGGCCGCCCATTTATCCGTCAGTTGCGCGTTCTCCGCGTTTACTTCAACACTCCGCGCGGCTGGCGCGTCATCGCGGCACAGGAAACGCAACTGCCCTCGCAAATCAACCGGTGATTCTTACGCTGGCTCAGTGTCCGCGCAGCGCTCGCTCCGCGTTCACCGCCGCTCCGATTACTCCCAGCTCATCGTTTTCCGGAATCAGCTCAAACCGGCTTCCCTGCAGGGGGCTCATTTTCACCATGTCATGGACTAGCCGGTCCAGCAGGGCAACATCAATAAATCCCACGTTCGGCCCCGTCAAGTAAAACGGTCCCGGGCCCGCCATGTGAATCGAAGTTGCCGATGCGGCCGCCAGCGCTCGATGGCATTGCATCACGAATTCCGCGCAGCGCTGATCGCCCGCTTTCGCATTCACAAAAACTTCTTCCGGCTCCATGTCCAGAAACCGTAATCTCATCGAGCGATACCCGAGGATTCCCTCCAGGTGTCCCACGCCGCCGCATCCACAGAATTTCTCTTTCGGATCAATCGTCACCACGGAGTGCCCGCCTTCCCATACCCCTTCGCTCCACGGAAATCTTCCATAGCCGACTCCGTTTCCGATCGCCCAAACCCTGTTCAGTTTGTGCAACACACCTCGTGTCGCCGCAATTCCTGCCGCGGTTGCATCCGCGTCATTGAAAACGCTCACTGGAACTTTGGTGCCTGCCTTCGCCAGCGCAGATTCCACTGCGGCTTGCAGACGAAATCCTTTCATCTGCTGCAGATTCGGCGATTCTTCCGCAACGCCATCGCGAATGATCCCGGGAAATCCAATTCCAACTGCATCCAGTTTCTCGCCTTTCGCAACCGCCTTCACCTGCTCTGCAATCGTCTGCGCAATGTCGTTCGCCGGCATGGAGAGTAGTGCGTCGTGCGCCCCGCCTTTTTCCGGAAACGCGCGCACTCCGCCTGTCACCTTGTGGTTGTCGACCAGCCCCGCCGAAATGTGCTGTACAACATGGATCCCGGCTAGCTTTCCCATCGCTCGCCTTCCGTTTCCTAAGCCTTGCATACTACCTACACGTTCGTCAGCTTATTCAGCCCGTTGAACGCCGCCGCCTTATAACACTCCGCCAGCGTCGGATAGTTGAAAACCGTGTCCACGAAATATTCCACGGTTCCCTTTAGCGCCAGCACCGCCTGCCCAATGTGCAAAAGCTCCGACGCGCCTTCGCCGATGATATGCACGCCCAGCAGCAGCTTTGTATCCGGGCTGAAAATCAACTTCAGTCGTCCCGTTGTGTCGCCGCGAATCTGCCCCCGCGCAATCTCACGAAAGTATGCAATTCCAATTTCGTACGGCACGCCCGCGTCCGTCAGTTGATCTTCTGTCTGCCCTATAAACGAAATTTCCGGAATCGTATAGATTCCGTAAGGATAATGCGCCGGATTCGAATGAATCTTGATTCCCGCGGCGTTCGCAGCTGCGATTCTTCCTTGCTCCATCGAAACCGAGCCCAAGCTAGGAAATCCAATCACGTCACCCACCGCATAAATATGAGGCTGCGCCGTGCGGTAGTCTCCGTCGACTTTGATTCTTCCACGCCCGTCCGCTTCCAGTCCCGCCGCTGCCAAATTCAATTCATCTACATTCCCTTGCCGCCCCACGGCGTACAATAGCGCATCGCCGTTCACTTTCTTCTTGCTCTTCAAATTCGCCACGACCGTCTTGTCCGGTAACTCCTCCACGCTCTCCACTTCCTCATTCAAGCGCATCGTCACTCGCCGGTCTCGCAAGTGGTACGAAAGTGCTTCCACCATTTCCGCATCCGCAAATTCCAGGAGCCGCGGCCTCTTTTCGATCAGCGTCACGCGCACGCCCAGTGTCGCGAACATGCACGTATACTCCACGCCGATCACGCCACCGCCCACCACAATCAGCGTCTTCGGTATCTCAGGCATCTGCAGCACTTGATCGCTGTTGATAATCGTCCGGTTGTTGAACGGAACTAGCGGTGACATCGCCGGTTTCGTCCCCGTCGCCACCACAACGTTTTCTGCTTGATAGTCCGATTGCCCGCGCGAGCTAACCACGCGAATCTTGTTCGGCTCAATAAAACTCGCTACGCCGTTTAGAACTTCAATGCCGTTGCGCGAAAGCTGCGCCCGAGTCACGTCAATCTCTGTTTTAATCACATGCTGCGCGCGGAACGACAAGTCCCCCATCGTGATCTGGTCCTTCACGCGGTAGTTCACGCCGTAAATGCTTTGCCAGTAAAATCCGGAAAGGTGCAGCACCGCTTCCCGCATCGTTTTGCTGGGAATTGTGCCCGTATTGATCGCCACGCCGCCCACCACTTCCATCTTTTCTACAAGCGCAACATGCTTCCCGAATTTTGCAGCTTGTATGGCTGCCCGTTGTCCCGCGGGACCGGAGCCAATTACGAGTAGGTCGTACGTTTCCATAGGTGATTTCTGATTAGCGTTGTCCGTCGTTGGCCGATTTGCCGCGGAAGTATACCACCCCCGCTATTAAGCCGTTGTCTTATCTCTCTTGCCGGCTCATTTCCGTTCCCAAATTTCCCTCTTGCAAATTAGACTTTCCTGAATAACCTAATTCCGGTAAGGCGGTGCAACGAATGGCCTCATCTCCCGTTCCTAGTCGCACGACGAATCTTGGCGAAACTCAGCGGCGCGACGCCTGGTGGCTCGAACTTCTTCCGGTCATTGTCCTCTTCGGCGGTTTCGGCATCTACGCAACTCTCCGCGCCTTCGAAGGCAAGTTCTACGAATGGGGACCCTATCTCTCGCCCTTTTATTCGCCGCTGCTCTCCTTCTCTTGGTGGAAGTATTCCCCCGCCATCCTCATTCTCGGCGCCCCGCTCGGTTTCCGCGCCACATGCTACTACTACCGCAAAGCCTACTATCGCGCCTTTTTTCTCGACCCGCCCGCATGCGCTGTCAGCGAATCCGGCAAGCGCAACTACCGCGGCGAAACGTCCTTTCCCTTCATCCTCCAAAACATTCACCGCTATTTTCTTTATCTCGCGATTCTTTTCTTGTGCTTTCTCTGGTACGACGCAATCAAAGCCTTCATCTTCAACGGCAAATTCGGCATCGGCCTCGGCACCTTGGTCATGCTCGTCAACATCATCCTTCTCACCGCGTACACTTTTTCCTGCCACTCTCTCCGCCACATCGTCGGCGGCAAACTCGATTGCTTCTCCTGCTCCGCGTTCGGCCCTCCTCGCCACTCTGCATGGAGCTTCATCACTTTCCTCAACGAACGCCACATGGTCTTCGCCTGGGCCAGCCTCATCTCCGTCGGCTTCGTCGATTTCTACATCCGGATGCTCGCCTCCGGCGTTTTTAAGGATCCCCGACTCCTGTGACCGCCGCAAATTACGAAACCCATGAACACGATGTTTTGATCATCGGCGCAGGCGGCGCGGGCCTTCGCGCTGCGCTCGAAGCCATCGCGCAAGGCGCGCGCGTCGGCCTCGTCTGCAAATCGCTTCTCGGAAAAGCTCACACCGTCATGGCCGAAGGCGGCATCGCCGCAGCCATGGCCAACGTGGATAAATCCGACGACTGGCGCACGCATTTCTGCGACACCATGCGCGGCGGAAAATTTTTGAACAACTGGCGCATGGCCCAGCTTCATGCGCAGGAAGCGCCTGACCGTGTCCGCGAACTCGAGCAATGGGGCGCGCTTTTCGACCGCACGCCCACCGGCGATATTCTCCAGCGCGCCTTCGGCGGTCACACCTTCAAACGTCTCTGCCACGTCGGCGACCGCACTGGCCTCGAGCTCATCCGCACGCTGCAAGATCGCGGCGTTCAGCTTGGGGTTGACGTTTTCATGGAATGCACCATCACGCGCCTGCTCAAAGACGGCGATCGCATCGCGGGAGCGTTCGGCTACTGGCGCGAACAAGGCCGTTTCGTCGCCTTCAAAGCAAAATCCATCATCATCGCCACTGGCGGCATCGGCAAAGCTTGGCGCATCACCTCAAATTCCTGGGAATACACGGCTGACGGCATGGCCCTCGCCTACGAAGCCGGCGCCGAACTCATGGACATGGAATTTGTGCAGTTTCATCCCACAGGAATGGTTTGGCCTCCAGGCGTGCAGGGAATTCTTGTCACTGAAGCCGTTCGCGGCGAAGGCGGCATCCTTCGCAACAAGCTCGGCGAGCGCTTCATGGAAAAATACGACCCGAAGCGCATGGAGCTCTCCACGCGCGACGTCGTCGCCCGCTCCATTTACACCGAAGTCCGCGAAGGCCGCGGCTCCGAACACGGCGGCGCGTATCTCGACATCTCCCACAAACCCGCCGAGTACGTGAAGAAAAAACTTCCCAGCATGTATCACCAGTTCAAGGAACTCGCCGACGTGGACATCACGAAAGGCCCCATGGAAGTCGGCCCTACGTGTCACTACATGATGGGCGGCATTCGCGTTGATGCCGAAACCGCCGTATCCACCGTCCCTGGCCTTTTCGCCGCTGGCGAAGCCGCCGCAGGTCTACACGGCTCCAATCGTCTCGGCGGAAATTCGCTATCCGACCTTCTTGTCTTCGGCCGCCGCGCAGGAAAAGCCGCCGCCGAATTTGCCAATCGCGCATCCGCCGCCAATCTCGATTTTTCCCAGCTAGAGCAAGCAGAAAGGGAAATGCTCGCTCCATTCGAACGCACCGATGGCGAATTTCCTTATCCCATCCACCACGATCTTCAAGAAACGATGCAAAATCTCGTCGGCATCTTCCGCAACGAAGAAGATCTCAAGAAAGCCCTTCACAAACTTGACGATCTAAAACCGCGCCTGGCCAAAGTTCGCATTGACGGCTCGCGCATGTTCAATCCGGGCTGGCACCTCACCCGCGACCTCAAAAACATGCTGCTCATTTCTGAAGCCGTCGCCCGCTCCGCCCTCGCACGCCGCGAAAGCCGGGGCGCGCACAGCCGCATTGATTTCCCCAATTACGATCCGGTCTGGGAAAAGAAAAACAACATCGTCGTCAACGAACGCGGCACAATGACTTTGCACGAGCGCCCGGTTCCCGAAATGCCTGCGGATTTGAAGCGGTTGCTGGAAGAGAAGAAGTAGCACAGCCACTCTTGGCTGTGCCCCAGTTTTGTAGTGGCGTAAATGTTTGTACTCGCCGAGATCTAAACAGGCGGGTTGCAGTTAGCATTACAAAGGAGCCCTTAATGCCCGAAGCTCTTCTTCGCGTCTTCCGCGGCGACAATTCCGGTGGCGCTCCCGTCGATTACAAAGTTCCGCTCGCTCCCGGCATGGTCGTTCTCGACGCGCTCCACTCCATCCAGGCTTACCAATCTCCCGATCTGGCTGTCCGCTGGAATTGCAAAGCCGCGAAATGCGGCTCCTGTTCCGCCGAAGTCAACGGCCGCCCCCGCCTCACCTGTAAAACCCGTATGGACTCGCTCCCGCTCGATCAGCCCATCACCGTCTCGCCTCTCAAAGCCTTTCCCGTCATAAAAGATCTTGTCACCGACGTTTCCTGGAACTACAAGGTCAACAAAAAAATCCCCGCCTTTCAGCCGCGCCCGAACATCCAATGGAAAATGGATCAGCGCGACGTGGATCGCGTCCAGGAATTTCGCAAATGTATCGAATGTTTTCTCTGTCAGAACGTCTGCCACGTTCTCCGCGATCACGCCAAGCACGAATCCTTCGGCGGCCCGCGCTTCTTTGTCCGCGTCGCAGGCCTTGAAATGCATCCGCTCGACGGCGTTTCGCGCACTTCTTTGCTGAAAAATGAAATGGGCCTCGGCTACTGCAACATCACAAAATGCTGCACCGAAGTCTGCCCCGAAGAAATCCGCATCACCGACAACGCCATCATCCCTTTGAAAGAACGAGTCGTCGACGAATTCTACGACCCGGTCACTATGCTCTTCCGCAAGCTCCGCGGCTCGTAGCGTGTTGGAAGATTCTGGGGGTCGGAGCTTCAGCTCCGACATCTGGACTTGCTGCTAACTGGGCTTTAGCCCCTGAGGAAATGTTTCTATTATAGGGAGGCAGCCATGAACTACCAACTCAAATCCATCTCCCACGCTGGCATCGCCGAAGCCCTCGCTAAAGCCGAACTCTACCGCTACCTCAACGAGCCCGAAGAATCCGAATCCATCTGCCGCGACATACTCGCCGTCGAACCGAAACAACAACTCGCCCTTCGCCTGCTCGGTCTCTCCATCACCGACCAATTTCTCGGCGGCGTCTCCGACCGTTATCGCGAAGCGGAAGAAATCTTCCAGAAACTAGCTGACCCTTACGAGCGCCTCTACTACACTGGCATTCTTTACGAGCGCCGTGCCAAAGCCCAGCTTGCCACAGGCCAATCTCCGCACACGCTTCTTCCGCTCTTCGAACGCGCCCTCCAAAATTTCGGCGAAGCCGAAAAAATTCGCCCCGCTGGCAACGATGACTCCATTCTCCGCTGGAACCGCTGCGTCCGCCTGCTGCAATCCCCCAGCCTCACTTGGGAAGAACAACTCGCCTCCTTCGAAGCCGACGACACTCCTCCCCACTGAGCAGTTACCCAACTCAAGTGTGTGTCATTTCGACCGGAGCTGGCCGGCTTTTTCTTGCATGCGGTGTTTGCGCGCCGGCCAACGGAGTGGAGAAACCTCTCTTCAATTCGAGAAGTGCCGCGGGCTTATGTAACGCCGTCGTTCCGACGAAGTTTTTTTCCATCGGAATCCGCTTTTTCGTTTAATGTTCTGTCGCCCGTTTGGGCTTGATCGCATAAATCGCCAGCCCACCAATCATCCCCGCAACCGCCGTGACCTTCCACGCCAAATCGTAACTGTGTCTCGCGTCAAAAATTCTTCCGACAATCCACGGCAGTCCCCATTGCCCCAGTGAATATCCCATGATGATCAGCGCCAGCAATTTCCCAAGCGAACTAGTCCCAAAACATTCCGCCGTCACGAGCGGAACGAGCATGTAATCCGCTCCCATCGAAAATCCGAAAACAAACGCGAACGTCCACGCCCAAACCGGCTGTTTCGCCATTCCCAGCAAAAGCACCGACGCTCCCATCAAAAAATAAAACAGCGCCATCGCATTCTTTTTCCGGACATGATCCACGGCATAACCGACAAGAATTCTTCCCGCAAGACTCGCAGCCAGCAGTCCCGTCGAAAATCGCGACGCCATCGTCGCCGAATAGCCTTGATCCTTCAGGAATAAGATAAAGTGCTGAATCACTGCCCCAATCGCACCGATCGCCAACGTCGAGCCCACCACAATCAGCCAGAAGTTTTTCGCTCCCAAAGCTTCCGCAACACCGCTCGAAGCCACGGTCGTTGCCGCTGTGCTCGGCGAGTTCTCACGCAATTCTCCATCCGGCAGCAACCCGGATTCCTCCGGCGTCGATCGCGTAATCCAAATCCCCACCGGCAACAACACTGCCATCAGCAGCAGCGCCACAATCTCCAGCGCATGTCTCCATCCATACGTTCGTATCAGATAATTCACCAGCAGCGGCGCAACCACTCCGCCCGCGCCCAGCCCCAAATACGCCAAACCCATCGCTCGTCCGCGTCGCGCGCGAAACCATCTCGACACAAGCACTTGATTCGCAATCGGTCCAGCAAGCACGTACCCCAGCACTTCCAGCACACACAGCGCCTCGTACTGCCACAGCTTCGTCATTCGCGCCATCAGCAGCAGTGAAATCCCAACGCATCCCGCGCCCGCAATAATCACGCATCGTGCGCCAAGGCGGTCAATCACCGCTCCCACAAGCAGCCCAAACGGCAATCCCACACTCAAGAATCCTAGAAAAAATCCCTGCGTCACTTGCGCGCGCGTAAACCCAAGCGTTTCGACAAACGAGGCGTAGAAAACAGGAAAGCCGTAAAAAATAATTCCCACGACGAAAAAAAGATTCAGAAATGCCGCTGCAACCACCCACCATCCATAAAAGATTCGGCTCGATTCAACGTTTGCCATGCCCGAACGATTCGTCATGAATAAGCCGTGACGTTCGACTGCCGATTTGACTCCAACCCCAGCCGCCGCGCGCAATCTCGCAAAATCTCCGCCTCCCACTCCGGCCGCTTTACATTTTTCGGATGTGTCGCGCTGCTTGGAATTCTTCCTGTCAAATGCAAGAACACCGCCGCCGAATGTTTGTACGCAGGCACCGGCTCGCGAAACGCCACATTTCCCAAATACTGCAGCGCATCGGACAGCGCGTAGTACGCAGCATCGCCCGCGGCCCACAGCGCGTCCCGCTCCGCAAATTTCTCCGGTTCAAACGTCGCCAGCCCCAGCAAATAATCCGAACCGTACTCAATCATGTCGATTCCCAGATCGTTTCCGGTGTAAATCCGGAACTCTGGTCGTTGCGCATCGCGAATCTCAAGCCGCCGCAGCTCTGTCAGTCTGTCCAGCGAGGAATGTTTCATCCCTTTTATCTCTGGAATGTCCATCAAGCGCCGCACTGTCTCTTCATCAAAAATTTCCCCGTTCGGCGCGAACATTTTTCCCAACTCAAACGCCAACACCTGCGAATAGCCTTTGCACGCCGCCGCATAAATCGCCGCCTTCTCCGCCGACGTTTTCCCGTGCAACTTACTCGTCTGAAACAAAATCGGAATCCCGCCATGCGCGACAATCGCATCCATTTCCTTTCGGTACAGCGCGACAACATCTCCCTCTCGTCCCTCGATATACGCTCCCGCCACGAATGGCACATTCGTGCCCAGAGCCTGGCGTGCCCACCCCAGCACCTCTCGCTTTTCCGCCTCGTTCAGGTAATTCACATAACCCGTGTCCATGTTCACGGCGTTCATGAGCCCCGCTTGCTGCGTCACTCGCAAATGCTGTTGAAACGCCTCCACCGCCACGCGCCCATTTGCCTCAAATGGCAAAAGCGCCGCCGCAATCCCTTGCACCTTTCGCCCAAACTGCTTTCGTCGAATCATCGCTTCGATGTTCATGCTTTTGCCTTCGCCGCCTTCAGTCTTTCCGCCAGTTCCGAATTTTTGTAATAGCTGTCCAGCGGATAACATCCCGAAGGCAATCCCTTCCGCGGCGCCGTAGTACAATCGCTGAACGTTCTGCACACTCGCTTGTGCTCGATTGTTTTCCCGCTGCTTGCATCATTCAAAATTTCCGGGTACGTCAAAATCATTCTCCCCATCCCCACCGCATCCACCCACCCTTCCCGTACCGCCGCCTGCGCCACATTCGGCAGGAAATCCTGCAGATAGCTGTAGGCAGTGCCGACAAAAATCAGATTCGGAAAATGTTTTTTCAATTCACGCGCCACATTCATCTGCCGCGCAACCCCAATCAGCGGATCCTCGGGCGGTTGATATCCATCCGACGGCGGATACAGTGCCGGCCTCTGAATGTGCGGATTGTAATAAGGACTTCCCGCCGTGATATTCACCAACGAAATTCGCTGATCCTCCAGCAGACTGAGAAACTGAATCGTTTCCGTCAAATCCACCTGTGTCGGATTCTGCGGGTTCACGCCAAATCCCCAGCAGTAGGGAATCAAATCCCGATATTCCTCCGGTATCCCCGGCCCGAGCTTGCCATTCGCCGATTTCGAAGGATCCGGCCGATACCCCACCGTATCGAACGCTGAAAGCCGTACCCCAATCTTCAACTGTCGTGCCGTCACGCGAATGGTATGAACAATCTCACGCAGGAATCGCGTCCGATTGTCCAAAGTGCCGCCGAACTTTCCTTCCCGCGTATGCGCGCTCAGAAACTCGTGCCCCAAATATCCGTGACAATGCTTGATGTCGACAAAATCGAATCCCAACTCTTCGGCGATTTTTGCCGCGTCGTGGAATTGTTCGAGGATCCCTTCAATTTCCCCGTCCGTTAGCACCGGATAATCGCTCGGCAATCCCAGCTTCCGGTCTAGAATCGGATGGTGATACAAAATCTTGGGCTCCGGTTTGTCATGCCGGTTCGGCCGGCAATACCGTCCCGAATGTGTCAGTTGCAGTCCAATCAGCAGGCCGTCGTCCGAGCCAGTCGTTCGGCGATGCTCTTCGATCAGCGTTTTCCGCAGCTCCGCCAAGCCCTTTTTCGTGTGCTCTGCAATCACCAGCTGATTCGGATTTGCTCGCCCCTCGTGCGAAACCGCAACCGCTTCGCCTCCCCAAATCAATTTCGCGCCGCTTCTCCCAAACTTTTTCCATCTCTCGAATGTGTGCTCGCTCGGATTCCCATCCGCCGCTCCATCCCACCCTTCCATCGGCTGCACCACAATTCGGTTCCCAATACGGATTCCCCCACGCTCCAGAGGAGCCTGCAGCGGCGACTTCGCTCCTGTAAGCAATTCGCGATCGCAAGGGATCGTGACTCCCAGTGATCGAACATGCTCCTCAAACCGTCCCACATCTTTCACTGTTCCCAACCGCAGAATCGGTAGCCCGCTCATTCACCCTTCCCTGTCCCCCAAATCCCTACTAGGTCAGTTTGAACTTTCTTGTTCGTAACACAATAAGACAAACTTCAAACTGGCCTTTAACCGAAAAACCGTCGCATTTTATCCAAACTCCGGCCCCAGGATCGCGCAAACCAACTCTGGCCTCCCTGGAAAATCATTCCGTCCGCGAAACATTCTTGTGAGCGGCCGTGCAAATTCAAATCCACGCGCTTGCAAAAGTTTCTTCGCAAAAGGATTCGCCTTCGCGCAATCGGCGATCGCACATTCTCGAGAACTCTGCTCAAGAAATCGCTCCAGCAACCGCTCTCCCGTGCCCTCGTCTTTTGCAATCCACGGCCCCAGGTGGTTCGCAAAGGAACCGCGCCTTCCGAACGCGTAGCCTTCCATCCCGCCCGCATTCCATAAGCCATCCGTGAAAACCGGCGCATCGCGATTCACCGCGCGCAACACCGCAGTCCGATCGGCGCCAAACGCTTCGCGATCGGCTTTCAAAATGTGTTCCAGCAATGGCCCGGGCATGGGTTCTTCTGGTTCTGTTCGATCTCGACGCGGCAAATCTTTCGGCCTTCTTTTCAGCGCCCATCTCTCCAGTTCATATTCACTTTGAAAGCCCAGCTTTTCATAAATTGGTTTTCCCAGCGGCGTCGCGTCCAATTTGATGCAGGGCACTTGCATAGAATCGAGATGCTCAATGCACCGCTCTAACAGCCGTGTTCCGATCCCGCGTCCTCGATACTCCGGATCGACCAGCACCATGCTCACCCACGCGAAACGTCCTCCATACAGAATCGTGGTCGCCGTTCCCCGCACGGCGCCATCCACTTCCGCCACAAAACATCCCTCGCGGCCCGCCTCCAAAAATATCCGCCAGTCCGCCTCGGTTTGATTCCATCCCGCAATTTCCTTCAGACGCATTCCCGCGGGAATATCCTTTTCCGTCATCGCACGTAGCTGCATGAAATTCTCGTTTGTCCTCGCGCCTTGTCAAACTCAGAAAAACTAAAAGGTTGCGCCAAAGATTTTGCAGTATCCCGCTAAATGTCGCTAATGTTTCTTCATCCATTCAAGTACAATTCCGCCGCTGCGCTCATCCGGGGACTGCCCTTGATTTCACATAGTAAAAATTTGATCACCAACGTTGACAGGCTCGAACTCGTGCTCAGCGAACCCGATGAATCCACCGTCCGCGCGCTCGCATCGCTCCAAGGTGACATTCTCGTCCTCGGCGCCGGCGGCAAGATGGGCCCAACTCTGGCGCGCATGGCCAAACGTGCTTCGGACATGGCCGGAACTCCTCGCACTGTCATCGCTGTCTCCCGCTTTTCCTCTCTGCAGCTTCCTCAGCGGTTGCACTCCTGGGGCATTGATACGATCAGTTGCGATCTGCTCGATAGGGCATCGCTTGCCAAACTGCCCGATGTTCCAAACGTCATTTACATGGCGGGAATGAAATTCGGCTCAACCGGCCAGGAATGGCTCACCTGGGCGATGAACTCTTTTTTGCCCGGCCTCGTCTGCGATCGCTTCCGCCACAGCCGAATCGCTGCATTTTCTACCGGGAATATCTATGGACTGACTCCCGTCTCACGCGGAGGCTCTCTCGAATCCGATTCTCCCAATCCCGTCGGCGAATACGCCATGAGCTGTCTCGGCCGCGAACGCATCTTCGAGCATTTCAGCCGCGCCTCCGGAACCAAAATCTCCATTCTTCGCCTCAACTACGCCACCGAACTTCGCTACGGCGTTCTCGTGGACATTGCTCAGCGTGTTTACTCCGGCAAGCCCGTCGCCCTCTCCATGGGCTATCTCAATGCTATTTGGCAAGCCGACGCTTCCGCCGTCGCTCTCGCATCGGTGCTTCACGCCTCTTCGCCCGCTTTTGTTCTTAACATCACCGGCCCTGAAATCCTCAGCGTCCGCCGCGTCGCCGAAGATTTTGCCGAGCGCTTTGGCAAACGCGTCGAGTTCGAAGGAGTCGAGGCGCCCGACGCCCTCCTTAGCAATGCGCAAAAGGCATTCGACCTTTTCGGCAAACCTCGCGTCTCTTATGAACAAATGACAGCATGGATCGCCGATTGGATCGGGCGCGACGGCGAAACGCTCGTGAAACCGACCCATTTCGAGAATCGCGCCGGCCGGTTTTAGCAAGTGTCGGCAGGTGAAGTAAAATTTGTCATTCCGAGCGCAGCGAGGAATCTGCTTTTTCTTTCGAAGCAAAACCGAAGAAATTATGCCCGTTGAAATCGATCCCAGAGTCCTCCAACTTCTCGCCCGCGGCACGGTTATCCCCGCCCATCCCCTCGCCCTCAATGCAAATCGTCATCTCGACGAACGCCGCCAGCGCGCTCTCACTCGCTATTACATCGCCGCTGGCGCAGGCGGACTCGCCATCGGCGTTCATACTACGCAATTCGCCATTCGCGAACGCCGCATCGGCCTCTTCGAACCCGTTCTAAAAATCGCAGCGGAAGAAATGGATCGCGCCGATCGCAACCGCCCCATTCCACTCTTGCGCATTGGTGGAATATGCGGAAACACAGAGCAAGCCATTCGCGAAGCCGGCCTTCTCGCCGATCTTCGTTATCACGCTGGCCTTTTGAGCCTCGCCGCTCTCAAAGATGCTAGCGATGAAAAGCTTCTCGCCCATTCCCGCGCCATCACGCAAATCCTTCCCATCATCGGCTTCTACTTGCAGCCAGCCGTCGGCGGCCGCATCCTCTCCCACAATTTCTGGCGTCAATTCGCGGAAATCGAAAACGTCCTCGCCATCAAAATTGCTCCCTTCAATCGCTACCAAACCCTCGACGTAGTCCGCGCCGTCGCCGAGTCCGGCCGCGACATCGCCCTCTACACCGGCAACGACGACAACATCGTTATGGACCTGCTCACTCCCTTTGTCTTTCATTTCAATGGCAAAACCATCGAGCGCCGCATCGTCTGCGGCCTCCTCGGCCATTGGGCCGTTTGGACGCGCAAAGCCGTAGAACTTCTCGAAGAATGTCACGCAGCGATGCAGGCTCAACAAGGTATTCCATCAGGACTCCTTCGCAGGAGTGCCGAAGTTACCGATTCCAACGCGGCATTTTTTGACGCAGCCAATCATTTCTCCGGCTGCATTGCCGGTCTTCACGAAGTTCTTCGCCGCCAAGGTTTGCTCGAAGGCATCTGGTGCCTCGATCCCAACGAAACTCTCAGTCCCGGCCAATCCGAAGAAATCTCCCGCGTCTACGCCGCCTATCCTCACCTCAACGACGACCACTTCGTCTGCGAACACCTCGATTCTTGGCTCTCCTAAGTTGGAGTGCTGCGGTTCGACGCCGCTTTCACAGTGTGGGCACTACCTCAGCCTAATCATTCTCGATGATCAAACAACACTGTCATTCCGACCGGAGTTGTAGGGCCGATTCTTTCCTCCGCGCGACTTTTGCGCGTCGGCCCACGGAGCGGAGGAATCTCTCCTCGACGGCCGAATTCCTCAGTCAATGTGTCAGCCACCTCTCTTGATTCCCCTTGATTTAAATCGAATGAATGATGCTATGATGCGCTTCACTTTCGGAGAATCCCCATGCCCAAGGCGCGACTCTTCTTCCTCATCCCCGCCCTAACTCTGAACCTCGGCGCTCTCCTCGCCCAGTCCCCCGACGCCACCGTCCACGTCGACGTCACTCCCTCTCATCAAATCAATTCCTTCGATCCCGACTCCGCGCTGGGCAGCTCCATTGACGTTCTCTCCCGCCGCGACATTGACCGTGTCCACACCCCGCATATCGTTCAGGAATCTCTCTCCGCCGGCTGGGGCCCCATCACCTATCGCAACAACTCCGAACTTCGCATGGCCGCCTGGCACTGGAATCCGAACGGGTCCTGGAGTGATGCCGCACATCAAAGCGGCTACTTCACCGGCGGCACCGAACTCAAGGCGCCCATCCGCTACATTCTTTCTTACGCTTTGCCTCACCGCGGTTTCGCCACCAGCGGCGACCGCCCCGTGCAAGGCCCCAACCTTCTCTACTGGAAAAGCAATCCCTACCTCACCAGCAAATTCACCGGCGAATCCGACGCGCTCCATCCGCAGTGGGTTATCGTCGATCTGCAATCCGAAAAACAAATCAATGTCGCGCGCATCCAGTGGGCTTCTCCCTTCGCGAAAACGTATCAAGTTGAATATTGGGCCGGCACCGACGCTCTTGATTTCGACAAAGGCCCAAATGGCGAATGGAAAATTTTCAACTCTGGCAAAATTCAAAACGCGCAGGGCGGTACAGTCACGCTTACTCTGGCCGACGCTCCCGTTTCTTCTCGCTTCGTTCGCATCCTCATGTCCGAATCCTCAAACACTTGCGACGAGCATGATCCCTCCGACATTCGCAACTGCGTCGGCTACGCCATTCAGCAAATCGAACTGGGTACGACCGATGCCAGCGTCAAATTTTCGCCCGCAGCAAAGGATTCCGCCGAACGCGCAACAACCTACACCGCTTCTTCGATCGATCCCTGGCATTCCTCCGAAGACGTTCGCGACGGCGGGGACTACCAGCACACCGGCTTTGACCTTTTCTTTACCAGCGGCCTCACCAACAATCTTCCCGCGATGATTCCTGTGACTATGCTTTACGGCACTCCCGACGATGCCGCAGCGCAAATTGCCTATATCGAAAAACGAGGCTACCCCATCAGCTACGTCGAAATGGGCGAAGAACCCGACGGCAAACACGCCATGCCGGAGGATTACGCCGCGCTCTACATTCAATGGGCCAACGCCATCCACAAAGTCGATCCAAAGCTAAAACTCGGTGGCCCCATTTTTGAAGGCGTCAACAAAGACATCGCGCTCTGGCCCGATTCGAAAGGCCGCATTTCCTGGATGGGCCGTTTTGTCGTCTACCTAAAAGACCACAATCATCTTTCCGATCTCGCGTTCGTCTCCTACGAACACTATCCCTTCGAACCGTGCACCATCACCTGGAAAGATCTCTACCGCGAACCACAACTCATGAAAGGCATCATGCAAATCTGGCGCGACGACGGCGTTCCCAAGGACGTCCCGCAAATGGTCACGGAAAATCATCTTTCCTGGCAGCTTACCGGCCCCATGACCACGATTTTCGCCGCGCTCTGGCTCGCCGATAACGTCGGTTCCTTTTTCGAAGGCGGTGGCGCCGCGTTTTACCACTCGCCCATTCAACCGCAAACCGTGAACAACACCTGCCTCGGCTGGTCTTCCTGGTCGAATTTCGTGTCCAACGAAAACTACGAAATCAAAGGCTACACGTCTCCTTAATAGGCTGCGTACATGTTCAATCTCGAATGGGTACAGCACCGCTCCGGCGTTCATCAAATGTTTCCATCTTCCGCGGACATCAAAGACGCCGAAGGAAATCTCCTCGTCACCTCCTACGCCATTCATCGTCCCGACGGGAACTGGTCGCTCATGCTCGTCAATCGCGACGAAACTAATCCTCACACCGTTCACGTCTCTTTCGAAAACACAAAAGAAAAACGCAACTCTTCTTTCACCGGAAATATTTCCTGGATCAGCTTCGGCAGTGAACAGTATGTCTGGATCAATGACGGCCCCAACAGCCATCCCGATCCCAATCTTCCGCCTTCCGCAAAAACCATCGATTCGAATTCCCAAACTATTTTCACTTTGCCGAAAGCCTCCATCACCGTACTCCGCGGCAAAATCAGCAACTGAATCCGGGCTTGAGGCAGAAACGCGTTCGGG
>JACXTT010006223.1_pt1 | contig 17104 bp, 11 predicted proteins | sample 9270951 | NCBI WGS metagenome assembly JACXTT01 (sample SAMN15532306, study PRJNA645909) | rock metagenome | isolation source: weathered quartz diorite | place: Puerto Rico | collected 2017-06-21 | reverse complement strand
TATTTCGGTTCCATTACCAGTATGGCTTTGCAGGTTAACCCAAAAATTGTTACTTTAAGCGGCTATAACCGAAAACATAGGGTTGGCCGGCGGATTACCGGTAGAGGTATCCGTACCCGAGCCAAGTATATTGGAAGCGATGGGATTGGAGCCTCCACCAGGCACCATCTGGTCTGGTGCAAGCGATAGGCCAATATCATTCAGCTCCAGTGCTGCACCAAAAAATACCGAGGGCGCAGATGAGCCTTGGAAATCAAGCTCGAAAACAACACGGGGACTGATCTTTCCGATCTTGAACCTTGTAAGGTTCACCAGCGGATTTCCGTTGGTTCCTTTGAAATCAAATCCAAGATTATACAGCAATAATTCAAACAGTGTAAAGTCTACTGTTACAGTGCCGTCTCCTCCTTTGGTGAGCGGCACATAAAAACCAATGCCGGGTTCTCCAACCGGGCCCCCTGTTTTAGTGATCCATTCATCGGCGCCGGTAGCATCATCTCCCAGCTGCAGTACAATATTGGGTAATATTTCTGTTTCGAGATCAGGCGCCAGCAATCGCAGTCCATAATAACCTGGTGTTCCCAATTTAGGCCCTACCGAAATACTACATTGGTTATTCTTGCCAAAAGTGAGCAGGGTAAGCTCATTCTGCATCAGCGTGTAGAATAGATTGCCGAAGAAAGTAGCAGGCGTGAGTTTGCTCAGCGCATCAATAGAATTTAAGCTATAGGTATTATTGGCATTTTTGATGATCAGCGATGCTGCTTCCATTAAAAGAGCAGGCGTGGGTGCATTGGCTGAAGTGCTGATAATGGGCGCTTACAGCCAGCTTTTAATAGTGTCAATATTGAGAATGAGCGCTGAAACATACCGCGGGAGAACGGTTTTAAATACTTCCAGTAACCAGGATGTTACCCTGTCGGAAAGCGAACCGGTACCCGGGAAAAAGTTGGGTAACAGCTCACGCGCAAGTGATGACTGTTTACTGAAGTCGGTTTCATCGCCCAGTGGATCGAAATCAAGTACAAATCCGGAACCTTGTTTATACTCAAGTCCTAGTGCGGGTCCGTTGTTTCCATCCACAGGTACCAGCAGGTGCATGCCAAATGAGAATACAATGGTTCCATCTTGTGTATTAACGCCTACGCCCGTTTCTGCAATGTTTATCCTCAACAAGTTGGTAGCAGGCAAGGTAAGACCAGTCCATAATCCCAGCAGCCCGCTTTCATTTAACCCTGTTTTGATCACCAGTGGCAGACTGGCACTGGGTTGAAACACCAGCCGGCCGCCATCTTTGCTCAGGCCCGATAAAACGCCGGACAATAAAGCAATCATCGCATCTACTGTTTGCGGCGCTGAACTAACTGTAAAACGTTGCTCCAGCCAGGCGAGTGCTGCTGCTTCTATCTTTTGTAAAGTATCACCTCCGGCGCCAATGAGTGCAATGATCTGGTCTACCAATGAAGTAACATCCATCAGTTTGCCAAAGGTGTTCATGCGATCCACAAAATCTTTTGCTCCTGCATCTGAAAGTTTCTGAAGCAGTTGTGGCACCAGTTCTTTCAGTAAGGCCGCAGCAGCCATCCGGGCCGCCTGTTCTGCCAGCGTGCCCCATCCTTCAAAAGGAAGTAACTGCACGGCCAACCCGTTGGGCGCTCCTGGTTTTCCTTGTGATATGGATAAGAGGAATATCTTGTCGTATCCTATCGTAACATAAAATGGTACGGGTATCTTGGCTCCGGAAGCCAGTACCATGTTTCCTGAAAAAGCAGGCTGATAATTGCTATCCAGCGACACGCAGAATACCAGGCTGTCCAGTATGCCCCAGTCCTTAGATATATTAATGTTAGAAGTAGAAAAAGCAAATTTAGCAGTACCACTATCTCCACTCATATCCACCCCAAATCCGTATGGCAGTCCTTTGATGGCCACACCATTAGCAGTGGGATTTACACTGATTCCATTGGTTGAACTAACCTGGGGAAGGTTGCTGAGTAATTTGACAAGAGCGGCTATATTGAATTTTCCATTATAACCGAGCACAGCATCGGACAATAACCATCCCAGCGGGTCGCGCAGGATACCCATCAGGGAAGACATCTCCCACAAAGCATCTCCGGCTTTAATCTTACCGGCAGTGATCATATCCTGCATGCCTGATCCCTGGTCTGTTGCCAATCCGAGTCCTTTGAATACCTGTTGAATCAGTGGGTATTTGACCAGCAGCTCATCCTGAAACACTGCATTCAGTAATACATTCAGTGTATAGGCAGGGGCAAGATCGGCGAGCTGGTTGAGGAAGAGGGTAGTATCAAAAGGAATCAGGTCGAGAGCCTTTGCAGAAGGTTTGCTGCCATCTCCCCATAGTGCCGAGACATGGAAAACAGGTGTGAACTGACTATCAACATACTGCAGTTTTATTTCATTGTGCAACGTAATCCCGATGGGATTAACATAGGGATCAAGAACAGCATTGAGTATACGGTTATTCAGATCAAGACTGATACTACCGCTAACACGCATGAAGCCTCCGATCGTAAATGCATTTTCCGGTTTCACCGCCAGGGTGATAACGCCGGTCGCGTTGCTGCCGAACGTGAAATTACCGAAAGATATTTCCGGGATATTTCTCGCAAGTTGGGCCGTCATCTTAAGAAGCGCTTCCGGATGGGCAACATCAAAAAGTTGCAGGAACCGTTGCTTAAGAGAGGCAAGCGGATCTGAAGCCAGATCCAGCAATGCCTCGGGATAGAGAGGGTACCCTTCCTCTGCCGGACCACAAATATTTAATCCTGCCAGTAACTCAAGCGCAGGCTCGGGGAAATCAGGCAGGTTGAGATGAAGTAATGTTTCGATAAATGTGAAAAGCTTGTTCCGGTTAACCGGTTCGCTCAACAGCTGCAAGAGCTGGGTTTGGATATAGGTATTGAAGTCTGCTATCAATCCATTCCATCCGGCTGTATTGATTCCATAAGGATCTGTTTCTGCGTTGCGTTGCAGGGTAAGGCCGAGCACGGATAAAAGATCATACAACGTTTTAAAAAGATCTTTGTCTTTTACCTCTGCAATACCTGCCTGGATACCTGCATTCAGTAATGCAACAAACGCAGATTGAAGTGCCGCTTCAAAATCGGTTGAAAGAAAATCCGTTAATGTGATAATGGGTTTCTCTGCCTGTCCGGGTAACGTAACATCAATCAGGTTAACTACCGGTGTAAACTGCACTGTGCCTGAAGCCATTGCCAAAGTGAAACCAACCTGGGCCTTGCCTAACTTACCCAGTGATGCGGGAAGATCAATCAAAGGACCACCAGGATTTGACAGGGTTCCGATCATGGTAAATGATGGCACTTCATTATCGAAGATCAGTTTACCGTTGAGCAGGTCGTATTTTATTACATTGAGCCGGCTTAGGAGGTCGAAAGAAAAAATGCTGCCGTACTTCCAGGAATCATCGCGTGCAATACCCATTCCCAATACCTGGCTGGTGGTATCATACCAGGCTGGCATTGAAAATCCTTTAGGTAATTGCATCATATACGGCGATCCGAAACTGCCGTCGCCCAAAGTAGCAGGCGCCGCATTCAGTGAAGAATCGATGGCCCATGCCAATAACGATAATACGTTGCGCGATGTATCGGCAGTAGAAAAATCCTGTGCTATTTTGGCGCGCAGATCAGGCCACGGGTCGCTGAGGCTATTGAGTTGTAAAACCGTAAAGCCTTTCCAATCGAGTCCGGCAGGATAGATAGGTGATTTTGAGATATCAGCAAGGAATCCCAAAGCACCGGTAACAAATAAACCGGCTCTTGTTTCTGTACGCATCAGCACAGTACCAAGGGCCGCTACCAGGAATGGACTAAAGGTAGCAGCAGATTTTTTAACCAGGTCTTCCAGGGAGGCCTTATCATCGAAATTGAGATCCTGACCAATGCTGATGGGTGTTCCATCCACAATCAATGCAGGTGCATTTACAAACATTGACCATTTCCATCCACCGCCGTTCTCCCATTGTGCCGACAACTGCGACTTGCTGGTACTTACAACGATACCACCCAACGGAGGTGTTTGAAAACCATTCGGTAAAGTAAGGAATGCCCCTACCTGGGGAAACCAGTTAGCCGTTACTGTCCCACCAGATGCAGGATCCGGAAATACGATGCGTATGGCTTCTACATTGATTGATGGTACAATCAATGTGTTCGCAACAGTTATTTCAGGAGCAAGTGATAAACCGAATACCAGTTCGGTTGAAGCGTCTGGCAATGTATCGGTATATGCCGTTAAATAAGCTGGTAATGTTTGATCACTGATGGAAATACCTGCCCGCCAGGGTGAAGCCTGCGTACCATCTCCATCAATGGTAATAGATACGCCACCTGTAGCGCTCTGCAGCAGCTCTGCCATTTCTTTAACCATGTAGCTGAACGCTGCTTTACCGTCAACAGGTTGCTTGTACTGAAGTGTTTGCAGGTAATAGCTTGCCCAGGATCCAATGGGGTTTAAGATGGAGTTCACCATCTGTTGCGGAGAAAATGGCGGCGCCAGTTCTGATGGCCAGCTCGTTCCTGCCGAAGCAGGACTGATCAAGCCTATGAGCGCCGCAATATTATCGGAGAATGATTCCTGCCCCACTCCTATCAATGTACTCAACGCATTGCTGAGTACAGCAGCGCCCGTATTCGCCAATTCGGAAGGAGAAAGCAGGTTCACCTGCTTAAATGAACTTTGAGGTGTAACTACTTCATTCAGGAAAAAAGAAGGAAGAATCTGTCCTCCTGTTCCCAATGCCAATCCGCCAGAAAGAGACCCGAAGCTATATCCTGTATAAGCCATAAGGGGTTGCCCTTCCGTTTTATTATTCAGGGAAAAATTAAAAGCAAAACTGATCTCAGGTGTAGCAGCAATACCTTGCTTACTCAATGCAAATCTGGCCAACTCCAGGTTGGCACCTATCACAAAAACAGCATCGGATGTTCCGAGTGGTATATTGCTGCCTGTAAAAGCAAGGCCAGGGTAAAAATAACGGGTGCCCGTATCCGTTACCAAAGTAGCTACGGTGAAATCGAGGTTCCCGATATTGGCTATTTCCAATATAGAAACTGCAAAAGGATCCGTACGCGAGCCATTGCCCGATACAGTAGTCGTTCCATTACCAATGAACCCAGCCAGACAGGAAACCCAAGCCTGCAGCAGTTGATCATCGGCGCTGATGGTATTGAACCAGGTAAAAAAGAGCGATTCTATTCCGCCGGGATACGCAACGGGATCTGATGCAGCTTTAAAAAGATCATACCAGGGCAGCAATGGCATCTTCACATCGGGCTTGTCTGGTATGGTTGAGCCAAGACCAAACAAAGGTGCCAGGTAATTGATTCGTTTATCCTGCCCGGGGAATGCTTTGCTAAGCGCTCCTGTAAATAAGCTCGTGGCAATTTCGAGCATCTGCTCACTGGTGATGGCGGCCAGGTCGGCCAGGGATTTATTGGAAGGAACCAATTCTCCGGGAAGTAATAATGAGAGTACTTCCAATGTTACGTTGAAAGGATTAGCAGCAGCCAAATCAATAAAAGCGCTGAACTTAATGCCATCAAAAGACACACCGTTAATATCCACCAATGGTTTAGCCGGATCGCTTCCGGTTGCTGCAACACCGAGACTGAGCGGATAACCTGGGTTGCCAAATGTTGGGCGGAAGGAACCATTACCAATACTGACAAAAGGTAACAAACCCCATACGTCTACTGTAATCAGGGGACTATTGGATGGTACATCCCACATATGCAATACCCCGATACCCAATACTGTTTCTTTCTTACCTCCTTCCTCCCTTGTATAACTCACCAGGTAAAACCCGGTATTCTCGTTACCATAACGGATCGGGTACCAGGTGCCCAGCAATGCAGCATTGCTGACGGGAATACCCAGCGCATTCCCTGCTATTTTACCAAGTACCTGTTCAAGTAATGACTGGAATTGCTCAGGGTTTTCGGTAATACCCTGTTGCGTTTTGGTAATCGGGTCGGTAAACCAACCTGGAATTAATGAATAGACCCCAGAACCTGCGGGAGATTCGGAAAGCAATCCAACAAGCACCCCCAGGCTGCCCAAAACAGGGTCTAACCCTTCGAAAGTGACACCGCCACTTTCAGGGGCTTTGCCATTTGACCTGTTACCATTTTGATGAGCAGGCCTAATAACAAGAGGCCTTTTTGAAGAGGTATGATTCCTCTTCCGGGTTACTGGATATAAAATGGCTGGTTTCAAGGCTAGGTATTGAATGGGTAATCAATAATATTTTACCAGGTTGGTGGCCCCCAAGGGTTGAGTAGTCCTGCGTATCCATATAATGAATGACAGGTTGATTCATCGATGGCGAGATTACCATTCAGGATCACCTGGTTATTGACTGCTGCGTATCCTAATTTTTGAATACTGTTGTAAATTCCGTCGGCAGTTCTTACAACCTGATAGCTGCCGGCTGTTACCGCATTATTGAAATCTGTTGCAAACTGAAAATCGCCTACCAGAATGCTCCCGAATGTATAGATGCTGGTAACTTTTATCGATGACTGGCTCATCGCATAATCAGCAGCAGCGAGGTTAGCAATAGTTCCCCCTAAACTATGGCCTGTTAAATAAAGCTTACTCACGTTGGTAAGTGAGTTCAGCGTTGATGCTAAAGATTGGGCAAATGTAACCGCCGACCCTTGTGTAATGGGCGAACTATAAATAGAGTAGGCTCCTGCATGCACATGTGCAGTATTATGCGGATCGAAAGACGGTGTAGCAAAATTGGAATTACAGGTAATATTGTTAAAGTCTGCATAAGTAGTACAGCCTCTGATAGCCACCACTATCGTATCATAATCCTGGAAAATGTATGCGTAAGGAACACCCAGTGCGCAAACAGTTCCTATGAGTTGATAGGGGCCGGTATTGACAATGCTTCCGGGATGCTGCGCCTGTTGATATGCAGCCACTGTAAGTGTTGCCAGTGTGAAAGCAGTAACCTGCGAGAAACCCGGGGGAGGAGTTGTGACTGACCCAGCTACCGGTGTTACAGGAGCGGGTGTGCCACCTAATGCCGTGAGATAATAAATATCACTTCTCTCCAGCCAGGGTTCATCCATTTGCGGGATGTAGGATAAAATATTTTGAACGGTTCCCGATGGTACAAAATTGGCGCCATCATTCGGGCTCGTAGGAAAAAGGTCTACCGGTAGCTGGTTATTACCTGCCCATAATATGGTACTGGAAACTTTTGAAGCAAAATACCCTGCGAAAGTCTGGTTGCCGGCATTGGCAGTAGAGAATGTATAGCAGGGCGATGCCAGTGTGGGCGAATCCTGGCCTGAGGGTCCAGTATTACCTGGCCTCAGGTCCAGTGCCGCGATCTGTGCAAGTGAACCCCCAAGTCCCATACCACAGATATACAGAGGCAGATTTCCCAGGAATTTCAGTGAATTCCAAACAGTCGTGCGGCCTGCATTATAGGCAGATACGAACACTGAAATAAACTGTGTACCGGCAGGCATTGTGGTTCCACCAATAGCAGAAGGGATGGATCCCTGGTACATGTTTCCATCTACCTGGTTGTACATGTAGTTAGGCCAGGTGATACCCATTGCCAATACAGCCACCATGGTACCTGTGCTGTCTGCCGGTCCTTTTGCCAGGAATCCCTGGATAGGAATAAAGGGTGGAGCAGAAACACTGATCAGGTTGAGTAACGACCATCCGGCAGGGAGTGCCGGGCCGCCGGAGGGAACCAGGCTTGTAGTAGCAGCTTGTGCAGCCAGTTGCTCAAGAATGATGGTAAACTGGGTCATGTTAATAGACGCAGCCTCCTTATGTTTGATTTTTGTGCTCATAAGCCTGTATGCATTCTTTACATAGCAGTGATGATAACTGTCCCCGAACTACCATTGGAGCCCGGGTTGCCGCCACCTGTTTGTAAACCTGGTGTACCAGGAGGAGCATAGGTTTGCGGAGAATCTGGAGGCCATATTTCATTTGCACCACCGCTACCCCCTGCACCACCGGATCCCGGATCGCCTGGAGCTCCACCCTGACCAGCATAACTAACTGCTGAAATCTTGTTGATATTGATGTTGCTTCCGTAATAGATGTAAATGTTTCCACCATTGGCCCCATTTCCACCATTGCCGCCAGGACCGGAATTAGTTCCATTGCCACCGGTTCCACCTAGTGCAGGTGGGCAGATGCCTTTTTTAATACAGTTTCTTCCATTGTTGCCTGCTGCCCCCCCCACATCTCCATTGCCCCCGTTGCCGCCATTACCGCCATTGCCACCATTACCTCCCTGGCTAACGATGGACATACCATTACTTGACGAGCCAAAGAAAAACTGGTTGTTATAAATAGTGAGGGTGGGTGGGTTAGCTCCGTTGCTACCGGTTCCGCCGGGGCCGCCTGCGGTTACACCGTTTGCACCTGTTGTACCATTGGTTGCACAAGTGCTGCAATCATCGCTTCCATTGGTGCCTGGCTGGCCCGTATTATCAGCTGCGCTGTCTTTGCCATTAATACCTTGGGTACCTGTTGTTCCATTGACACCATTGGTTCCCGGGATATAGATGGTAGCTGTTGTAGCCATCATAAACAGAATTTAGATGTATGTATTGGGTGATGCAATCATCAGGGATTTACCCTGATGATTGAGTTAGATCCTGGCACACCAGGATTACCATTGGTACCTGCTCCGAGGTTGCCGGAAGCACTGGTACCACCTATGCCTCCGTTTCCGGTCTGTCCGGGGAAACCGGCAACAGTAGTGGGTTTGAAAGCGCCTGAGAGTGATGTATAGTAGATTGTTACCGTTGAGCCATCACCACCATCACCTGCGTTGCCGCCATTACCGCCTTTTCCGCCTAATCCCTGCGAACCGGTATTAGCATTCGTACATGTACCTGGATTGGTGCCGGGCGGGCCACCGGGACCGCCAGGACCACCCTGACCACCCGCTCCTCCATCCTGGCCATTTCCGCCACCTACATTAACGGTAAGATCACCTGTAACGGCTCCCAGGTTCAGAATACCGCTCGGTGCTGATAGCCCTTTGGATCCGTTTGATCCGTTACCACCGGTAATACCACTGCCACCCTGGCCACCATCTGTAGGTTGCGTTTGACAGAAATACTTGCAATTGCTGCTATTATATCCTTGTACCCCATTGGTACCCGGGTTACCTTGAGAGCCAATCCCTCCAGTGCCGCCTGGTGTTGCGGGACCAGAATAAGGGGCTCCTGTAAATTGAAATGTTGGCATACTATTTTTTACTTTATTAAAGGGTTAATGAATGGAATATCACTACTGTTCCGCCTCAATTAACGGTGAGCGTCTGAGAAGTAGAGGTTAATTGTGTTTCCACGATAATTTGACTGCCGGCTCCTACCGTAATGGATTGATAATTCCACACAACCGGATCGTTTCCTGAAACTTTATAGGTAGTGTTATCCGGAATATTCAGATTATCGCCTGTGAATACAGCAAGACTGCCGGGAAAACGGATATCGTTGATCAGGTCTACATATTCCTGCACTTTAGTTGAATTACCCATGATATAAGCTTCTGCCGCTTTCAATATTTTATGCATAAATGCATCGGACATATGAGAACGCAGGTCGGCAAGTGATTTGGCATTTTTGAATATTTCTTTTTCCTGAGCTGTCAATGGCGGCGGATAAGGAATATCCATATCGTTGGATCCGTCGGGAACACCAACCATTGCCTTGAGTTGTTGAATAGATCCCACACTGATCAATATAGGTTCTACATCAGATTCCAGTGGATCGGAAGAAAATATAAGTTGTGTTTTTTTGTGCTTCTGTGCTTTCTGGAGTGATTCGAAAGAAGCTTTTACCTGTTGCGCTGTAAGTCCCAGCCGCTTATTCACATCATCAAAATTTTGCAGCTGCTCTTTAGTTAGTTTTTGCATATTATGTTTTTAGTGTGATGAATTGCAGTGTGTAATATCAAAGCCGCAGTTGGCTGATCTAAAACATCAGTTGTCGAAGATTGATATTCTTTAAGGCATGGGCAAGGGGCAAATACCCTTTTTACCATTGGTTTTTTGTGAATTTTTCGAACGCGGGGAAATGAATTTAAAAAGCGTCAACCCAAGCCTGTTTGCTTAGGTTGACGCTATAATAACAGTAATAGTTAGCTGTGATAAGCTGACAGAAAGAAAAGTTATTGTTTCACGCTTTAAATGTAAGGCGTACCATCCTTATCTTCCGTAAAAGAAACAGTAAGCCCTGTTTTGTTATTGATCCAATGCTGCCATTTTTGTTGCTCCCGTTCCAAACTACTACCCGCAAGCAATCGTTGGGAAAAGAAACGAGAGGATTCGGAAAAAACGATGATCAGCTTCTTTCTATCATCAGACCGGCGAACCTGAACGGGTGTCATTTTTTTAGAAAGTGTATCACTCTTCACTGCATGTATATTTATTACATCCACTAACTGCATTCGCTGGTTGTGATGCATAGGAAGAAGCCAGTTCATTCCAAATATAAACAGAAAGGCATTTATGGACATGTTACAAAATAGCGATAATATGCCAACGTATAATTGGTATTAATATAAGAAGGATCGGTATTAAACAGTGTTCCTGCATAATTGGCTGGTTGATAATAATTAGGATCTGTTATTCTATAAGCTGAGACCTTGGCATTGACAGAGCATGTAGTGTTGGCTTGTGCTCCTAGCCAGGTAGCCAGCGTAACAGGTCCAGTAAACATCCCCGGGTCGATCACATAGTAAATGTTACCTGATGAGGTTTGCACAATCACTGTTGGGGCTACATGATACCACCAGGTAACACAGCAGTTTTTCCCCCCCGAATATGTGGCCCTTACAGCCAACTGATCGCTGCCCTGGTTAGCAAAACTGAAGACTTTATTTACACAATAACCATAACTCGCTATTATAGCAGCCATTTTATGTGCACGTGCGTAACACCCATCCCGAACATATTGAAATGGAATACAAGGGGTGGGGGGGCCAATTAAGGTACAGGACTGTGAGGCACATGCTGTAAAAATAGTATTCGCCTGCGTTAGTGTTATAGGAGATGTACAGCCAACAGCTGCTGTAACACCAGCTGGTCGATTAATGACAGCGCTATCCCATTTGTCTAACAATTTTAAGCTTGATGCACTGATATTCGCTTTTGCTGCTATGGCAAGTGAATCAGCAGTCATTGCGCTAACCGACAGCACGTTTTCAATATTATAGGTTTTATTTTCAATGACTGCCCGTATAGCAGTCTGTTTACTTAAGCTCTGGTTGAGAGCTGCCAGGATAGTACTATAGTTTTTATTAGCTGACTGTAGTGTATAAAATGCTTGCCATTGATCGAAAATTACCTGTACAGATTTTTTGTCTGTACTGGTGGTGAGTTTAGCAACGGTAACTATGCCTGTATCATAAACGGGTATAGCGGCTTCAGCCGAAACAGAAGAAGCTGATTTTGGAGGCGTTGCTTCATCTGATTTCTCAGATTTTTCATCATGGCAGGAAGCAATCATTAAAATGATTGAACAGGCTATCAAATGCAGGAAATAACTTTTGATGCCGTGCCTTGTACGATTCATGCATGTACTCATAAGGTCAATTTTTTATTGTTTATTGTTGTTAAGCGGATGGAATACAACTCGATTTCTTAACTACAACAAAATACTGGTTAGCCAGGGTCGAAAAAAGGGGCAAATGCCCTTAGTTGCTATTCAGTTGTAGCAACCATGCCAACAACAGCCTCTGAATATTTTTATGAGTGGATTATCTAATTATGACGTAACACCTATACAGATACAGCATTGGCTGCTGACTACCCTATCGTAAGGTACTGTGGCTAAATACCAACCGGATCAAGCTTTCACTCAATTGTGCGGTGACCTTACCGGTTGTTCCGTTGCCGATCTGTCTGCCATCTATTTGCCATACAGGCAACACATGTTTGGTAGTGCTGGCAATAAAAGCTTCTTCCGCGTTGAACACATCATCCAGCGTAAGTATAGTAGCTTCTACAGGCAACTCATGAATGGCAGCTATCTCTAAGATTTTTTTCCTGGTAACGCCTTCCAATATATTACTCACGGATGTTTGTAACACACCTTCCTTATTCACTATAAAGAAATTAGCTCGGGGGCATTCGGAAATAATGCCATTGGCATGATATAAAATATCCTGTGCCTTTTTAGATTTCAAGAAACCCTGCAAAGAAACCGGCATCAAATAATCGATGGTCTTAACGTCCGGCATTTGTCGCTGGTGCTCGTATGTCATCAAAGTAATACCCGGACTAATGGTTCGGGATAATTGCAATGGCTGCATTGTAATGATACGGTTGGGTTCCGTAACAGAATATCCATCAGGCGCATAACCACCTGTAATAGTAATACGCACTCCGCATTCCGGCAATGCATTTCTTTTTATCAATGCTTCTATGTCATGCTGTAAAGACGTGCGATCTTCCGGGATGGAAAGATGCAACGCATTCATAGAACGATACAGCCTGTCAAGATGATCTTCCAGGAAAACAGGCCTACCATTGACCACTTTAAAAAAATCGAACACGCCGTATCCTCTTTGGATACTCATATCATTTACCTGCAACACCGCCTCGTTGGCAGGAAAGATGTTCCCGTTGACTGATGCATACATCATGGTGCCGTTAAATACATTTGTATTTGAGATAAAGATAAGAACAACCTGCCTCAGGCGTAACGGATATAGAAATACAAAACCATCACCGTAATCAGTACCCACCACATACCCGTATTCCGCCAACCCTTGTTAAACTTCCTTTCTCCCTCCGGAACCAATAACGTGGCTTTATTCCATATCAACCCCTGCAGCGCTGCTTCGGGCTTGGGTGTTGTGACGAGACTAACAGCCCAGCACACTGCCATGCAAGTCCAGAACACAATACCCGTACGGTTGAAAAATGGCATTTGCGGAAAGATCAGGTTAAGCACAATAGACAACGGTATGGTAAGAAAACCCGCAGCAAGTGCCCCCTTCTCGGTAGTTCCCTTCCAGAAAACCCCCAATAAAAACATTGTGGCAATACCCGGCGTGAACAAACCATACAGGTTCATCAGGTAAAGAAAAATAGGCCTGTCTGAATAATGGATCAGCAGAATAGCACTTACAATACCCACTAACAGAATCGCCGCACCGGAAAGGCGTCCAAAACGAACCGCCTGGCGATCAGTAGCTTTTTGATTGATATACGGCACATAGATATCCATAGTGAGTATAGTAGTACAGGAATTCACTGCACCGGAAATGTGTGACATGATAGCCGAAATCAGCCCGGCCATTACAATACCCACTAACCCAGATGGTAATAATTTTTCTACGAGGGTAGCAAACAGAAGATCAGGCTTCTCCAGGGAAGGCAAAATAGCAGGCGCTACCAGCGCCGGAATAGTAATGATCAGCGGCACCAGAAACTTGAGATAATCTCCGAAGATCACCCCCATACGGCCATGCCATTCATTTTTCGCAGCCAATACCCGCTGTACAATGAACTGGTTGGTAGCACAATAAAAAACACTGATACAAAGTAGTCCCCCCAGGTACATGGTCCAGGGAAAATCCGGGTCGGAGGCAGGATAAAACATTTTCCAGTTATGCGTGGTTTGCAACACCGCCTTAATGCCACCAGAAGCATGTATGGTAGCAAAAGAAAGTGCAATACCTCCCACTATAAGAATGACCAGCTGCAGCATCTCGGTCCAGATCACCGCACGCAAGCCCCCCACAATGGTATAAACACCCGTGAGTAATGATAAAGCAACGATGCTGTACACCAATGGAATACCCAACAAAGTGTACAAGGAAAGCGCGCCCAGGTACAACACTGCGCCGATCTCTACCAATATGTAAGTAAGCAATATCAATACAGAATACACTGTACGTGCACCACTGCCAAAACGCTTTTGCAAATACTCGGGTATGGTATAAAAACCATTGCGCAGGTAAAACGGCAGAAATACCCACAACAAGGCATTGAAGCCAATGAGTATCGCCCCCCATTCCATGGCAATGGCTACAAAGCCACGGCTATAAGCAGCCCCCATAGCACCCACCAGGTGATGGCTGCTGATATTAGCCGCAATGATGCTTCCACCGATCATCCACCAGGGCAGTTTATCACCGGCAAGAAAATAATCGCGCTTGGTATCCTTGCCTTTGCGGGAAGCGTACAATCCCACACCAATGATCAAGAGGATGTACACAATAAAAATGATGATGTCTACCGGGGCTAATTGCATAGCGCTTACATATTTCGTATGGCGTTGATAACGCCTTGTGTCAAAATCTCCAACGCCCCCTGGTCGTAAGGAGTGGTGTTACAGGCATAAATATCCTTACCGTAATACATTGCATCAGGCATATAACCTATATAACCATTGGCAATGTTTACAACAGCGATCTTTTTATCAGGGAAAGCCGCACGCAGGGTTCTTTGAAAATAGGAATAGGTTTCATTGGGCTGGGCTACAATATATGCATCGCCCAACTTCCACAACCATACTGGTACAAGGGCCTTCATACCATTACCAATAACCTGGCGTGTATTCAGCTTTCGCCAGAGCCGGTCTTTCAACACACGATCCTGACAGTCTTCCCATTCTTTTCTGATCTCTTCCAATGAAGGCAACATTTTCAAGGGCACTTCCAGTTCCAGTTTTTGAACAATAGCTTCACCATTGCTGTTCAACACCATGTATTCCCAAATAGCCAGCGGCGCACCTGAAGACAATGATTGTTTAAAACGATACCCTTTGCCCACAGGAAGTTTTCCTTCGAACACCGATAGCGCAGCATAACCCAATTGCCTTCCATGTGCATCGGCAATAGCAGTATCCGCTACATATTGTACCATGGGCGATAATTCACCGGAAGCTCCCTGCAAAAAAAGACAGGGTCCTTTGGTTCTACTGCTGATCACTTCACGCATTTCTCCAATGAAATCAGGAGAGAACAACCGATTTTCATGTGCCAGTGTAGTAGGATGGCAGGCATAGTTAACGATGGAACAAATTGGCGCACCTTCTTCAGTTGTAATATGCCCGAACAACAAAATATCGTCTGCCGGTGCACCGGGGTGATAACCCACCAGGTAAGACCCTTCTGTTTCCGACGGAAGATCACGGTTGGTAGCCAGGCTGCATTTCCCATATTCCCAGCTAAGCATACCAGGAACCAGTTTGTTCAGGCAATCGCGCATGAGACCAGCCATGGTTTCCCTTAGCTGGTATAAATAAGGTATGATGCGATGGCCTCCTTTTTTATCCTGGTCATTGGAACAAATAGATGGACCCGCATGCGTATGTGAAAGACAAAATAAAAGTTGTGATGCTTCCAACTGGAATTTAGTGAGGATATATTGCCGTATGGCATCTTCATCACCTGCATTGATCCACCAGCCCAAGTCGGCCATGATGAGGAACAAAGGCTTGTCCTGTGCCCTGATAGCCAGACACTGCATTTTAAGGGTCTTGTGAAAACCGATGGCATTGTCCCATGCAGCAGCACCCCAATTGCGGAAATAAATATCGATGGGTGGATTGATGGAAGCTTCCGCCACGCCAAAGAAAGCTTTGAAACAATTGGGTTCTACACTACGTACATCCATTTCCACATCTATTAGATTCGTTTTTAAGGCCGGATTAGGGATAGTCCGCCATCCATTAACAGGCAGCTGCCGGTAATATGCCTGTTCTCATCGCGACAGAGCCACAACACCTGGTCTGCCACTTCACCCGCTTCTATCAGTTGACCGAGCGGCACTTTCAATCGCGCTGCTACTGCAAGAGAAGGTTGTTGGTTCCACACTTCTTTACTCAACCCAGCATTTACATAGCCAGGCGCTATTTCATTAACACGGATACCCTGCGCAGCAAATTCCAGCGCCATACACTGGCACAGCATGCGAATGCCGGCTTTGGCAACACTGTACGCCGGTATATGTGGGTGCACTGCATGCGCGGCCCAACTTCCCAGGAAAACAATATTGCCTTTGATCTGATGCGTTGAAAAATAAATAGCCGCCTGCTGCGCAAAATGAAAAGCACCGTTGAGGTTGACCTGTATCTCTGACTGCCACTCTGCTGCGGTGATGGTAGCAATAGATCGCTGCGTAACCGTAGCTGCATTAACAATTGCCACATCAATGCGCCCCCAGGCAAGGCCTGTTGCAACAACCCAATCACTTACAGCAGTGGCATCACCGATATTGACTTGATGATAAGAAAAACGGATATTTTCCTTTTGCAATACTTCCAGTCGCTCGTTGGCTTCGTCTTCCGAACGGATGTCTGATAAAGCGATACTGGCTCCTTCCCTGCCAAAAGACAGCGCAGTGGCCAGGGCAATATCTCCCAAACCACCACTGATCAGTACAACCTTACCATCTCCGCTTTTCTTCATAGCTTGTTTTTACCAGTCGCCAACACTGCCGTCATTGTAATATACACATTGCAGCACTTCCTGTTGGAACGGATGTTTTTTGATCTCTTTTTCGTTGATTTCGATGCCCAGTCCCGGCTTTTTGTTCGGATAAACAATGCGTCCTTTTTCCTGCACGGTGAATCCTTCCGAAACAATATCAACCCTCCAGGGAACATCATTGTGAACGCTTTCACAGATGATATAGGAAGGCGTGGCAAATCCCAGCTCAATCGATGCAGCAGTACTTACCGGACCCTGCGGGTTATGTGGTGCCATCGCTACACGATACGCTTCAGCCAATGCGGCAATTCTACGGACTTCAGATAAACCACCGCAATGCGTGATATCGGGTTGTATCACGCTCACCGCTCTTTTCTCAAGCAGCTCGCGAAAAGCATGCACACCCACAAGTCGTTCACCTGTTGCAATAGGTGTTTTCACCGCACGTTGGATGAGTGCAATGTCTTCCATCGATTCGGGCCAGCAAGGCTCTTCAAAGAAATACAATCCATAGGGTTCAAGCGCCTGGGCAAACAACATACCCATCCTGGGTGAAGGGCGGGCATGACAGTCTACCATGATATCGATCTGGTCACCCACAGCATCACGCATC
>JACXTT010006222.1_pt1 | contig 17105 bp, 16 predicted proteins | sample 9270951 | NCBI WGS metagenome assembly JACXTT01 (sample SAMN15532306, study PRJNA645909) | rock metagenome | isolation source: weathered quartz diorite | place: Puerto Rico | collected 2017-06-21 | reverse complement strand
CTACAAGGAGTCGTACCGCGACGCGCAGCTGGCCGGGACGACCGGCGTCGCAGGAGGAGTGGCCCGTTGAGCTTCCTGGAGCGGGTGGACCAGGCCATCCGCCGGAGCGGAGCCTGGCGGTCGCTCTTCCGCAATCCCTACCCGACCGACGAGCGCTCGCGCGCCTACGCGGTCATGAACAACGTCTTCCTGCACCTGCACCCGGTCCGCGTCCGCCAGCACGCGGTCAAGTTCGCGTACACGTTCTGCCTCGGCGGGCTGTCGTTCTTCCTGTTCCTGGTCCTGACCGTGACCGGCGTGTACCTGATGTTCTTCTATATTCCGTCGACCACGTCGGCGTACACGGACATCCTGAACATCCAATCGAGCGTCGCCTTCGGGCTGCTGACCCGCAACATCCACCGCTGGGGCGCGCACCTGATGGTGTTCTTCGTCTTCCTGCACATGATGCGGGTCTTCTACCACGGGGCCTACAAGCCGCCGCGCGAGTTCAACTGGGTCATCGGCGTGCTGCTGTTGCTGTTCACAATCGCGCTCAGCTTCACCGGCTACCTGCTGCCGTGGGACCAGATCAGCTTCTGGGCCATCACCATCGGCTTGAACCTGGCCAGCTACACGCCGGTCATCAACACGCCGATCCAGAACCTCATCTTCGGCGGCCTCGAGGTCGGCCAGAACACGTTGCTGCGGTTCTATGTCCTGCACATCATGGTCCTGCCGCTCGTCGCCGCGATCCTCCTTGCCGTTCATTTCTGGCGAATTCGCAAGGACGGAGGCATCAGTGGCCCTCTGTGAGCGGGCGCCCGCTGCGTTGTCGCCTGTGGTCCTCGCTCACGCACGTTGGAGTGCGCTCGCTCCGGTCCTCGGCGACGCCTTGCGCTCGCCGCGCCACAGCGGGCCCAACTGCCGGTAATGGCTGACCGGAAGACCGACACGAAGCCGGAGTCGCGCGTCGTCCTGCCCGTAGACCCGACCCGGCGAACCGAGATCGACAAGCAGCGGGTGCCGATGTCGGCACGGCCGTATCGCCTGCTGGCGATGGTCAAGCAGGACGCCGTCGTGCGGGTCCAGAAGGAGCCCGACGACACGGTCATGACGTGGCCGCACCTGCTCTCGATCGAGTTCCTGGCGGCGACCGTGATGAGCGTGTTCCTCCTGCTCACGGGGCTGTTCATCAATGCCCCGCTCGAGGAGCTGGCGAACGGCAACGTCACGCCGGCGGTGGCCAAGGCGCCGTGGTACCTGCTCGGGTTGCAGGAGCTGCTGGCCTACTTCCACCCGGTGATCTCGGGCGTGCTGGTGCCGTTCCTGTACATCCTCGGCGCCGGGTTCGTCCTCCCGTACATCGACCGCGACCCGGAGAAGAAGCGCCCTTCTGACCGGAAGACCGCGGTGGTCATTTTCAGCCTCATCTGCATCCTCGGGCTGTTCGTGACCTTCGTCGGCGTCTTCTTCCGCGGCCCGGGCTACTCGCTCGTGACGCCGTACCTGCCGTTCTTCGACAACTTCACCAACGGGCTGCACTTTTCCCTGTGAGCCGGATCGACGAGGCCAGATGAGCAACTACCACCTCGCCCCCGCCGACAAGCCCCAGGCGCTCACCCCGCAGGCGCTGCGGTCGCTCCGCCAGGACCCGGTGCAGGGCATCTCGAGGCGGACCCTCCTGCGGCGCTCGATCGGCGGCGCTGTGCTGCTCTGGCTCACCGAGGTGACCGCGGGCTCGATCGGCTTCCTGTGGCCGAACACGAAGGGCGGCTTCGGCGGCACGATCCAGATCGGGACGCTCGAGGACGTCAAGGCCGCCAACTCGTCGCTGCCGATCAAGGACGGCTTCCCGGCCTACTTCCAGGCGGCGCGCTCGTACGTAATGCTGATCGACACATCGAGGCAAGAGTTCACGCCCGGCGAGGACAAGAGCGGCGACGGCACGGCGCTGAACGTGCGAGCCCTGTACCAGCGCTGCCCGCACCTCGGCTGTAAGCCCAACCCGTGCCTGAAGAACTTCTGGTTCGAGTGCCCGTGCCACGGCTCGCGCTATGACCGGCTCGGGATCAAGGCGTTGGGCGCGCAGTACGGGCCCGCGCCGCGCAGCATGGATCGCTTCTCGATCTCGGTCAGCGCAGACGGCAAGCTGACCATCGACACGTCCAAGATCACCCTCGGGCCGCTGCCCGTGGCCGTCGGCCAGCCCGGCATCATCCCGGCAAAGAGTCCCGTCGGCTGCATATGACCGATCCCACCCGGGACCGGCCCGGAGGCGAGCCCGAGCGGACGCTGCCCGCGCGCCGGCCCCCGAGCGAGCCCGTTCCGAGCCGGCCGGTCGAGCGGTTCACCGCGCCCCGGCAGGTTCGGGCGATCGGCGGGCTGACCTCCGAGCGGGCGGCCAAGATCGTTCGCCAGTCGGGCGACGCCCGCTGGGTGGCGTTTCTGGGCGTGACGATCGTCGCCCTGTTCGTCATCGTCTACTACTTCTACGAGCTGGGCGCGCCGTTCAACCTTTCGACGCCCCGCCAGGTGGCCGAGGTGCAGAACCAGCAGGTCTCCTCCGTCGAGCGCGGCTACAACCTGTACATGGCCAACTGCGCCCGCTGTCACGGCCAGAACGGCGAGGGCGGCATCGGCCCGCCGCTGAACGACCAGGTGAAGCTCTTCGCCCACCTGAACGAGCAGTACATCCACACCGTGCTCACGACCGGCGGCCGCTACGTCTGCGGCAACCCAAAGAGCGTGATGCCAGTCTGGGCGGACACGAACGGCGGGCCGCTCAACTACATCCAGATCGACGACCTGATCGCCTTCATCCGCGCGCCGAGCACGCAGGAGTACGTCAAGCACGATTCCCAGCTCAACGAGCCGGTCATCGGCGCGGACGGCAAGGTCGAGACGTTCAAGGGCTGGCGCGACACGACCTTCAAGCCCGCGCCGAGCGCCACGCCGTTTCCGGACTGCTGGTCCGGGACGGCGGGCGGTGCCACGCCCGCGCCGCAGGCCACGCTGGGTCCGGATGCGACGATCCTCGACCTCACCGCCCAGAACATCGCCTACGACCCGCTGACGCTCAGCGCTCCCGCTGGCAAGCCTTTCGGCATCGCGTTCGACATGAAGGACGCCGGGGTCGGTGGCCACGACGCCGACATCTTCGACTCGACCGGCAAGAAGATCGTCGACAATCCGGTCGTCAGCGACCCCGCCCAGGTCACGTACGTGATCCCGGCCCTCCCGGCGGGCACGTACAAGTACCAGTGTTCCGTGCACCCGACCGTGCCGAACATGAACGGCATCCTGACGGTCAAGTAGCCATGGCTCGAGCCCTGCCGGCAGGCACCGTCCGCCGCCGCCCGTTCTTCGGGCTGTTCGATCCCGATGGCTGGGCCTGGGCGACGGCCAAGGGCCTGTTCTGGCTCCTCGTCATCATCCTGACGCTCGGCTACATCCCGGATCGCGCCTACTACTTCATCGTCTCGCGAACCATCGATCTTGGGATCATCGGCTGGTCGCCGGTCAACCTGTGCCCGCCGGAGAACACGACGTCGATGCCGTGCCCCGTCCCGGCGGGCGCCGTACTGCCGTGGCAGGCCTCCCCGAAGGAGCTCGCGCTGCCCGAGGCCCGCACCGGTGGCGCCGCGGCTCAAGTCGGCACGAACCTGCTGTACATCGGCGGGAGCAACGGCTCGGCGGCGACCGGCACCACGTTCGTGGCCAGGCTCGATAAGGGCACCTTCGGGCCCTGGGCTTCCGGCCCGGCGCTACCGGAGGCACGGGCGAAGGCCGCGCTCGCCAACCTCAGCGGCACGGCCTACCTCATCGGCGGCCAGGGCCCGGATGGCAAGGCGACCGATACGGTCTGGTCGATCGGGCTGGACCCGGATTCGGGCGCACTGAAGTCATGGTCGGCCGTCGACGGCGCGAAGCAGGGCACGACGATCAAGCTCCCGGCGCCGCGCGCCGGCGCGTCAGCGATCGCGATCACCGACGGCATCGTCGTCGCGGGCGGCTGGGACGCCGATGGCAAGGCGTCCGGCACGGTCTGGAAGGCCACGGTCGATGCCACGACGGGCAAGCTCGGCGAGTTCAAGGAGCAGGCCCCGCTGGCGAAGCCCGTGGCCGATGCCGCGAGCGCGTTCGAGGGCACGTTCATCTGGGTCTACGGCGGCTCGGACGACAAGGGCCCGGTGGCGAGCCTGCAACGCGGCACCATCGGCGGAAGCCTGCCGACCCCCGGCGCGAGCGGCGCCCCGGCCGCCAGCGCGGCAGCGAGCCCGGCGGCGAGCGGCGCGGTGTCGACAGCGGTGAGCGCGTGGACGGACGTGCCCGGGAACCTGCCCGCCCGGACGGGTGGTTCGGGCTTCTCGGCCAACGGCGCCCTCTACGTGGTCGGCGGCTCCGACGGGAAGGCCGCGAAGCGGGAGCTGTACTGGACCCTGCCCGACGCCAACGGCAAGCTGCCCCCAGGCGGCTGGTCGCATCTCGACCCGACGGACCTGGCCGCGGGCCTCGTGGACGGTGCGCCAGTCGTGGCCGGCGCAAACGTCCTGATCCTCGGCGGGACGGCCGACGGCGGGCCGCAGGCTGGCGCGTATCGGGCGAGCCTCGCCCCGCAGCTGCCGTTCTTCCGGGCCGGGCTCGTCGGGGTGACCGTGCCGGGCCTGCAGATCGGCGGCGAGATCGGGCAGCAGCTCGGCTACCTGGCCGCGGCGGGTGTCGGCACGGGCAACTTCGTGATCCTGATCATCATCGGCTGGGCGTTCAACCATCGGCCGCAGCTCCGGGCCTGGATGGAGCGCCGCCGTGCCGCCCGCGAGGCGAAGGCGCCCGCCGCCTAGGACACGGATCGCGGCCCGCGATTGCGCCGGGGGATCCTGATGGGCGCGTCGTCGACGCGGATCGGCGCGGCCAGGCGGTCGTCGATCGACGCCAGGAGCGCCCGCGCGTCGATCGCGTGAGGTCGGCCCGCGTCCCCGGCCTTCCCCAGCCGCTCGCGCGCGCCGCGCAGGTTCTTCGTCACGCCCACTGCGTTGCCGCGCGCGGCGTGCACGAACGCGGCGGCGAGCTTGATCAGGCCCTGGAGGAGCTCGCGCTCGGCGAGCTCGCGGGTGCCCATCCACGCCGGCTCGAGCAGCTCATGGGCGAGGAAGGCGTCCCCGCGGTCGTACGCATCGAGGCCGGCCGCAATGGCTCGGCGCCGCTCGGCCGCGGCCATCGGGCGGTAGGCCTTCGCCCGGTCGCCCTGGACGACGGTCCGCCGGGGCGCGGTCGGCCGGTGGTCGGTCAGGCAGCGGGCGTGCCCGAGCCGCGCCCGGTCGGCAGCTCGCTGAGGGGCTGGCGCGAGTCGTAGCCCTGGTCGTGCGCGTGCCAGTACGCCACCTCGCCCTCGCCAAGGCGCCAGCACAGCCAGATCGGGCGGCCGGCGGCGAGGGCGGGGAAGTCGATCAAGCCCGTCGAGATGTCGCGCAGCGTGATGTCCAGCTCGATGAGGCGCGCGACGCCGGCCTGCATCTGGTCGATGAGGCCCTGCATGCCGAGGCGCAGCAGGCGAATCTGCTCGGCCGCGCCGGCGGTCGGCGTCTCGTCGCCATCGGGGCTCAGGTCGACCACGCGATCGCGCAGCCCGATGAGCTCCTCGCGCTGGTCCCGAAGGGCGATGAGGATGCGCTCGACCTCTGGCAGCGCGTCGTCGGCTTCGTCGAGCGAGTAGAAACGGGTCACCGAGCGATTCTAGGCCCCGCCTATGATGCGAGCCATGAGGACGGCTGCCCGGATGAATTCGATCGGCACCGAGACGGCGTTCGAAGTCTCCGCTCGCGCCCGCGCGCTCGAGGCGACCGGTCGGTCGATCGTCTACCTCCAGATCGGCGAGCCCGATTTCGACACCCCCGGGAACGTCCGCGCCGCGGCGAAGGCGGCCCTCGACTCCGGGATGACCCACTACCCGCCATATCCGGGCCTGCCAGACCTGCGCCGGGCCATCGCCGAGGACACCACGGCGCGGCGTGGGTTCGCCGTCGAGCCTTCGAACGTGTTCGTGACCGTCGGCGGCAAGGGCGTGATGGTCTACGCGATCATGGCCCTCGTCGATCCGGGCGACGAGGTCATCGTGCCCGACCCCGGCTACCCGATCTACGACTCGATCACCCGCTTCGTCGGCGGCACCTCGGTCCCGATCCCGATCCGCCAGGCGCGCGACTTCCGACTCGACGTCGACGAGCTCGCCTCGCTCATCACACCGCGGACCAGGCTCATCGTGATCAACTCGCCGGCGAATCCCACCGGCGGCGTGCTGACCCGCGGCGACATCGAGCGCATCGCCGAGCTCGCGCTCCGCCACGACCTCGTGGTCCTCAGCGACGAGATCTATTCGCGGATCCTGTATGACGGCGCGGAGCACGTCTCGATCGCCTCCCTCGAGGGCATGCCCGAGCGGACGATCGTCCTCGACGGCTTCTCGAAGACGTACGCGATGACCGGCTGGCGGCTCGGCTACGCGATCGTGCCGGACTGGCTGGTCAAGCCGTACGGCCAGCTCATCATCAACACCATCTCGGGCGCGACTGCCTTTGCCCAATCCGGGGCGATCGAGGCACTGCGCGGGCCACAACACGACGTCGACGCGATGGTCCGCGAGTTCCGGGCTCGGCGTGACCTCGTCGTCGATGGGCTGAACGACATCCCGGGCTTCGACTGCCTCCGACCGCAGGGCGCGTTCTACGTCTTCCCGGACATCTCGGGAACCGGCCTCAGCGGTGCGGAGATGGCCGATCGGCTGCTCCAGGAGGCGGGCGTGTGCGTGCTCGCCGGGACGGCCTTCGGCGGCATCGGCGGCGACCACATCCGCATCTCGTACGCCAACTCACGCGAGAATCTCACCGAGGCGCTCAACCGCATCAAGGCCTTCGTCGCGCAGCTCGCTCCGCGAGCTGACGCGATTGCCTGACGATCGCAGAGGCGTGCCGCCGCCGGCGCGCCCGAAGGTCTTCGTCTCGCGCGTCATCCCCGACGAGGGCATGCGCCTCGTTCGCGAGGCGTGCGACGCGGAAATCTGGCCGGACGACCTGCCACCTCCGCGCGACGTGCTGCTTCGCGCTATCGCGGGCTGTGATGGCGTCCTGACCCTCCTCACCGACCGGGTGGACGACCAGTTCCTCGACCGCGCCGGACCGCAGCTCAAGGTCGTCAGCAACTTCGCGGTCGGTTTCGACAACATCGACGTCCCGGCCTGCACCAAACGCGCGATCCCCGTCGGCAACACACCGGGGGTGCTCACCGAGACGACCGCGGACCTCGCCTGGGCGCTGCTCATGGGCGCCGCACGACGCCTCGTCGAGGGCGACAGCTATGTCCGCGCCGGCCAATGGAAGACCTGGGGCCCGATGCTCTTGATGGGTCCGGACGTTCACGGCGCAACGATCGGGATCATCGGCTTCGGGCGGATCGGTCAGGCCGTCGCGCGGCGCGCGAGGGGCTTCGGGATGCGGGTTCTGTACCACGACCCGCGGCGCGTAAGCCCGCAGGTCGAGGCGGAGTACGGCGCCGAATACCGGACGCTCGAGGGCATCCTGCCCGAGGCGGATTTCGTCACGCTGCACGTCGACCTGCGGCCGGAGACGCGTGGGCTGATCAACGCCGAGCGGCTCGGCTGGATGAAGCCGACGGCCATCCTCGTCAACACCTCCCGTGGCCCGGTCGTCGACACCGACGCCCTGGTCGCCGCGCTCCGCGACGGCACGATCGCCGCCGCCGCGCTCGACGTCACCGATCCGGAGCCACTCCCCGCGGATCACCCGCTCGTCGACATGGACAACTGCCTCGTCGTCCCCCACATCGCGTCCGCCTCGCGGGCGACTCGCGGCAAGATGGCCGAGATGGCCGCCGCGAACCTACTGGCCGGTGTCCGTGGCGAGCGCCTCCCGACGCCCGTGAATCCCGAGGTGTACGGCTAGGCGGGCAATTGAGTCCGTGGTCGACTTCCCGGGTGGTTCTTGTCGGACGCTATCGCCGGTAGCGTTGGAATCGTGCGAAGCTCCTCGACGGGCTTCTGCAGCTGCGAAAGCGGACGATTCCGAGTCGGATGCTCGCGCGCCGTCTCATCCGACTGGAAGCGCCCGCGGCTCGAGCATGTGGAGGTCCGCTCTCGTCTCGAGTGCTACCACGGGTGTCATCCGAACAGAATGGTCGCAGGGGCGAGCATGACGACCTCGATCTGCTGTTTGGCGAAACCGATCAAGCGGGAGCCCTCTCGGAGCGGCACGATGTCGCCATGGGAATCGAGCGCGACACGTTCCTCGGCTTCATCGACGACCTGGCCGCCGATCTGGACGACCACGAGTCGAGCGCCGATGAGCGCGCAGCGCGCCATTTCCTGAGCCGATCGCACTTCGATCGGCTGATCAGCGCGACCGCGGGCGAGCCGCCGGCCGCGTTCCGGCGGCGGATCCTGCTCGAGCGGGCCGCGTACCGGTTGGTCATCGGTCGCGACGGCGTGCTGCAGCTCGCCGTCGAGGCGGGCTATTCCTCCAACGAGGCATTCACCCGCGCTTTCGCACGCGCCTACGGCGTTACGCCGTCGGCGTGGCGGGGGCAACCTGGCCAGATCCAGCTCGCGGCACGCAACGACGTCCATTTCCATCCCCCGGGTGGCCTGCGCCTCCCGGGCAAGCCCGAGGGAACCACCATGAATCTCATCGTTCGCATGGTCGAGCACCACATCTGGCTGGTCGGCGAGATGATCGACCGGGCGGCCAGGGTCGACGAGGCGGTCCTCGACCGGCCGATCGAGCTCAGCGTCGAGGGCATCGATCGCGAGCCGACCGCCCGCAAGCTGCTGTCCCGCCTCGTCGGCCAGATGCACATGTGGGTGAACGTGATCGGCGGGCGGCCGTACAGCTTCGACATCGAGCGGCACGAGTTGATCGCGGACATGCGCACGCGCCTGGCCGAGATCGGGCCGGCGTTCCAGGCCGAGGTCGACCGGGTCGTCGACGGCGGCCGGCTCGACGAGACGTTCGTCGACGCCCAGCACGAGCCGGTCGAGCGTACACGTACGGCGGGCTCATCGCCCACGTCCTCACGTTCGCGGCCCACCGCCGGTATCCTCGTCCTCGGCGCGCTCGAGAGCGCGGGCGTGCCGGATCTCGGCAATGGCGATCCCCGCAAGTGGGTGGTCGAGGCGGCCTAGGTTTCGACCTTCAGCTCCTGCGGCGGCTCCCTGGCGACGACCCGGATCGGGCCGTCGCCTTCGGCCGCGGCGCGCTCAGGCAGGCCCCTCGTCGGCAGGCTTGACGACCCCGGCCTCGTAGGCAAGGACGACCACCTGGGCGCGGTTTCGCAGGCCAAGCTTCGACAGGATCGAGGCGACGTGCGTCTTGACCGTCGCTTCGGAGACCACGAGCTCGGCCGCGATCTCGGCATTGCTCAGGCCGCGCGCGACGAGGCGGAAGACCTCCTGCTCGCGAAGCGTCAGGTCGTCGAGCGCGGCGACCGAGCCGGGAACGGCCGCCGTCGGTCGCGCGAACCGCTCGACGAGCCGGCGCGTGATCGACGGGGCGAGCAGCGCGTCGCCCACCGCGACCGTTCGGACGGCACCCACGAGGTGCTCCGGCGTGACGTCCTTGAGAAGGAACCCGCTGGCACCCGCATGGAGTGCGGCGTAGACGTACTCGTCCAGGTCGAACGTCGTCAGGATGATGATCCGAGGCGGCGCGGCGGACGCTCCGTCGAGCAGGCGGCGCGTCGCTTCGAGGCCATCCAGGCCGGGCATTCGGACGTCCATCAGCACAACGTCCGGGCGCCCGCGTCGCGCCAGGCCGATCGCGGCGGCGCCGTCCGCGGCCTCGCCGACGACCTCGATGTCAGGCTGCGCCTCGAGGATCATCCGGAAGCCGGCCCGGATGAGTGCCTGGTCGTCGACGAGCAGGACGCGCAGCTTTCGCTCGTTCATGCGGGGTCGGATTCGAGGGGCAGCCAGGCGCGGACCGCGAAGCCACCACCGAGGCGGGGGCCCGCCTCGAGCTTGCCACCGACCTGCTCTGCGCGTGCGTCGAGGCCCGCCAACCCGCGTCCGGCGCCTGCTCCGGTCGTCACGGGACCGGCGGGCCCATCGTCCAGGACCTCCACTCGCAGCTGATCGGGCTCGAACGTGAGCTCGATGACAGTCCGAGCGCGCCGCGCGTAGCGAAGTGCATTGGTCAGCGCCTCCTGCACGATTCGGTACACGGTCGTGTCCAGGCTCGCCGGCAGGGCGCGTTGTTCCCCGCGAATCGAGAGCTCCGCCGGAAGGCCGGCCTCGCGCACGCGATCCACCAGCTCGTCGAGCTGCGACACCCCCGGCTGTGGAGCAACGGAGGCTGCCTCGCCATCGTCGTTGAGCACGCCGAGGAGCCTGCGGAGCTCCGCCATCGCCTCGCGCCCAGCGGTCTCGACGTTGAGGATCGACTCGCGGGCCTGGTCGGGAGCTGTCTCCAGGACCTGCCGTGCCGCTCCGGCCTGGATGAGCATGACGCTCACCCCGTGGGCCACGACGTCGTGCAGCTCGCGGGCCATGTGCCGCCGCTCCTCCGCCGCCGCCGCGCGGATCCGCGCCTCGGACTCCTCCATGCGCCTCGCCTCCGCCTCGATCTGCTCGGCGGCTTCGATCCGTCGCGATCGGACCACGTCGCCGAGGAGCCACGTCGGCACCAAGATCACGAATGGCACCGTGATCGCGGTCAGCGGTTGCGCGTCGCGGGCCAGGAAGCCCACTGCCAGGAGGCTGGCCACGCCGAGAACGCTCAGGCCCTGCCTGGTCCGATCAGTCGCCCGCTCGCCGGCCGTGTAGCTCGCCAGCGCGATCGCGGCAATCTGGGGCCAGGGGCCGCCACTGTCGATGCTCGTGACCAGGGCGGCGCCCGAGACGACGACCAGGACCGGCAACGGCCATGCGCGCCGGAAGAGGAGCGGGATCGCGACGAGCAGCAGTGCCGCGCCCTGGCCTCTCGGGAAGAACCTGTCGTCCGTCGCGATGCCGATGACCACGATCACGACGACGGCAAGGATATCGACGGCGAGGGAGGTCCAGCTCGCGAGCCTCCGATCCGGTTCCAGCACGAGGCCAGCGTAGTCGCGGGTCGAGGCGACGGGTATCCGTACGCAGGCGGGGAGGCCTCAGCAGAAAGGCTGAGTCCACCGAGCAGGTCCGCCGAACGGAGGATGCAGGTTCGCTCGGCGTGCCGATGACCAACACGCCCCTGGTGCGCACGCTCGTGCTGTCAATCGTCCGGCCGAGAGGAGTTCGCCATGGAACCGTTGATCAGCCTGCGCGGGGTCACCAAACGCTACCCGGGGATGGCCGAGCCGGCGCTGGCTGGAATCGACCTCCAGATCGAGCCCGGTCTGATCACCGCGATCATGGGCCCGTCCGGCTGTGGCAAGTCGACGCTCCTCAACGTCGTCGGCGCACTCGACCGCCCGACCGGCGGCGAGATCGTCGTCGCGGGCACGCGCGTCGATCGGCTCAGCGAGACGGCGGCGGCCCGTTTCCGTCGCACCCAGGTCGGTTTCGTGTTCCAGTTCTTCCATCTGCTCGAGGACGTCAGCGTCCGGGACAACGTCGCCGTGGCGGCGCTCCTGGCGGGCCGATCGCGCGGGGAGGCCAGTCGGGTCGCCGACGAGATGCTCGGCCAGCTCGGTCTCGACGGTCACGCGGCCCGGTTCCCGGGCACGCTCAGCGGCGGTGAGCGCCAGCGCCTCGCGATCGCCAGGGCCGTCATCAACCAGCCAGCGATCCTGCTGGCCGACGAGCCGACCGGGGCGCTCGACCGCAGGAACGGTGAAATGGCGCTCGCTCTGCTCCAGGACCTCAACCGCCGGGGCCAGACGATCCTGTTCGTGACCCACGACGACCAGCTCGCCCAGAGGACCGCGCACCGGATCATCCGGCTCCTCGATGGTGCGATCTCCGGCGACCAGCGACTCCGGTTGGTGGCGTGATGGGCGCCGTCGGACTCAAGACCGCCGCCGATCTCCGAAGGCGGCGACTGCAGGCGGTCGCGATCGCACTCGTCATCTGCCTGGCCAGCGCGGCGGGCACCCTGGCGCTGTCGGTGCTGGTCGAATCGCGCGGCCCGTTCGAGCGCGCCTTCGCCGCTGCGAACGGCGCCCACCTCGCCATCGACTTCGCGCCGGGGCTCAGCCCGGCCAGCCTCTCGGCGACGAGCGCAAATCCGCTGGTCACGGCGGCCGCGGGGCCCTACCCCGTGACCGACGCGATGCTCGGCCACCCCAAGGGTGGTTACGTCCAGGGTGCCGAGATCGCCGGTCGCGCGCAGCCCGATCCCTCGATCGACAACGTGGTGCCGAGCGCTGGGCGGTGGTGGCAGGCAGCCGGCGAAGCGGTTCTCAATGAATACTCGGCCAGGGCGCTCAACAAGCACGTCGGCGACTCGATCGAGGTGTATCCGGCGCCGACAGTCCCGATCGGGAAGGGGGATTCCGGTCAGGGACCCGTGGCCGTGTCGTCCCCGCCCTCGGCCCAGCCGATCGCGACGCTCACGATCGTCGGCATCGCGCGGTCCGTGTCGACGCCGGACGTCTCGATCTGGACGAGTCCGGCCGACGTCGCCGCGATCGCCGGAGCGAATGCGCCCCGCCTGGACATGCTCTACCGCGTGAGTCCGGCCGCGACTGCTGCGGATCTGGGCTCGGCTCTGGCACATCTCACGGCCGCCCTCCCCGCCGACGCCGTCGTCGGTAGCGTGAGCTACCTCGACACGATGCGCAGCGTCGACCGGCTCGCCGACTTGTATGTTCCGGTGCTCCTCGCCTTCTCCATCTTCGCCCTCCTCGCGGCCGGTTTCTCCATCAGCAATGTGGTCAGCGGCGTCGTGCTCACGAGCCGTCGCGAGATCGGGGTCATGAAGGCCATCGGCTTCACGCCGGGGGAGGTCACTCGGATCCTCGTCATCCAGATCGCCTTGCCGGCGCTCGTCGGCTCCGCGGTCGGGGTCGTGGTCGGAGCTGCCGCGAGCGTTCCGATCCTTTCGGACACCGCGGCATCGTTCGGGCTGCCCGCCACGGCGCTGGTTCCGCCGGAGGTCATCTTCGAGGTTCTCGGCGCGTCACTCGGGGTCGCCGTCCTCGGGGCGATCGTGCCCGCGCTCGCCGCCGGCCGCATTGGCCCGGTCGAGGCGATGACCGGCGACGCCGCGAACGTCGGCCCGATCGGACGCGGGTTCCGCCGACTTGGACTCCGCCTGCCCGCCGCGCTTCCGCTCCGCCTCGGCGTTTCCACCGCGCTGGCACATCCCGGTCGCGCGGTGATGACCCTGGGCGCGCTCGTCGTCGGCGTCGCGGCCGTCACCTTCTCGCTCGGGCTCAACGCTTCGCTGTTGCGCGTCATGGATCAGCTCAATCGTCCGACGGCAAGCCCTGTTCGGGTCGAGCTGCGAGCGGGCGACCCCGCAGCGGTTGACGCACGTCTTGCCGCGCAGGCGAACACCGCGCACGTGGTCTCGCTCGGCACTGCAAGCGTCGACGTCCGTGGCGTTGGCTCGATTCCATTCGTCGGCTACCGCGAGGACGCGTCGTGGATCGGTATCGAGATGATCAGCGGGCGGTGGTTCAGCCGCCCTGGTGAAGCGGTCGCACCCACGAACTTCTTCACGGTCAGCGGACTCCACGTCGGCGATTCGACGGAGCTCTCGGTCGACGGCCGCATGATCAGCGTCACGCTCGTCGGCGAGTCCTTCGAGTCCGCGCGAGAGGGCCGCGACAACCTGCTGCTTCGCGGGACCTTCGCGGACTTGCAGGCGCTCGTCCCGGACGTGCATGTGGATCGTTGGGAGCTCCAGCCCAGTTCCGGCACCGACGTCCACGGCTACTGGAGCTCGCTGCAAGCCGCGCTCGGCAGCGACGCCCAGGCGTTCAACGAAGCGGAGAGCGGGAACGACGAGTCGTTCCTGCTGTTTCTGTCCGTCGTCGGACTGCTCGGGCTCGTCCTCACCGGCATCTCGCTGGGCGGCGTGTTCAACACGGTGCTGCTGGAGACGCGGCAACGGAGCCGCGAGCTGGCGATCCTCAAGGCCGTCGGCTTCACCCCACTGCAGGTCGTGGCCATGGTCGTCGCGTCGGTCGTCCCGCTCGGCCTGCTGGCAGGCCTCGTGGGCCTTCCCATCGGCATCTATGCCCAGCATGCCGTGCTCACGTATATGGGACAGATCGCCGCGAAGACGGGCATCCCGGCATCGACATTCGATGTGTTCGGGCCCGTCCTCTTCGCGGCGCTGGCCCTCGCCGGGCTCGCGATCGGGGCCACCGGGGCGTATGTGCCGGCGCAGCGTGCGGCCCGCGCCCGGATCGCGCCCGTCCTCCAGGCCGAGTAGGCCCCGCCGGGCGTGCTCAGCCGAACGTGAAGCAGTATGCCTCGGCGCCGGCCTCGCGGAACTCGATCTCGACCGTGGGCTCGGCGTTCGCGCGAGGCTGGCGGACGAGCTGATAGATCCGCTGTTCGTCGAGCGACCCGTGCCCGCTCGCGTCGACGTCGGTCCCGCGCGCATCCCCGGGCACGAGACCGTCGAGCAGAACCCGGAACGGCACGCCCGCGACGCCGCTCGCCGGGCCCATCACCAGGTTGACGTCGCGCGCCTGAAATCGGAACTGGACTCGGGCGCCTGGCTCGTTCGAGATCGCGGCGTGGCCGGCGATCGTCCACGCCCCGATGGGTGCCCACTGGTTCAGCCCGAGCCGGTCGGGCGAGGGGTAGGACCGCGGCGCATCGAGGGTCGCGATGTCCTCCGAGGCGAACCCGGTCGTGTGGTTGTAGCCGAGGTACGTCTCCGGCGAGCGCAGGGTTCGCCAATCGGCGGCGACCTCGAGCCCGACCGGCGCCACGTCGACCATGCTCGAGTCGACCGACGCGCCGGCGGCGGCGAGCAGCTGCTGGATCACCATCTCGGACATGGCGTACTCGCCCTCGCCGAAGTGGTGGTAGCGGATCTGCCCGTCGGCATCGGCGACGTATAACGCCGGCCAGTAGTGGTTGGCGAAGGCTCGCCACACGCCGTAGTCGCTGTCGATCGCGACCGGCCAGGTCACGCCGTAGCGCTCAGAGAAGCGGCGCACGTTCTGGACGTCGTGCTCGAACCCGAACTCGGGCGTGTGCACGCCGACGACGGTCAGTCCGGCCGCACGGTACTCCGCGTCCCAGGCTCGGACGTAGGGCAGCGTCCGCAGCCAGTTGACGCAGGTGTAGGTCCAGAAGTCGATCGCGACGACACGCCCGCGCAGCCCGGCGGGCGTTAGCGGCTCGGAGTTCAGCCAGCCGGTGGCGCCATCGAACGAGGGCAGCCGACTCTCGACGGGCAGCACCGGCGTCTCGCCGACGAGGCTGTGCGCGATCGACCGAAGCAGGCTCGGTCGCCCCGGTTCCTCCGACATCGGGCACCTCCGTGGCAGCTGGGCAGCCCCTATTGTGGCCCGCATGCCCGACCAGCCCCAGCTCCTCCGGCCGTCCGAGGAGGCGTCGGCGGCGGCCCGGGCGCGACCGCGCCGCGAACGACGGACCAGCGGCGGGATCCGGCGGCTGCCATGGCGGCTGGTCGTGAACCCGTTCACGCCGGTCGAGATCCTGAGCGCCGACCAGGTCGAGGCCATCCACGACGCCGGGATGCGGATCCTGCGCGATGTCGGGGTCGAGGTGCTCGGGGCGAAGGCGATCGACCTGTTCGATACCGCGGGCGCAAGCGTCGCGCGCGAGGACGATGCGGCTGGTCGCGGGGCCACGGCGCGCGTGCGCCTCGAGCCGGACCAGGTGACGGACCTCGTCGCGCAGGCGCCCGACCGGTTCGAGCTGTTCGCCCGCAACCCGGACCGGAACCTCGTCTTCGGCGACCGTCACCTCGTCTTCGGCGCCGTCGGCGGCCCGGCCTTCGTCACCGACATCGATCGAGGCAGGCGGGCGGGGAACTTCGCCGACTTCCAGGACTACGTTCGCGTGATCGGGGCGCTCGACGTCATCCAGCAGGAGGGTGGCGGCCCGCTCGAGCCCACCGACCTGCCCGTCGCCACACGCCATCTCGACATGTACCGGACGTTTGCGACGACCCTCGACAAGGCGTGGCAGTGCCTGGCCTTCGGCTCGACGGTCGTCGACGACGCGATCGAGGTCGCCTGCATCACGCGAGGCATCGACCGCGACCGGCTCGCCCGGGAGCCCAGCCTGATGACCGTCGTCAACACGAACTCGCCGCTGCGGCTCGACGGTCCCATGTCCGAGGGCCTGATCGCGATGGCCGAGGCAGGTCAGCCGGTCGTCGCGACGCCGTTCACGCTCGCCGGCGCGATGGCCCCGGCGAGCCTCGCGGGCGCGCTCGCGGAGCAGCACGCGGAGGCGCTGTTCATGGTCGCGCTCGCGCAGGTCGTCCGGCCCGGCTCGCCGATGGTCTACGGCGGCTTCACGTCGAACGTCGACATGCGCACCGGCTCGCCGGCCTTCGGGACGCCGGAATACGTCCAGGCCCAGCTCGCCACGGGGCAGCTCGCGCGCCGGGTGAAGCTCCCCTGGCGGACCTCGAACGTCACCGGGTCCGCGGTCGTCGACGCGCAGGCGGCGTACGAGAGCGAGATGTCGATCTGGGGCGCGGTCCTCGGCGGGGCGAGCCTGCTGTACCAGGGCGCGGGCTGGCTCGAGGGCGGGCTCACCGCGTCGTTCGAGAAGCTGATCCTCGACGCGGAGCTGCTCCAGCAGATGGCTCGGCTCCTGGAGCCGCCCAGGATCGACGACGCCGAGCTCGGGCTCGACGCGATCGCCGACGTTGGCCCGGGCGGCCACTTCTTCGGGTCGGCACACACGCTCGAGCGCTACGAATCGGCCTTCTACCAGCCGTTCCTGTCCGACTGGCGGAACTTCGAGACGTGGCAGCAGGACGGCGCGCGAACCGCGACGGAGCGGGCGAACCGGATCTGGAAGCAGCTCCTCGCCGAGTACGAGGCGCCGCCGCTTGATCCTGGCCTTGTCGAGGCGCTGGACGACTTCATCTCGCGGCGAAAGCACGAATTGACCGTGCCGGGCTAGCAGATACGCGAATAACTAGGTATCGTGGCAATTCGAGGAAGGGCCTTCGAGAGCAGCAGTCGTT
>JACXTT010006221.1_pt1 | contig 17107 bp, 9 predicted proteins | sample 9270951 | NCBI WGS metagenome assembly JACXTT01 (sample SAMN15532306, study PRJNA645909) | rock metagenome | isolation source: weathered quartz diorite | place: Puerto Rico | collected 2017-06-21 | reverse complement strand
GAAATTGACGGCATCATCCTATCCTCTTGCCGGCGTCATCGGTCTGTGCTCAATCCTGTTTTTTGGCGTCCTGGCTTTCGGCGCCGGCGACATCTGGGCCAACTCTGTTCTCGAGATGCTTGCCGCGCTTCTGTTCGCGGTAACCGTGGTCGACTGCTGTGCCCGTGCAACCCTTGTGCGATGGAACCCGCTGTACCCGCCAATGCTGGCTTTCGGGGCGGTTGCCGCCTTTCAGGCAATGTTCAACCTGACTGCGTATCGCTATGCCACCCTGCTCGCTTGTCTCCAATATCTGTCGTATGCCGCTGTGTTCTTTGTCGCGGCGCAAGTGGCCACGGACGCAAGATTTTCGAAGTTCCTCATCCTAACCTTCAGTGCCTTTGGCGCCGCAGTTGCCGTGTTCTCCATCTGCCAGTACCTGAGCGGGACACGGAATTTCTACTGGCTGGTCTCGCCCGGAACCGGCAGCAATATCTTTGGTCCCTATGTGAATCGCGACCACTACGCCGGTCTGATGGAAATGCTCATGCCGCCGGCTTTGGTGCTGGGCCTGAGCCGGCTATTGAACAGCGGGCAGCGCGCCCTGGTTGCCTTTGCCGCCGTGGTCATGGCCGGAAGCATTGTCCTTGCCGGTTCTCGGGGTGGCGTCGTCTCGCTTGCGGCGGAGCTCACATTCCTGGTTTGGGTGGCCACGCGATCCGCAAGAGGCAGCCTGGTCCGGAGAAACCTGCTGATGGGAATTGCCCTGATGCTGGCTTTCCTCGCTTTCATCGGATCATCCTCGATGTGGTCGCGTTTCGGGGACGTCCAGGAGACGTTCCGCCCCGGAGTGCTGAAAGATTCTCTCCGGATGTTTCTTCGCAAGCCGGTTCTCGGCTGGGGACTGGGGACGTTTCAAACGGTTTATCCCAGGTTCCGCAGTTTCTATACCACCGCGTACGTCAACGCCGCCCACAACGATTATCTGCAGGCGCTGGTCGAAACCGGCATGCTGGGCTTCGGATGCGTGATGTGGTTTGTCATTGCGCTGTACCGCAACGCTCTCACCGACCTGCGTTATTGGAATCAGAGTTGGCGCCAGGCCTTGCAGCTTTCCGCCCTGGTCGGTTGCACCGGACTGCTGGTGCACAGCGCGTTTGATTTCAATCTGCAGGTTCCCGCCAACGCCGCCCTGTTTTATGCGTTGTCCGCTCTGGCCGCAGGCCTGGGCCGGAAACTGTCGACAACGCACTCCATGAATGTCGCTGCCGTGACGGCTCCCGCGGCCTGAGAATCGAGTTTCCGACTGAAGAGCACGGTTGTGGCGCCGCAGCCGCCGAAAAAGAGGGTAGAAGAGTCCGGCCTGCAAAATACCGCAACCATGCCCATCGGGCTCCGGTTGGCTGCTATTGCGCTGGCTTTCTATTCAAGGCGGCGGAACGCTCTAGTTCTGCCTTTGCCTTTTCCAGCAGACCCTGCTTGCGGTAGACCTGGCCCAGCATGAAGTGGAGCGGAGCGCTTGAGGGCGCCAGTTGCACGGCCTTCTCCAGTTCGGCCTGAGCTTCGTTCAGGCGGCCGCTGAGCGAGTAGGCCTTGCCCAGCTTTTCGTGCATCCTGGCCTCCTGGGGCGCGATCGCCGCGGCTTCCTCGAGGTAGGGAATCGCTTCGGCCACCCGATTCTGATCGAGCAGCAGACTGCCGAGGTTCAGCAGCGGTCCGGGCATGCGATCGATGGACGGTCGCTGGAGTTGGATGGCGCGCTGATACGCGGCGATGGCTTCCCTGGAGCGGCCGAGCCCGGTGTAAGACAGCCCCAGGTTATCGAGCGCCTTGACGTTGTCAGGATCAAGCGCCAGACACCGCTGGAATGCCTCCACCGATTCCTCAAACCGGTTTTCGCCATAACGGGTGCGGCCGAGGTAGTACCAGGCCTGAGCGTCATGAGAATCCCACTGCAGGGATTTGCTCAGCCACTTGTCTGCGTCTGCCAGATCGCCAAGCAGCACGTAGTTGAGCGCAACGATCTTGAGATCGAAGGCGCTGGGATCGCGATACTTGGCCGCTTCGGTGTATTCAGCAAGGGAAGCGCGGGCAAGGGATGCCTGCGCTCGCACGCCGGGATCAGGGAAATCCAGGTAGCTTGCAGGCGGCGCCGAGCTGCCCCATCCAATTTGCCTGAAAAGGATGTAAGCCAACAGATAGCGTGCTCCGGCCGAGTGCGGCTGACTCGCGAGAATGCCACGCGCCGCGGTTTCCGCCTCCTTGAGTTTGCCTTCACGCAGCAGCCTCTGCGCCGGCTCCAGAAGGCCATCTGCGGGCGTGGACTGTTCAGCCGCCGCCGCAGCCCAGGCGGGCGGGGCGTACGCTTGGCGCGACTGAGCGAGACCAGCGGTGCCGGAGAACCACATCAGCGTCACCACCAGGACGGCACACCTCCCGTGCTGTGACGAAGATTTCATTCTCTGGCGATAGGAGTAACTGCCTATTCGTCGGTGATGCCCTTGCCCTCGACAACGGTGAAAATTCTATCCACGCCCGGCACGGTAAGCTCCTCTTTCGCTCCGCTCGGCCACAGGATTTCAATCTTGTCCACTTTCGTCGCCTGCCCCAGGCCAAAGTGCGGGCGCGGATCGGAGCTGGAGCCGTAGCTTCCACCGCTGAACACGTCGGCCCGGTGGCGGACCTTCCCTGTGCTCAGGAAAACCTTAGCGCCGACCGCATCTCGCGGGCTTTTGCCGGTGCCCACCAGCCTCAGGGCAATCCAGTGATAATCGTTTTTCGCCACGTTGCGGAGCAGGGTAGGAGCGGAATCGACATTGTTGATGACCACGTCGATGCGCCCATCGTTGAAAAGGTCCCCGAAGGCCGCACCCCGTCCCGTGAGAATGTCCGCCAGACCGCTGCCCGTTGCCGGCGGGACCTCGCGGAAAATTGCTCCGTCGATATTCCGGAAAAGTTGTGGCCGCTGCGCCCAGGTCGTTCCCCAGTCCTGACGGTCCACTCCCGGATAAACGTGGCCGTTGACCACGAACAGGTCAAGCCATCCGTCGTTGTCGAAATCGAGAAAGCCGGCGCCCCAGCCCAGAAAAGGAATCGTGGCATCGGCGAGGCCAGCTCGAAAGGTGTAGTCAGAGAAATTGCCGTCACCCTCATTGCGATAGAGGGCGTTGTAGTCGTCCGAGAAAGACGTGAGGTATAAGTCCACCTTCCCGTCGCGGTTGTAGTCGCCGACCGCGATTCCCATCGATGCCTGTTCCCGGCCGTCGTCGGTGAGCGCAAACCCCGATATGTAGCTGACATCTTCAAACGTACCATCACGACGGTTGTGATAGAGATAGTTGGCTTCGGAGTCATTGGCTACTGCCAGGTCCACCCAACCGTCGTCGTCGACGTCAACGAACACGGCGGCAAAGCCGTAGTAGGCACTGGGATCTGAGACACCGGCCCGGACGCTGACATCGGTGAACGTACCGTCATGGTTGTTGTGGAACAGGTGATCGCCCTCGCCGGGGAGTCCTCTCGGCCCGCACATGACATTGATGCCGCGAAATTGGCAGAAATTGGGTGGCAAGGAGCCCTGGCCCGCAATGGGAGGATGGTCCGGGTCGTACTTCACATAACCAGGCACAAACAGATCGAGCCAACCGTCGTGATCGTAGTCTCCCCACGTAGGTCCGGCAGACCATCCTCCGAGCGTGACCCCGGCCTTCTCCGCAACGTCGGTGAAGGTACCGTCATGATTGTTGTGATAGAGGCGGTTCCGGCCGTAGTTGGCGACGAAAATGTCAGGCCAGCCATCATTGTCGTAGTCCGCGGCGGCCACGCCGAAACCCCAGCGCTCATTCGCCACCCCGGCATGCGCCGTAACGTCGGTGAAAGTTCCATCGTGGTTGTTGTGGAACAGCATGGCGCGAGGCGCGGGCTCGGTCCCCTTCAGCGCGCCGATTGTCGATCCATTCAGCAGGTAAATGTCGAGCCAGCCATCGTTGTCATAGTCTAAGAGGGCAACTCCGGAACCTGGCGTCTCGATAATGGTCTTCTTCTCTGGAGTACCCGAGCGATGACGAAACCTATCCAGGCCGGATTCGTGGGTGACGTCGGCGAACACTATCGGAGCGCCATCCACAAATCCTCCGGCAGTGATGGGACGAGATCGGGAATCTTTCACCGGGGCCCGGGCCACGCCCGTCGAGACCCCCATGGGGGGCAGGGGCGGCTGCTTCTCTGCCGGCGGCTCCTGACCGCGGAAAGCAGCCGGCGACACCAGCAGGAACGCCAGCACGATAGAGCGGCAGCACATCATCGTGGTTTCTCGGACGGATCCGCCGGCGGCTCATCAACCTGCAGCACTTGATCGGCCGCGACATCCCTCAACGTCTGGACCGTGCCGCTGGGCCAGCGTATTTCGATGGCCTGGGCGCGCGCCTGTTCCCCCAGACCGAAGTGAACGCGCTTGTCGCTGGAAGAAAGATAGCTGCTGGCGGTGGTCACCGTGGCAAGTTGCACAAGGCCGCCCGCCGTCACCAGTTTGACCTCCGCGCCAATAGCATCGCGGTTGCTCTTGTGACCGACAAGTTTCAGGCTCAGCCAGTGGTTGCGGGTCGCTGTCTGGTTGCTCAAAAGATAGGCCGGGCCGTCATTCGTGGTCACAATCGCGTCCAGGCGGCCGTCATTATCGATGTCGCCGATGGCCATGCCACGACCGGCCCAAGCCTGCTGGAAAATGGCACCCGATTTGGAGGAAACGTCCTGGAATGATCCGCCTGCATTACGGGCCAAAAGCATCGGCTCACGATAGCGCAGGTTGGGGCTGGTAAGTTCAATGGTATCGAGGTCATGGCCCTGGGCGATCAGGAGATCTTTCCAACCGTCGTTGTCGAAGTCAAAAAAGCGCAACCCCCATCCCGAGTGCAGGAAAGTCATGGGGCCGATGCCGGTCGGGGCCGTGGCGTATTTGAAGGTGCCATCCCCGGCGTTCTGGAAGAGGGCGTATCTCTGATTCGCGAGATTGCTGACGAAAATGTCGGGGAGCCCATCATTGTCATAGTCAGCGAAATCCACTCCCATGCCGGCGAAGGTGCGGCCATCGCCGTCAACCCCTACACCGGAAATCAGGCCGACCTCTTCAAACGTGCCTTCGCCGCGGTTGTGGTAGAGAAACTCGGGGACGGAATCGTTGGCGATGAAGAGATCAATGTGCCCATCGCGATCATAGTCCGCGAGCGCGATGCCAAGTCCCTTCCCGGGCTTGGACAATCCCAGCTTCTCGGAGACCTCGGTGAAGTGCCCGTTGCCGTCATTGTGATAAATCAAAGGCGAGATGGGCTTGAAATAATCAGGATGACAATATGCGCGGTAGCCTTCCTTGTGCTCTCCGCACCAGACGCCGGTGAAGTCCCAGTCGAGATAACGAAGCACGACCAGGTCGAGCCGGCCGTCGTTGTCAAGGTCCGCCCACGCAGCGCTTGTCGACCAGCCGCTTCCCCCCACCCCGGCTTGCGTGGTCACGTCGCTGAAAGTTCCGTTGCCGTTGTTGTGATACAGCTGGTTTGAGCCGTACGCGGTCACGAACAGGTCCTCATATCCGTCATTGTCGTAGTCGCCAACCGCGGCGCCCATGCCGTAGCCCGCGCCCTGCAGCCCGGCCTTGTCCGTGACGTCTTCGAAGGTTCCGTCGGGCTTTTGATGAAAGAGCCGGTTCCAGGATTGCGGCCCCGTCTTGTGCGGGACACTTCCTCTCGGCGTCGGGTCGGCCAGGGGAGCGCCATTGACCAGAAAAATGTCGAGCCGGCCGTCGTTGTCATAGTCGAAGAGCGCAACCCCGGATCCCATGGTTTCCAGGAGATATTTCTGCGAAGTGTGCGAGGAAAGGTGATGAAAATTGAGTCCCCTCTCGGCAGTTACGTCGACGAAATTATTCGTCGTTTCCCCCCCGGTTGAGGCGGAGCCGCCAGGCCGGGCGAGCGAGGGGTCTTCGAGCAGCGCAAGCGTCGGGAAGAGGGCTGCGAAGAGCACTAGCGTCGGAAGCCGGGCAAGTCTTGGCCGCGTCACAATGGGTGGTGGCGTGTTTGAGGTCTATTGCGGTTGGGGAGGCGGTTCGGATGCCGCGCCGTCATCCCTCACTTCGAACTTTTTGAGCATCTTCTGGGCGTTCTCTGCTTCCGCGCTCTTCAACTTCTGGTAAGTCGCCATCGCCTGCCGGGCCTCCTCCATGCGATGCATCCGGCGATAGACCAGGCCGAGTTGATACCAGGCCTGCTGTAATACCTCTGGATCGGACGGTGCCCGCGTGGCGCGCTCGAAGTCTTCAGCAGCTGCGGCGTCATTTCCTATTAACATCTCAGCGCGACCCAGATTGTAATCCGAATGCCGAAGTCCCGGCTTCTGACGCAGGGCTTCGGCGATCAACTCCTTTCCCCGCGCGCCGTCCCCGCGTTCGGTAGCCAAGACTCCCAGCTTGTAGCGGGCCAGGACGTTGTAGGGATCAATCTTGAGTTCCTCCTCGAAGGCGGCCTCCGCCTCTTGCGGCTTGCCCGCGTTGCGATATTCGGATCCGAGCTCTTCGTGCAGTCCGGGCTGCGTAGGCGCCAGCTGGATGGCTGCCTGATACTCGGCAATGGCGTCTATGTGGCGTTCCGCCTCGGCATTGGCCTGCGCAATGACCTGTCGAACGCGCCAGGACTTGGGATCGGCCTTGAACATCTCGGCGTAGCTATTCTTCGAGACCAGCAGGTGCGCCTGGCCGCGGTGATACAGGATATCTGTGTTCGTGGGCGCCAGTACGGCCGCCTTGTCCAAAGCTTCGGCAGCAGCTTCCGCATTGTTCCGGGCGAGCTGCACGACCCCCAGCCACATCCAGGCGCCAGCATCCTTCGGGTGCGCGGCAGTCTCTTTCGCTATGGCGGAGAAGGCTTTATCGAGCTCATTCAGCCGGTATTGCGCCACCCCGAGAAAAAGATTGGCCCCGCGCAGCCCAGGTCTCAAGCGCAAAGCCTGCTCGAAGCTGGCGACGGCCTCGGAATGTCGTCCTTGCTCCTCGCGCACCAGTCCCAGATTAAGGTGGGCTTCTGCGAAGGTCGGCGCCTGCTTGGTGACGGCGGCAAAGCCCGCGGCAGCTTCGTCCAGATTGCCGGCTCGCATGGCTGCGGAGGCGAGTCGGAATTTATCGGCGTCCTCGGGGGAAAGCTGTGCCGACGCGGAATAAGCTGCGGTCAAAAGCAGGCAGAGGCAAAACATGCTGGCCATGGCCAAGCGACGGCGGCAGGCTGACCCGGTGCACTGGTAGTGGGTGGAGTTCATCAGGATATTCAAATCTTACCGCGCTAGTGGCGGTAGGAGCGGGTCGGCGAAAGAAAAATCCTCCTGCCACTGTGTGGGATGTGGCAGGAGGAGCAGTGTATGGTTCATGGCTGCAAAACGTCAGAATTGATAGCGCAACGTGAACTGGATTTGCCGTCGAGCGTTGATCACCCCGTGGGGACCCTTGGCTACACCGAACGTGTTGGACCCGACAAAACCATCCAAAGTTCCGAAGACATGCCGATTGAATGCATTCGGGATGTCAACCTTCAAGCTCAGGGTGTGACTCTCCGTGAGCGGAAGGCGTTTGATGATGGCAAAGTCCTCACTATAGTAGTTAGCACTGCGGACATTGCCGAGCGTCAAGGGCAGATTTCCAAAGCTGTATCCCTGCGTTGCGACGAGGCCGGGAGCGTTTTGGTCGAAAAACGCAGCACAATTGAAGTAATTGTTCGAAGGGTTCAGGGGAGTGAAGGTCCCGTCGTCCTGTTCCTGGCATCCGGTTGACACGTCCGGGTTGAAATGCGACTTGTCTGGGCTGTAAATCGGCACCCCGGGCACGCGGCTGTACTTGAAGTTGCCGCCACTGAATGGCGGGGACTCGGCAAAGCTGTTCATGATCACCGGTGAGCCACTTTGATATCGGTGTACTCCGCTGATTTGCCAGCCGCCGAGCATCTTGCTGGCTACGCCATGGTTTAGGTATTTCTTCCCGGGGCCGACGGGGAGTTCATAAAGATAGCTGATTACCAAGGCGTGCGGAGTATCCTGGTAGCTCAGGGTCTTTTCTGTTTTCAGATTGAACGGATTCTGCGCTCCAAAATTGTTGGACGCAAACGCTGAAAAGAATGGGAAACTGCTATCGGCGTCGGTAAGGGTCTTTGAGAAAGTATACGAGGCCAGCAGGTTCAATCCGTTCCGGAACCGCCGTTCGAGCTTCATTTCCAGAGCGTTAAACGAGGACTGGCCAACATTCTCCGCGGCACCGGAGCTTATGTCCTGGAACTGAGGGAAAGGCCGAAGTAACTGGCCAATCGGCTCGCCGTCACCGTAGAGCGGTCGAAACCAGCTCGGCTCCGTAATGTTCAGGCTCGCCAAGGTGGCTTGGCCTTCCGGGCTGCTGATCGGATCATTCAGCTTTGTGCCCAAGGAATAAAACTCGGGATGAATGCTGTTGATCTGCACCAGGTTCGAACGCAAACGCGTCGCCCGAGTACCCACGTACCCTACACTCAGGATAAGGTCCCGAGCCAGTTGATGCTGGACTTCGAGACTCCAGTTTTGCACCATGCCGGGGCGCCCGTACTCAGCTGCGCCGTAGTTTGGAAATCCTCCGTTCAGCAACGCCGGATCGTTGGCATTGGAGGGAGGGGTGAAGCTGGGAAAACCGACATCCAGCGACTGTACGGGAGTAAAACCGTCTTGCGATTCGAAAGTCGGATTCACTGTTGTCCCGCTGGTAAAGGCGTCTCCAAAATCAGAGTAGCTAAGAGCGGAATAATAAATCCCGTATCCGCCCCTAATCACTGTGTTGGGCAAGTAACCGAACAATTTTTCCGGTGCATAGGCGAAGCCCAAGCGCGGCGAGAAGTCTTTGTAATAAGTCTTCAGTCCGGTGGCGTTCCGGCCATAAATCAAGGCGCCCGGCACACTGGGCGAGATGGGCACGGCCTGGGTACCGCTGTTAGGGGCTGTGAGGCTTAAGACAGACTGAGCATCCGCCGCTTCATGTCGCGGTGTATCTACGTCGTAGCGGAATCCGATGTTAAAGGTCAGATCCCTCCGGAACTTGAAGTCGTCCTGGATATAACCCACATAATAATTTGAGTTCCAACGGGGATTGTGCGATGAGATTAGCAAATTCTCATCGTGGGGAAGCCCGAGCAGGAAACTGGCAAAGGGGTCGCCGGTCTGGGTGTCATTGGGGAAAACTGCGGTTTGTAGATTCTGAAAACCGAAGCTAGGGGAAGTATTGGCATTGGCGATCCTGGAGTATTGTGAGTGCCGCCACTCGAATCCCATGCGTAGGGAATGACGTCCTCTGACCCAGGAAACACTGTCGGCAAAAATGAGGCTATTGGGGATAGCAATATCGAAACTTCCGCCGCCAAAACCGTTATATCCGACACTGACCGGGCTTCCTCCGAAGCTGAAGCCTGGAAACCCGATCCCACTCGCCCCGGCTATACCTAACGTCTGTTCCCAGTCTTGCCCGGTTACGGCTACCCCTTTACTCGGGTCATTGAGCCGATTAAAGCCTACAGTGAAGTGGTTGAGCAGGCTGGGGCCGATGGTACGGTCCCAACCGAAACGAATGTAATGAGAAAAACGCGACTTATAGAAGTTACCATCGAGAGGGGGTGGAAGGGCAGGTGTCCCATTTAGCTGTTCCTGATCGCGGCTGCTGTACGAGAAAAAAAACTTGTTCGCATTACCCCAGTCTTGGTCAATGCGGAACGTCATCGTTGTATCCCGCACTGGTTTGTTGGAGAGAAAGAGGAAGTTGTTTTGCTCTGGGGTAGGGTTGCCCGTTTGGTTGGGATGTACTTGAAGGAAGCTAAGGACGTTCAAGGCCACAGGGCTTAGCGGACTGGTGATTTTATTGCCCGCGAAGGCTGTGCGGCACATTTGACCCCCGACTGTCTGGGTCGTGGAAGGGTCGAAAATCTGGCCTTTTAGAATATGCGTACCGTCACACGGATTGATGACAAGAGTGTCAGCGCCCAGTAACGCGGAAAAGTCACCGGTGCGTTCCGCATCGGTGGGCAAGGTTCCGACACTGCTTGTGCCTTCGTTGTTGCGATATTGCTCCCACTCAAAAAAGAAGAAGCTCTTATTGCGGCCGTCGTAAAGCTTGGGAATCCAGATCGGACCGCCCAAACTTCCGCCGAAGTCGTTTTGATGATCGCGCGGCTTGGGCACGATCGGATCAATGGCGGTCCCAGCATGGTGATTGTTCGTCCAGGAATTTGCATCCAGCTTGTCGTTGCGCAGGATGTCGAATGCCGTTCCATGAAAGGCGTTCACTCCGGATTTCGTAGTAAAACTCTCCACGCCTCCTGAGGTCCTGCCGAATTCCGCTGGAATTGTGGAGGTTGTTAATTTGAACTCGTTTAGAGCCTCCACCGACGGAGCGTTCTCATCGAAAGTTGAACCTAATTCCGCATGCACAATGCTCACCCCGTCGAGGAGCACTTCTGTGCTGAAGTTTTGTCCGCCGGAAAGCTTGGATTCGAAAATGCCGGACGAGGGGGAGTCGCTATTTGTGCCAGGTCCAGCCGTACCGGGAGCCAGAAAGATAAAAGATTCTGTCGACCGCAAGTGGCTCTGTCCGGTGGAATTCAGGGCCAGAGGTAAGTCTTGAATCTGCTTCTTGTCCACGACGGTACCAATGTCTGACGATTCCGTCTGCAGAGTGGGAGCGTCCGCCACCACTTGCACCGTCTCGGTGGTGTTGCCCACTTCGAGAGTAATATCGAGCGAACTGACGGTATTGACCTGGATCAACACTCCGGTCCGCTCCGCGGTTTTGAAGCCCGCGGCTTTGACCTGGACGTTGTACGCGCCCAGCCGCATGTCAGCGATGCGATATCCGCCCGACGATGTGGAAATGGCGGTATAGCTGGTGCCGGTCGCGGCGCCGGTGACGGTGAGGGTGGCTCCGGGTACCAATGCGCCTGAGGCGTCGGTAATGGTGCCGGCCAGCGTGCCTTTATCAGATTGTGCCGAGGCCAGGGTCCCGACCATCAGGACCAGCATAAAGACTGAGAGATAGCTCTGACCCAATTTCAGCCGCGTCATAACTTTTGGCCTCCAGGCCGGATGGGAAGCGACGTTGCTTCACAGAAGCTGTGACATACAGATTTGGCGCTGTCTTGGCAGAATCCGGCGGAAGGACTTCCTGTTTGCCGTTGCACGTCCACGATGCGCAAAAGGGAGAGCCTTACGTCCGGAGTGCCCCCACGGTTTCCGGCATTCTACGTAAGGAAGTCAGGAAAAGTCGTCTGTGCGGTCGGGGGATGAATAAATACTACTTTGGTATAGGTCCCCAAAGATTGCCTGAGTCATTCACTCCAGGGTAATAATGCCGCGCTGCAGGGCCGCGGTCGCGGCCTGGGTCCGATCCTTGACATTCAGCTTTTCCAGCACGTGGCTTACGTGCAGCTTGACGGTAACTTCGGCGATATTCAGGGCGGAGGCTATCTCCTTGTTGCCCAAACCCTTTGCGACCATGCGCAAGACCTCCAGTTCGCGGCTGGTCAGGGTACGGTGTGAGAGCCGCTCGGCCAGAACCGGGGCCACGCCCGAATCGAGGTAACGCCGCCCGGCACAAACTTCGCGGATGGCACGCAGAAGCTCGTCGCGCATCACGCTCTTGCGAACATATCCGCGGGCGCCGGCCTGCAGACTGCGATAGACCTCCTCTTCGCCGGAATGGGTAGAAAGCATGAGGACGCAGGCGTCGGGAAATTCGCGCAGCAGGGACGCCGTGGCCTCAACGCCGCCCTCGCCGGGCAGGCGGACGTCCATGAGGACCAGGTTGGGGCGATGCTCGCGATAGGCCTCGAGGGCCGCTTCGCCGGTGCCGGCTTCGGCCACTACTTCCAGGTCGGATTCAACATTGAGCGATGCGGAAAGGCCCATCCGCACCATGAAGTGGTCATCAACCACCAAGATACGAATGGACTTTGGGCTCTTCATAGGATGGCCGTGGCGTCACGGCGGCTTCGATTGTGATTTGGGTTCCCTGGCCGGGCTGGCTGCGGACCTGCAATGAGCAGCCCAGGCTCTGGGCGCGCTCCCGCATATCCAGCAGGCCAAAGTGTCCGCCGCCGTTGAGGCTGGATGCCTCGGGAGAGAAGCCGCGACCGTCGTCGATCACCGAAAGGCGCACCGTTCCGGGCTCGAAGTGCAACTCGATCGTGATGTGGCGGGCCTGGCTGTGCTTCACAGCGTTGGTGAGGGCCTCCTGGCCGATGCGCAGAAGATTCATCTCCGCCGTCGTGGGCAGGCGGAAGGGATCGCCCTTGATGTCCATGCGGATTTCGAGACCGTCGCGCCTCCCCAGGGTCTCAATATTTTGCCGGAGGGCGGAAACAAGGTCGCCGTTCTCCAGCCAATGGCAGCGCAGGTCCCACACCGAGCGGCGCGCGGCCAGCATGCTGTGGCGGCTCATTTTGCGCGCCATTTCCATGGCCTGGCGGGTCACTTGCGGCGCGTGGCGGAAGCAGTCCACGGCGAGGTCAAGCTGCATGGTGATCCCCACCAGTTCCTGTTCGAGGGTATCGTGCAATTCGCGGGCGATCCGGTTGCGCTCTTCCAGCACCGCGCCGCTGCGCAGTTTCTGGCGAATGATGGCCATCTGCTCGCGCACCTGGCGCCGCATTACCAGCACCCAGCCAACCACCAGCAAGAGCACTCCTGAAGTGATCCCCAGCAGCCAGAGAGTGTGGCGCAGGTCCCACCAGGATGGTGTGCGCAGCACGGCGACGTCGCCCGCCGAGCGAAACAGGATACGGAAGGATTGCGGAACGCGCCAGAGTCCTTCATTACGAACCAGGCAGATCCCGGTGACTCGAAGATCGCTATTCAAAGGAATGGAGAGCAGCGAATTGCCAGCGGGTGCGGACTCCAGGACCGCGCTGAAAGCCAATTCACCCTTTTGCAGCAGCAGGGTTACATCGCCGGGACGGATCGTCCTCTGCAAGAGGCGTGCCTCGGTGGTGACGAGAGCGCCATCGTAACGTTCCCAAGGGGCCCTCAGATCCAACGGCAAGGGCGGCGGCACATCGCCGTGGCCGACGGCGTGAACCACCGCATCTTCCAGCATGGGAGCTGATTCACCCACCGCCGGCAGGCCAAACACCTCCACCACGTCCCCGGCTTCGAAACGAGTGCTCTGCTGGGTCAGGACCCGCAAGCCCCGGCCCTGGTTCTGCAAGAAGAGAGCGTTGTCCGGCTGTTGATGGACGACTGCGCCACGTACTCGAACCCTTTGTTGCGAACCGCTTTCCAGGGAAAAGCGCAACAGGTCCGGCAGAGCGATTTCCTTCGGGAGAGCTTCCACTTTGATGAAACTCAGGCGCGGGACATAGAACAGCAAGCCCACCAGCTGGCGTTCGCCGTTGAACAAACTGCCACACACGCCCTCAATGAGCACCGAGCTATCGATCCAGGAGCTGAAGTCCTGCTCATGAGAAATGGGAACCCGAACCTTGAACTGACCGCTGCCGGAGGCCACATTCATGGCCAGAGTCATCTCCCGCCACGAAGCGCGATCAATGGAGACTGAGCGGACTACGCCGCGCACCCGCACCCATTGGCTGTCCTGCTGGCCGTCGGCGAGTTCGCTGAGAGTATAGAGATGAGGCGTGGGCAGAGGGGCTCGGCCGAGTACGTGGAAGTCCTGCTCCCGCACCACGGGAGCAAAGCGCCCCGGACCAGTGACCCCCAATACCTCCACGCGATCCCCAAGAACATGGCGAAAGTGTGCCGAATGGTCGCCCTCCACGAAGATGCCGGCGGTGCCATCCTGCACGAAGTAATCAGGGGCGGGCACATCGCCTGTGATTACTCCGCGAATGCGTACCGGGTATCCCAGCCGGGCCTCAGCGGGAGCGAGTCTGCGCACCTGATCGGCGTGGGTAAGGGTGGGCACCCCTGCCCCAGGCTCCGCGAGAGCCGCGCCCAGCAGGGTAACGGCCAGCACCGGGGCGAGTCCTTCAAGGAAAGCCTGGCGCCTTCCAAAGACGTGTCCAGGCTTCGAACTGGGACGGGTTACGATCACGAGAAACACAGCCCCGCTGCAGGATACAGCGGATTTGTAGGCTAGGGTATCCGAAACTGGCTGCCTTGGGAAAGCGAGGCACAGGCTTCGCGCCTATGGATTTTCTTCCCAATGATATGCTGACGCGGCAAGTGGTAGATCTGGCGAAGAGAGGCAGTCTCATGGAAACGACGAGACGGGAGGTGCTGAGATGGACGCTGTTAAGCGCGGCTGGGGCCGGTAAGATCAGGTTCCTGGCGCAGCCGGAAGGAAGCCGAAGCAACCGGCCCCGATCGCCGGAGATCAAGATTTGGGCGACATACGGCGACCGCCGTCACGCCTCTCAGACTCCTGCGGCCTGGGAACATGCCTCCCATTCCGGCACGGCCCAACCGAATGCCCATGGGGCAGCAGCGATCGTCCTCAAACCCGAACAGAAATTGCAGGAAATACTCGGCTTCGGCGCCGCTTTCACCGACACTGCCTGCTACATGTTCAACCAGCTTCCTGCCGAGTCAAGGGCGGAGCTCTTCCAGGATCTGTTTCATCCCGCGCAGATGGCGCTGAATGTTTGCCGCATTTGCATGGGGTCGAGCGACTACTCAACCAAGGTTTACAGCTACGACGACGAAGGTCCGGACCCGGAATTGGCTGGATTTTCGATCGCTCACGACCGCGACTACATTCTTCCCATGTTGAAGGAAGCCCGCAGAATCAACCCCGAGATCTTTTTGTTTGCCTCGCCCTGGAGCCCTCCGGGCTGGATGAAGGCTGGAGGATCGATGTTGGGCGGATCGATGCGGCGGAAATACCTGCCGCTGTACGCCCAGTATTTTTTGAAGTTCCTGCAGGCTTACGCGGCAGAGGGCGTTCCCGTGCAGGCCGTTACGCCGCAAAATGAGGTGGACACCGATCAGGATGGGCGCATGCCCGCGTGCCTTTGGCCGCAGGAATACGAGATCGAATTCGTCGCTCGCTGCCTGGGCCCCCTATTGCGAGAGAAGGCGATGGCCACCCAGATATGGATTCTCGATCACAACTACAATCTCTGGGGACGTGTCATGGGCGAACTCGAGAATACCGAGTTGCGGCAATTTTGCCAGGGAATTGCGTGGCACGGCTACGTGGGGCAGGCGGAGATGATGACGCGGGTTCACGAAGCCTATCCCGCGGTAGGCATGCGCTGGACCGAAGGCGGCCCTGACTATACCAGTCCTGACTATGGCACCGACTGGACCAGGTGGACACAGGTCTTCATCGACGTGTTGCGGAACTGGTGCCAGTCCATCACTGGTTGGAACCTGGCCCTGGACGAGCAGGGACGGCCCAACATCGGACCATTCCAGTGTGGTGGATTCGTAACCATCCATTCGCAGTCCAAGGCGATAACGCGAAGCGGACAGTACTGGGCCACGTCCCATTTCTCACGCCATATTCGCCGTGGGGCCCGCCGATTCGAGAGCCAAGACTCCCTCCCGGAACTCCGGCATGTAGCGCTGGAGAACCCTGATGGCGGCAAGGTCCTGGTCGTGGCCAATTCCGGCCCGGCCAGAGCGGTCCCGCTTCAGATGGGCGATATGAGAGCTGACGTGCGCCTGGCGCACGACTCAGTGACGACTCTGGCCTGGGCCTGATGATTCTCTGGAGCAGCTCAGCCACCCGCTGAAACGGCGCGGGAGGGAAGACCGGCAGCGTGCGGGGCTGAACCTTCAATATCACTATCGCCAGAACTGCGGCACAAACTGACGTGCTCTCTCTGGACGTATGATCGTTCACGCAGGCGTCCTGCCCTCGCTGCCGAGGCAGGCTGCAGAGAGCGAGGAATCGTCGGTTGGAGCGGCGTGATTTCTGTCGCGGGGCCATCGCGGCCGGTTGGTTTGCCGCGCCGCAGCAACCGGCTGCGGAGGCGACTTCCGCCGATGTCGTGATCGAGCGTGCGGCATCCGGAACACCGCACCAAGGCAAAGTACTGGCCCTGATCACTCCCCACCTCGATGACGGACCGTTCTTCGCCAGTGGAACTGTGGCCAAACTCGTGCGAGAGGGCTACACGGGATATTTCATCCGTACCAGCAACGACGAGAAAGATTCTTACGACCTCACGCTTGGCGAGACGGTGCTCAGCAACGAGCGGGACGCAAAGAGTTTCCTGCAGGCCTCCGGACTTAAACAAATGTTCGACCTCGGCTATCGAAACCATCGCATGGACGATCTGGCGCGCACGGAAATCCGCGCCCGGTTGATCTTCCTGTTTCGCCTGCTGCGGGTCGACACCGTCTTTAGCTACGATCCCTGGGGTCATTACGAGGAGAATCCGGACCACTATGTCACCGCGCAGGCGGTCGAAGCCGCCTGCTGGATGGCCGGCGGACACCTGGACATGCCGGAACACTTCGCCGCCGGCCTGAAGCCGCACAGCGTGTCAGAAAAGTACTATTTTGCCCGCGGCCCACAACTGGTGAATCGCGTGGTGGACATCGCTCCGACCTTTGAAGCCAAACTGTCCTGCCTGCGGGCATGCCGCACCATGGTGACGCACATGATCAGGGATCTGAACGCATCTCTCGCCGAGAGGAAGCTGCGGGTGCCGGCGTTGTCTGAGGCCGGCGACGCTGCCGTTGATGAATTTGCGAGAGTGGCGCTTGAAACCAGCGGCCGCGTCGTCGGGCGGAGATACGGCCTCGATTATGCGGAGGCATTTCACTACATTGGCCCCGACCGTCAAATGGACGAATACGTCACACGCCACGCCGTGCCCCTTTAGCTGGCCGTGGAAAGGCTTCCCATACTAGCGCCCCTCCCAAAAGGCCCTTTTTTTAGCCACCAAGCTCACGGAATCTCCCGCTCAACGTCGCATAGAGGCAGCCCGGCTGGTAACGAGTTCACGGCGGAGATCGTATGCCAAACAACACTTATGCAAGAGTTGTAGTCTGTACCCTTATCGTCCGGATCTTCTTGCTCTGTCTTGCTCGCGCTCAGGATTCCTCCGCGGCTACAGCCGAATCGCTGGTCGGACTATGGGGTGTCGAGCAGATTCTCGAGCCGATGGTCGCCGGCGAATTG
>JACXTT010006220.1_pt1 | contig 17107 bp, 14 predicted proteins | sample 9270951 | NCBI WGS metagenome assembly JACXTT01 (sample SAMN15532306, study PRJNA645909) | rock metagenome | isolation source: weathered quartz diorite | place: Puerto Rico | collected 2017-06-21 | reverse complement strand
CGCTGCGGGTCTCTTTTGGGGTTGCTTTGGAGCGAAGGGGGAAATCGGAATCCTGGGTTCCACGACACGATTGGCCTTGGATGCACTGATTCACCTTCGCGAAATTCGTCGATTGGATTCGGCATCTTCCACAGATGATGCCCATCAGGCCGAGGTGTGGCCGACCTTGCTCGGCCTCGCTTAGCGATCGTCCCTTCATCACCCCTGTGTTACTCGCGCTGGGAGATCCCCTGCGCTTCGGAGCTGGTCATGAGCCAAATACGCAGTGAGATCAATATCACTCCTTTGATCGATATCGTCCTGGTGCTGCTCATCGTCTTCATCACGATGGTGCCGGGGATGATGAAAGCATGGGATGTGCAACTGCCTTCCGATGGCCCCGGATTGCAAACGCATGCGCCACTGAAGGTGGTGTTAGATGGGCAAGACCATCTGACCTTTGAGGGTGAATCCCTGCCTTTGGATCAACTTCAGGATCGCGTGAAGCAGATCTGGTCTGGGGTCAAACCGGATCACCGAAAGGCCATCATCAAGGTGCATTCCACCCATCCCTTCCGCCGCGCGGCTGAGCTTTTGGATGCGGTGAAAGGGGCCGATCCGAAATCCGCCGTGGCTTTGGTCAAGAGCGACGCGTAAGATGGAGGATGTGGATCAGGGCGTCGCTGTTTGAAAGAGCAGAGGAAAGTCCGGACTCCATAGGGCACTGAGCCTGCTAACGGCAGGGCGGAGCGATCCGACGGAAAGTGCAACAGAAAACAAACCGCCGATGGCCTTCGGGCACAGGTAAGGGTGAAACGGTGGGGTAAGAGCCCACCGCCGCACTGGCAACAGGACGGGCACGGCAAACCCCTCAGGGAGCAAAACCAAATAGGCCGGCGCACTCCGCAAGGAGCGAGGATTGGCCCGATCGAGCCGGCGGGTAGGTTGCTTGAGGTGTCTGGTGACAGACATCCCAGAGGAATGACGTCCTCCTCAGCGATGAGAAGACAGAATCCGGCTTACCGATCCACCACGGCCCCCGCAAGGGGGCCGCGTCGCGCTGTGATTCCGTTGACCATCCTCTTGCGCGCTCCGATCAACGGCTAAGCCGCGCCGTTGATCGTGCGAATCCGAGGGATACCCTTGCGATAGGGATACTGGTTTCGGAGACCCCGTGATGCGCACCTTGCTTCCCCTTGCTTTTACCACTTTCGGGCTCGCCGCTCAGGAGCGGCCCGTGCTCATCGAGCATGTGCGCGTCTTCGATGGCCAGAAGGTGGTGGAGGCGGATGGCGTGCTCCTGCAGGGCGGGCGCATCCAGGCGGTGGGCCACGGTCTGACGGCGCCCGAAGGCGCAACGCGAGTCGAGGGCCGGGGCTGCACGCTGCTGCCGGGGCTCATCGACGCGCATGTTCACACCTGGGGCGAGGCGCTGCGCCAGGCGCCGCCCTTCGGCGTGACGACGGTGCTGGACATGTTCGCGCTGCCTTCCAGCGTTCCGGGCCTGCGGAAGGAGGGCGATCCGGGCGTGGCGGATATCCGCAGCGCGGGCTATCTGGCGACGGTGCCCGGAGGCCACGGCACGGAGTACGGCCTCGCCGTGCCCACCCTCACAAAGCCGGAAGAGGCTCAGGCCTGGGTCGATGCCCGCGTGGCGGAGGGCTCGGCCTACATCAAGATCGTCATCGAGCATGGCAGCCCCAAGGATCCCCTCCCGACGCTAAGCGCCGAGACCGTCGCGGCCCTCGTGAAGGCGGCCCACCGCCGCGGAAAGCTGGCCGTCGCCCACATCAGCACCCAGGCCGAAGCCATCGAGGCGCTGGAGGCCGGCGTGGACGGCCTCGTGCACCTCTTTCTCGACCAAGCGCCCAGCGAGGCCTTCCTTCGGCTGGCGCGCCGCAAGGGCGTCTTCGTCGTGCCCACGCTTTCCGTGTGCGCCTCTGCCGCGAGCCTCCATGTGGGTGATGAGCTGATGACCGATGGCCGCTTGAAGGGCCAGCTTTCTGCGACACAGCGGGAAACGCTGGGGCGGATGCTCGCCTGGGGCGACGGGGTGAAGTACGAATACGCGGAGCAGGCGACGGCGGCCCTGGAGCGCGCTGGCGTGCCGGTGCTGGCGGGCACGGATGCGCCCAACCCCGGTACGGCCTTCGGCGTGTCCATGCACGGCGAGCTGGCTCGCCTCGTGCACGCGGGGTTGACGCCGGTGCAGGCCCTCGCCGCCGCCACCTCCCGCCCCGCGGCCACTTTCCACCTGGAGGACCGGGGCCGCATCCAGCCGGGCCTCCGCGCGGATCTCGTGCTGGTGAAGGGCGATCCCACGCAGGACATCCTCGCCTCTCGCGCCATCGAGGGTGTGTGGCGCGGCGGCCTTCCGGTGGATCTCGAAGCGCGCCGCAAGCAGGTGGCGGCCGAGGCGACGGCGGCGCCGGCCCTTCAGGTGGCGGATCTGGGCGTGGCCATCGGCGGCGACGGAGGGTGGAATCCCTCCACAGATACCATCGTCGGCGGCCATTCGAAGGCGGAGCTGCTGCCTGCGGCGGAAGGAGCCACGGGCCTGGAGGTAAAGGGCGAAGTGGTGGCCGGTGCCGCCTTCGTCTGGTCCGGCGCGGTGCGCTTCCCCGGCGGCGCGCCCTATCAGCCCGTCGACGTGAGCGCCTTCAAAACCCTGCGCCTCAAGGTGCGCGGAGAAGGATCGGTCAACCTCCAGCTCTACACCCGGGCCGGCGGCTACATTCCCTACGCGAGAGTGGTGACTCTTAAGAAGGAAGGTGCGACGGTGCGTCTCGATCTGACGGCGCTGAAGGGGCTGGACCTCGCCCATCTCACCGCCGTCTCCCTGGCGCGGGGGCCCGAACTCGGCCCCGTGCACTTCTGGATCGAGGAAGCGATCTTCGAGCGCTAAGGGCGGAAGGACCTTCCCAGGAGGTCCGGGCCGTGGTCTCCTGGGAGTCCTTGTTCGAGTAGGCCTCTGACGCTTCAACGACATCTCTCGGGAATGCTGCCTGGAACGGTAGTGGGTTTCGCCTGCGCCTGAGCGCGGCCCAGCCTTTCTCCTTCCATTCCATATCAAGCGACGATCGGTCGCTGGAGATCTCATGTACTCGAACCTGTCCGCACTTATGCGCCGCCTGGAATCCGCCCAGGCCCGCCAGAATGACGCCTTCAACCGCGCCTCCCAAGGCGCGAGCCGCCCCCTCGGCGGCGGCTTCGCCCACTTCCGCGGCGATGGCCATCCTCTCAACCAGGCCCTAGGCCTTCTCGATCCCATTTCCGAAGCCGAGCTGGAAGTTATCGAGGCCTTCCTCGGCGCGCCCACCGTGCTGGAGCTCAGCCCCGGCGCGGATCCCGATCTGTGGCCTCTGCTTGCGAAGCGGAGCTACCGGCTGCAGCAATTCCAGCAGCAGCTGGCACGCCCGGTGAACGATGTGCCGCCGCTCTCCACGGGCGCGGAACTCCGCCCGGCCCGATCGGAGGAATACGATCTGCACGCCAAGCTCCTCGGCGCGGGCTTCAGCGAGCGGGATGATTGGCGAACCTACGATCCGCCCTTCGCCCTCGCTCCGGAGGCGCCGCACTGCCTGCGTCTCCTCGCCTTCGTCGATGGGGAGCCCGCCGGAGGCGCCGTGCTTGGCTGGGTGGACGGTGTGGCCCTCTTCAGCGGTGACGCCGTGCTACCCCGCTTCCGCGGCCGCGGCCTCCAGAAGGCGATGATCCGCGCTCGCCTTCACGAGGCCGCGCGCCTCGGCTGCGACCTGGCCACGGCCAGCACCCTGCCCGCGACGCCCAGCCAACAGGCCTATGAGGCCTGCGGCTTCCGCGTGATGTACCCCAAGGTGGAGATGGCGAAGGGATAACTCACCGCCAAGCCGCTAGGGCGCCATGAACGGAAAAGGGAGCGATTCTTTTTTGATTTCTTGGCGCCTTGGTGTCTTGGCGGTGATTCCTCCCTCAAAATGAAAACCATGCGTCGCATGCAACCCAAGACCGCCGCGCTCCTCGTGACGGCCCTGGCCTTCCACGTGGACATGCTTTTGTATTACCTGCTGGTGCCGCTTCTGCCCCGTTATGCGGCGGAACTGCACCTCTCGCAGATGCGGGTGGGTGTGCTGTTTGGCAGCTACGCCGTGGCCCTCTTCTTCGCGACCTGGCCCGTAGGGCGCATGGTGGATCACATAGGCCGCCGAGCGCCCATGCTCTGGGGACTGGTGGGGCTTGGCGCTACCACGTTGCTCTTTGCGCTCTCCCACAATTTCTGGCTCCTGCTCCTCGCCCGCTCCCTTCAGGGTGTCGCCGGCGCCTTTACCTGGCTGCCCGGCATGGCCCTGCTCGCCGATCACTTCCCTAGCGAGGAGCGTGGGAAGGCGATGGGGACAGCATTTGCCGCAGCGAATCTGGGCGTGCTCATCGGCCCCTCTCTAAGCGGATTCCTTGATTTCCAGGTGGGCCCCTTTGCGCCCTATGCCGTTGGTATTGGCCTCGTGGCCTTAGATGCCCTGGGCCGTTGGTTCTTACTGCCTCAGGAAGTGGAGGCGGCAAAGGAGGTGGCCATTTCCTTCAAGGTGTTGCTGCGCAACCCGGTGATTCGGCTTTTTGCTGGCGCGATGGTCTTGGGCTCCGGCCTATGGGCGCTTCTGGAAAGCACGCTCCCCTTGGATTTGGATAAGCGGCTGCATGCGACCGCGCCAGTCATCGGCCTTTGCTTTACCGTTGCGGCTTTGGCTCACACGCTCACCTCGCCTTGGATGGGGCATATCTCCGATCGGATCGGAAGGGCGAAGGTGCTCCGCATTGGGCTCGTACTCGTCGCCCTTGCCCTGCCCTTGCCGGCCATCTTTCATGGCTTTCCCAGTATTTTCATCAGCATGATGGCCCTGGGCGCCACCGCCAGTTTCATCATGAGCCCCTGCAGTCCTGCCATCGCAGGCGAGATCGAGCAGATGAATTCCAAAGCCTTTGCCAGCGGTTTTGCCGTGCTGAACATGGCCTACAGCACCGGCATGATGGTGGGGCCTTATGTGGGGAGCGCTCTCGTCACGCTTGTCGGTCTGCCGTTCGCGCTCGCGCTGTGTGGGGCGGGCTACATCAGTTACCTCTTCGCGACGCGGGGAATCAAAGCTTGATGGCCCGATAGATCCAGCGCTCTGCGCGGGGATGCCAGGCTTCTTCGTTGAGGCCGCCGAAGACCCGATCGATGCGGAACCCCGCACGACTGAGGGCCGCCCGGGCTTCCGTATCCGTCGGAATCCAGATGTCGTGGCGGAATCGCTCGACCCCCACGCGGCGCTCCGTAAGAATGCGGCGCCCATCGGGGCTCCAGCGGATGCGCTCCTTGTATGACTCGAAGTGTCTCCAGGCCGTTCCGGCCTCCTTCGCGCCTGCCTCAAGATGATGCCGACCGCAGAGATCGAGCAGAAGGACTCCGCCGGGGGTGAGAACCCGGGCAAACTCTGTGATCTGCTGCTGATTCTCCGCCTCGGTGGCGAAGTAGCCCCAGGAAGTGAACGCGCAGAGGATTCCCTCGGCGCAACCGCTCTGGAAGGGCAGGGCCCGGAGATCCAAACGAGCGACAGAATCACCGAATTCCTGGAGATGGCGGCGCAAGTTCATGGCGCTTAGATCTCCGCCGAGCACCTCCCATTGCTGGGCTTCAAGATGGGGCCGCAGTCTCCCCCATCCGCAGGGAAGATCCAGCACGCGGCTGCCTGGGGGAAGATCCAGAAGGCGGGCCAGGGCGGGGCCCTCCTCTCGGGCCTCCTCGACTTTGTCGTGGTAGATCGCGAAATAGGCGGGGTGGTCGAAATCCCATTCAAACCATTCCATGGGCCCAGAGTGCCACACTGGAGGTCATCCCCTGGAGGTTCCATGCGTGAGGTTCTCTTGCTCGCGATCCCTGCGTTGGTGGCGGCCCAGTCGGCGCCCGGGTTTCATGGGCAGCGTCTACCGAACTCCTTCTTCGCGGGGAACCGAGCCCGTCTGATGGCGGAGCTGAAGAAGATGGGGCCAGGCACCGTAGCAGTGATCAAATCCATGCCCGAGCAGCATCGCAATGGCGACAGTTTCCACGCCTACCGCCAGGACTCGGACTTCTATTACCTCACCGGGGTGGAAGAGGCTGAAGCCGTGGCCGTGCTGGAGGCGGATGCAGAGAAGCCCTACGCCCTGTACGTGCGTGCGCGGGATCCCAGGCGGGAGACCTACGACGGCGCGCGGCTTGGGACGGAAGGTGCCTTGGCCTCAGGCGCCGATCGCGCGGATAGTTTTCCGACTGCGGAGCGAACGTTGTTCACGACGCTTCGCAAGGCTCAGCGCATCGTGCTGATCTGCAACTTCGATGACGAGTTCCGTAAGAAGGTGCTGGACGTGGCCTATCCGTCGGGGAGCGACAACAACACTGGGATGATGAAGAAGACGCTCGTGGATGGTCGTCATCTCATCGCTGAGATGCGGCTCATCAAACAGCCGGTGGAAGTGGAGCAGATCCAGAGAGCGGTGGACGCGAGCTCGGCGGGTCATCTGGCGGCGATGAAAGCTTCCCTGGGTGCGACCAATGAAGGGCAGGTGGCCGGGGCCTTTGAAGGTGCCGTGCGCTCTCTCGGGGCGCGCTTTACGGGCTACGACACCATTGCGGGCTCAGGAAACCAGGCCTGCACGCTGCACTATCCCTATGCCGACAAGCCCGTGCAGCGTGGGGATATGTTCCTCCTGGATGCTGCAGCGGAAATCGGCTTCTACACCGCGGATATCACCCGCACTTGGCCCGTTAATGGCACCTTCTCACCGGAGCAACGTGCCTTGTACGACTTGGTCTACAAGGCTCAGGAGGCAGCCTTCAAAGTCATCGGCCCGGGCCGGAAACATAGCGAGGGCGAGGCCGCGGCCATGAGAGTCATCAGCGATGGGCTGGTGGATCTCGGCATCCTCAAAGGGGATAAGGAGGAGGCGTTCAAGACGGCGGCCTATCGCCGTTTCACCCTGCATGGCATCAGCCACTGGATGGGCTTGGATGTGCACGACACAGGCAGCTACGCAACGGAGGGGCAGGCGTCCCGAACGCTTGAAGCGGGCATGGTGATGACGGTGGAGCCAGGGCTCTACATCCCGAAGGGCGCGGAAGGCGTGGATGCCAAGTGGCATGGCATCGGAATCCGCATCGAGGACGACGTCGTCATCACTTCCGATGGGCTTAGGAACATGAGCTCTCAGCTCCCCCGAAAAGCGGAGGATATTGAGAAAGCCATGAAGCGGAAGTGATCTATCCCCTTCCGCTTCAGATTAATCCTCGGATGAATCCGCCTTGACCAACTTGATGCTGGCAGCCGTCTTGTCCTGATCGGGGCCCTTCTGGATGTAACGGGTGCCCCGCTTCATGCCGGTGCGGAGCACGATGCCTTCCTCTTCCATCTCGTTGAAGAGCTTGCGGAGCAGGGCGGGGGTGCATTCCATATCCGCCTTCTCGAAGGCCTTTTGCGCTTCGAAGCTGTTGATGCTGCGGCGCTCCATGAGCAGGGACTTGAGCAGATCCCGCGAGGCTTCGATGGAACTCTTCACCTTGCTGCGACCAGGCTTGCCCTTCGCCATGGAGGAGGTCATGGAGGACACGATGGGTGCCTGGATCGGGGGCGCGGCCGAGGCGGTCAGGCTGAACAGAGGTGCGGAGGGGGCGGGGCGTTCGGGTTCGGCTTCGATGAGCAGGCCATCGATGTAGAGATCATCGGCGATGGGCCTGAACATGAGCACCGTCGTGGCGGGCGGCACGCCCTCCAGCTGCAGCGCGTGAAGGATACGGTCTCCAAGGCGCTTCTTCGCTTCGGGGGAGAGAGTCGGGACTTCTAGAGTAATAATCGCCATATGGCCTCACTAATGTGGGGTGATTTTCTACTATACGAGTGTACCCCAGGACTGTCTCTTACGCTCGGGTTACACTTTCCGTCGAGGTTTTGATGACCCCTACGCCCCGTGTCGCACCCACCGAAGAGCTCGTTCGATTCGAGCGATTCCTCCGCGACCGTTCTCTCAAGCTTACTGACGAGCGGCGCACCTTGGTTGCTGCAATCTTCGGTACGGAACATCACTTTGACGCGGATCAGCTGCACATGCACCTGAAGCAGAAGGGGCTCGACGTGAGTCGGGCAACTGTATACCGGACTCTAGATTTAATGGTCCAGGCCGGCTTGGTAAGAAAGAGCAGCTTCGGGGATATGCATGCGCATTACGAAGCTGTGCGCCCTGGGGAACATCACGACCATCTGATCTGTCTGAATTGTCAGAAGGTCATTGAGTTTTATCGGCAGGATCTCGAAGAACTTCAGGAATCGATCTGCGCCTCGCATCAATTCCAGGCTCTGCATCACAGTCATCAGATTTTTGGAATTTGCGCAGACTGCGTGGCCAAGGGTGCGAGTCCCCTCAGCGTGGCGCATCGCGTGAGCCAGCTGAACGCCTGAGGCTGCCCCGCGGATAGCTTTGGAGCGCAAACGGCGCTACTCTCGGCCATGCCAAAGCTGACGCTCGCCGATATCCAACGCCTTCCCAAAACGGACCTGCACGTTCATTTGGACGGGTCCCTGCGCCCTAAGACCATTCTGGAATTGGCGGAGCAGCAGAAGGTAAAACTGCCGGCGGATACGGTGGAGGGACTGCTGCCTTACGTCACGAAAGGGGAGGATTGCCCCTCCTTGGTGGAGTATCTCAAGGTCTTTGATATCACCCTTTCGGTGATGCAGACCTACGATAGCCTCGTGCGGACGGCCTTTGAATTGGCCGAGGACGCCGCCAAGGAAAACGTCCGCTACATGGAGGTGCGCTACGCCCCCATCCTTCATCAGCAGAAAGGCCTGACGCTGCATCAGATCGTGCAGGCGGTGCTGGAGGGCCTGCGGAAGGCCGAAAAGCAGTACCACATCAAGACGGGCGTCATCCTCTGCGGTATCCGCCACATCAGCCCAGAAGTCTCGCTGAAGCTGGCGGATCTCACCGTAGCCTTCAAAAATAAGGGCGTGGTGGGCTTTGACTTAGCCGGCGCCGAAGAGAATTTTCCCGCCAAAAAGTTTAAAGAGGCCTTTGGGCGAGTTTTACAAAACAACATTAATTGCACCCTTCATGCGGGCGAGGCCTTTGGGCCGGAGAGTATCCACCAGGCCATCCATGCCTGTGGCGCCCACCGCATCGGCCACGGCGTGCGGCTCATCGAAGATGGCGACCTGCTGAACTACGTCAACGACCACCGCATTCCCCTCGAATGCTGCCCCAGCTCCAACGTGCAGACGAAGGCCGTGAAACGCCTGGAGGACCACCCCATCCGCCTCTTCTTCGATCTGGGCCTGCGCATCACGGTGAATACAGACAACCGCATGGTGACGGGCACCACCGTGAGTGAGGAGTTCCTCAAGCTCCACGAGGTGCACGGCTTCACGCTGGAAGAGATGAAGGAAGTCATCATCATGGGCTTCAAGAGCGCCTTCCTCCCCTACGAGATCAAGCGGGCCATGCTCAGCGACGTGGTGGCCGAGCTCAAGGACCTCAAGCCCGCCAGCCTGGAGAGCAAGAAAGAACGCCTCTAGCGGTCGCCTGGCGCGAGTTTCAGGAGCCGCAGGAGGGTCTCCCGAAGCTCCGCGTGCGAGTTGCGCGTTTTCACGAGCACGGCGCTCACTTGGCTCAGGTGTTCTCGCGGGGGCTCGTGGGCCGAGAAGATGACGACCGGCGCGCTGCAGGCCTGATCTGAAAGATCCTGCAGAAGGTCCAACCCGTTGCCATCGGGGAGGACAAGGTCCAACAGGATGAGCGAGGGGGCCTGCGTTTGAAGCCAAGCCCTCGCTTGGCGGAGGCTCCCGGCCTGAACGATGGGGGCCAGCCCCTCGAGGCTGGACGCCACGACGATGCGGAGATCCAGATCGTCCTCCACATGGAGGATGGGGCGGGGCGAGGGGCCCCGATCCCGCATCGCCTGATGGATCGCATGACGCAGCCGATCCAGATCGATGGGTTTATCGAGCCAATCGAGCACGTTCAGAGCCCGGCCCTCGAGCTCCTGCCGCCCCTCTTTGGCGATGGCCGACACCACCACCACCGGAAGCTCCCGGGTCTCCGGGTTCTTCCGGATCTCTCGCAATACGTCGAATCCACTTTCTTCCGAAAGGAGCAGGTCGAGAGTGATGGCGCGATAGCGGTGTTTGCGGGAAAGGAACCTTCGCGCCTCGGAGGCGGAGCGCGCCAAATCGGAGGGGATACCTTCTTGCGCGAGCAGGATGGACATCAGGTGCGCGACGTCGAGATCGTCTTCGACGATCAGCACCTCGGCTTCCGGATTGACCTTGTCGCCCTGTTGAAGCAAGGGGAAGCTCGCGATGAACAAGGTTCCTAGGCCTTCCTCGCTTTCAAAGTCGAGCGTGCCGCCCATGCGCTCGGTAAAGTTTTTTGCGAGCGCGAGCCCGAGTCCGCTTCCTCCAACGGCTGAACCCAATTCGGATTGAGCGAATTTCTGAAAGATGCGGCTTCGGAAACTTTCAGGGATACCCGGCCCCCGATCCCGCACCTCAAAGCGCACCTCCTCTTCCGAACAGGAGATCTTCAACGTCACCGCGGCGCCTCTAGGGGAGAACTTCACCGCGTTGGATACCAGATTCACAAGGAGCTGCCTGAGCCGATCGGGGTCCGCGAGCAGGTAGTAGGGTGTCTCGTGGGGCTCTACGTCTAACGAGACGTTGGCGGTGAGAGCGTAGGGGGCCAGCTCCGCTCGTACGCCTTCGAGGGCTGCGCCCGCTTCTTGAGGCGATACCGCGAAAGGCATTTGGCCAGCCTCGGTCTTCTCGACATCGAGCAAGTCGTTGATGAGACGCGTCAGACGCTCGCAGTTTTTATCTGCAATATCGAGGAGCTCACGGGCCTGGGGCTGAATCTCCATGATGCGGCCGGAGGCCAGGAGATTCACCGCGCCGCGGATCGAGGTGAGCGGTGTTCGAAGCTCATGGCTCACCATGCTGACGAACTCGCTCTTCAGCCGCCGGGCCGCGGCTTGTTCAGTGACGTCTTCGAAGAGAAGCCCCACGCATCTTTCCGGCAGCGGCACCGCCTTTACGGCGTAGTCTCTGCGAGCTAATCGGGCATCCCCATAGCTGATCTCGCCCAGGTCGATGGCGGGGCCGCCCCGCGCGACGTCTGCATACACCTTCAAGCGGGAGTCGCCCGCGACAGAAGGGAAGAGATCCACCATCCGCTGGCCTCGAGCTTCCTCCGCAACCAAGTTCAATCGGCATGCAGCAGCGGGATTGATCTCCTCGACCGTGAGGCTGGCATCGTCCGAGGGGTCCACCAGGTGGTACACCACCAAGCCCATCTGCATATGCTGGAGAACCGCGTCATGGCGTCTTGAGCGCTCAGGAAAGTCGGCTTTGGACGGAGGCTGGAGAGCGGTCATGATCTACCCTTCCTGGCTATCGGCTAGAGATGGCCCAGATCAAGTTCCAGCGCTGATTTAGGCCTCCTCGACCCCCGTGCGACAGGTACAGAGCAGGTATCCTGAATCTCGAGGTTTTGAATGCTCGATCGTTTCGCTCAGTTTCTGGACCAGCATCAGCGCATCCTGCTCACCACCCACGAGAATCCGGATGAGGATGGAATCGGGGCGATGGTGGGGCTCGCCCACTACTTGCGCGCCAAGGGCAAGGAGGCGCGCATCGTCGTCTATCCCTACCTGCCTCCTAACCTGGCTTGGGTCGACGCCGATGGCCGGGTCGAATCCTTTGATGCGATGGGGAAGCACGCGGACCTCGCAGCCTGGCCCGAGGCTTGGATCATGGTGGATGCCAGCGAAACCAAGCGCTTGGGTCCACTGCTGCCTCTCTTCGAAGCGACAAAGGCCGTGAAGGCGACCTTGGATCATCACCTCAAGGACGCGCCGAAGGGCTACGACGTCGAGTTCACGGATCCCACCGCCACCGCCAGCGGCGAGCTGGTGTACGACTTGGCCGCGCCGCGCATGGGATTGCCGCTGCCCGCGCCCATGGCCGAAGCGCTGTACGTGAGTCTGGTGGGCGACACGGGGAACTTCCGTCATTCCAACTCCACTGCGAAGGTGCATCGCATGGCGGCCCAGCTCATCGAGCAGGGCGTGCAGCCTGCGCGCACCTACCAAACGCTCTACTACCGCGATCGCCCTGAGCGTCTGCGGCTCATGGGGCGGGCGCTGGAAGGTCTCAAAGTGGTGGGCCAAGGGCGCTACGCTTACCTCGCCGTCTCCAAGGCCGATCTCGAAGCCTGCGGCGCCACCTGGGACGATCTGGACGGCTTCGTGGAGATCCCGGCCAAAGTTGAAGGCGTCGAAGTGGGCGCGCTCCTGTATGAGAATCGGGAAGGCGTGATCAAGGTGTCCCTCCGTTCTCGAGAGGCCGTGGATGTGAATGCCGTCTGCAAGGCCTTTGGCGGGGGGGGCCACCGTTTGGCCTCGGGCTGCAAGCTCGAAGGGCCCTTGGGGCAGGCGGCGGGACGGCTGGAAGAGGCCGTGCTGGCGCAGCTCGACCTGGACCTGTCTAAAAAATAAACAGACCCCCTTCCTTGCAGGGCGGCCCCCAGGACTTCAGACTGGGAGGCCGGTCCATCGGACCCCTCTCTCCCGCGACCTCATTCGGATCCCCATGGCCTCCAAGGACAGCAGCCACGCCCCCAAATTGGAGCTCTTCTGCAAGCTCCAAGGCGATTCGGTGCCCTTCATCGCCAAGGCCAATGTCCCGACGACCTACGGCAAGTTCACGGTCTATGGGTTTTTAGAGCACAAGACGGGCAAAGAGCATCTCGCCATCGTCAGCGGCGAGATCGATGCCCGCAAGCGCATCCCCGTGCGCATCCACAGCGAATGCTGGACGGGTGACGTGCTGGGCAGCCTCAAATGCGACTGCCGCCAACAGCTGGAGGCCGCCCTCACCCACGTGTCGGAACACGGCGGCATCGTGCTCTACCTGCGCCAAGAGGGCCGCGGCATCGGCCTTCTCAATAAGCTCAAGGCCTACGCCCTGCAAGAGCAGGGCATGGATACGGTGGAAGCCAATCATGCTCTGGGCTTCCCTGATGATCTCCGCACCTACGATTGCGCCGTGGAGATGCTGAAGTTCTTCGGCATCCACCAGGTGAAGCTGCTCACCAACAATCCCAAGAAGATTGGCGCGCTAGAACGCGCAGGCATCGGTGTGGAGCGCGAGCGCCATCAATTGGAATCCAACCCGCACAATCTGCGCTATCTCAAGACGAAGGCGAAGAAGAGCGGGCATCTGCTCGACTTCAAAGAAGAGGCGCTGTAGCGCTCCACATGTCCGCAGAAATCATCACCTGTCGAGGATGTGGCGCACCGGTGAATCCGCACGCGGAGTCGTGCTCCTATTGCGGCTCGCCTTTCCTGCTGGTGGACTGCGAGGGGTGCGGCCGCCCCGTGGTGTTTGGTGCAGGCGCCTGCTCGGAATGCAAGGCTCCGGGCCCGAAGGCTCTGCCCTTGGTGCCCACGTCGCAACCCTGCCCAGGTTGCGATGGCATGCTGCATCGCCCTTCCGCGCCCTCGTCGGGCTTGGGGCATTGCCTTCAGTGTGGAGGGCTTTGGGCGGAGGCGTCTTTGTTCATCACGCTCTGCACGGAAGCCTGCAGCGCGAAGGGGCGGCGCCTTCCTGAGCGCAAGGGCTCGGGGGAAGGCACGGCCAAAGCAGCGTTCTATCGACCCTGTCCTGAATGCACCAAGCCGATGAATCGCCATCTCTTTGCGCCGGGCTCGAAGGTGATTCTCGATACCTGCCGCGAGCACGGCGTATGGCTGGATGAAGGCGAATGGCCGCACTTGGCCGCCTTCCTTCGGGATGGTGGGCTGGCCAAGGCAGGCATTGAGGTTGTGCCCTTCCTCAGGCAGCATTTCGCCCCTATCCATGAGAAGGCGTCGGTCCCTCTTCCACCGAGTTTGATGCATGCCCAAAGCGATTTTGCTGACGTGAATTCCTCCCAGGGAATCGGATGGCTTCTCGTGGATGTGCTCTTTGCCGCACTGGATGCGGCGACGGACGACTGAAGGGGCGGCGAAAACGGGCTCTAAACCCGCCCTCGCGAAATGAGTAGCCTTGCCGACCCTTTTTAAGCCGGTGACCTATGCTTCCATTTCGCCTGATGGCGGCCTGCGCGCTTATCATTTCGTTGTCGGGGGAAGGTTCTCTTCAGGCGCAGGAGGTCCGGGCAGAAGCCACGCTGGTGCAGCGGCTCAAAGCGCAGGCGACTTCAGTGCAGATCGATCAAGGGCATTTGAAGGGGGAAGGTGCTGAACGGCTGAACCAGGCAGCTAAGGGCGCGCAATTCGTCTTCATTGGTGAGGATCACGGGATTCGAGAGATCGCGGCCTTTTCTGCGGCATGGTTCGAATCGATTGCGCGGCAGGGGTACACCGCATTGGCGGTGGAGAATGGCCCAGCGGTGGCCGAGGCCCTGGGCAAGCGGTTGCGGGAAGCGGATTCCCGCGGCGCCCTCGCGCGGTTTGATCAGGCCTACCCCTTTTCGGTGGCCTTCTATGGCGGCAAGGATGAAGCGGACGTGCTGGCCCGAGTGGCGGAGGCTGCGGGCCCTCGCTTCGAATTGTGGGGATTCGATCAAGAGCTCATGGGTGCCGGTCGATTCCTGCTTTCGGAAATAGCTCACGAGCCCTTGTCCGAGCCCGCCAAGACGAAAGTCGAATCGCTGCGCAAAGCTGAGGCGGAGTTCTATCAAAAAGCCGCAGTTTCAGGCAATCCCACCGAGCTCTTCATGATGGCGATTCCACTCGAAAGCCTGCGCGAGCTTGAACCGCTGCTGAAGGGGTCGCCACGCGCGCAATCGCTCCTTCAAGGGATGCTGGAGAGCCGCTCTATTTACGAAAAGAATATGTCTCAGGGCTATGAATCCAATCTGCAGAGGGCGCGGCTGATGAAGCGCACGATGCAGGCCAAGCTGGATGCAGATCCTCATCGCAAGGTGCTGATCAAGGTGGGCGCACTCCACGCGTATCGTGGCGTCGGCCCTCTGGGAAGCCGAGAGCTGGGGAACTTTCTCGCAGAGCATGCCGAGGGCCATGGCGCGAGCTCATTGCATGTGATGGTGCTTGCAGCGAAAGGAAAGCAAGCTCAGTTCGCAGGCATCGGTCGTCCTTCGAAGGCGGCGGATATCGAGGTCATAGATGCAGACTCCCCGGTCTCAGGCGTTCGACCTCTGTTGGAGGCTGCTCAAGGATCCAACAGCTGGTCCCTCTTTGATCTGCGGATGCTCAGGCCGAAAGCGAAGGCGCTGGCCCATGGCGATATCGAAGTGCAGCGCCTTCTGGAAGGCTACGATTTCGTCCTCCTCATTCCTGAGGGAACTCCGGAGCTCTAAGGCGTCCGAATCAAACGGCCTTTCAAGAGGGCTGCGTGATCGGAGGATCTTATCCACCGATCACGCAGCCCTATGCTTAACAACATTTCATAATCACTGCCCTTGTGGGAGCCCTGCGCAAACGCGACAGTAGGCGAGGCATTCCCCACCTCTCATTTTGCGCCTTCCCTTGGGAGCTCGATCTACGGGCACCCCGCGGGCAGTGACTCCATACCTCATTTCAAAGGAGCCGATCATGGCACCTGGACGTTGTCGTGCTTATCTTTCTTCTCTCGCGTTTCTGCTCGCTGCGTCGCCGCTTACAGGGCGGCAGACGCCCTCGCAAGGCGCGCGAACCTATCTCGGCAACGTCCACTCGGTGATCAAGTCACTGACGGGGAGGGCGGGCGAGGCCGAGGGCTTGCGCGCAAAAGAGGACGGGCTTCCGGTCAGGATCACCCATGCCTACGCACAAGGCGGCGTTGTCTCCATCTCGGGGGTGGCGGCGGAGACGGAGCACTCTTCTTTCGCCTTGAAGGGCACGCCGTCCGCTTTGAAGGGCCACCTGGTGAACTACGACACTGGGCGGGCCTGGGAGTACGGCACCGATGCTGAGGGGCGTGTCTACGCGGTGGAGGTGCCCCTCGCGAAGATCGTTCCCTGTCTGGATCCGGCATGGCTACGCGCGACAGACCCCCACTTCCACATGACCCTCGCGACGGTGATTCACCCCGTCTACAGCCCCATGGCCCTGCATCAGGCGCCCCACATCGGACCCTACGCGAATCAGGATGTGCGGACCCTGGAGAGCCGGCCGGGAAGCCCCTACGTCTTCTATCTCAACATCGCGGCCGTGATGAGCGGAGACACGCCGCTCAATGGCGTGACGAAGGAGAACATGTACCGCATGTGGCAGGGCGTGGCCGACCACTACTCCGCCTACAACCTGAACGTCACGACGAGCCTCTCTGTCTACAACACTGCCAAGGCCACCAATGTGAGCCGCACGGGCATCATCAACTTCGTGAACGCCGATGGCCGCTCCAACGCGCCTGTGGGCTCCTTCGGAACCACGTCGGCGGGGACGGTGTACCGCAATCCGGCCAGTGGTTTCGACTACGGCTACGGCATCGGCATGACGGCGGCCCACGAAGTGGGCCACGAAATGGGCATGAACCATGACCATGGAGGCACTGGCGGCGAGTACTTCGAGGGCATCGCCGCCTATCAGTGGGGCCCCATCATGGGCAACTACTGGATGGGTGCCAACTGGGCCCAGGCCTTCTGGACCTGGAGCAAGGGCGAGTACGACACGGCGACGAACTTCGAAGACGACCTTCAGATCATGAATGTGACTGAGGGCGTGCCCTACATCGCCGATGACAACCCCTCAGGCAAACCCTTGGTGGTGGGAGCCACGGGCGCCATCAGCCCCACGGACAACTTCGGCCAGATCGAGCGCACGGGGGACACGGACATCTTCACCTTCAGCATCGCTTCCGACGGCAAGCTCAACCTGCGCGTGGATCCCATCGAGTACCTCCACATGCTGGATGTGGATGCCACCATCACTACGGCGGGAGGCACGCCGGTCGCTCATAGCAACCTCGCGGTGAACCGCAGTGCTGAATTCGTAGATCTTCCCCTCGCCGCGGGCGACTACAAGCTGGTGATCACGGGCGGCGCGGAAGGCACGCCCCAGAACGGCTTCTCCAACTACTCCTCCCTCGGCTGGTACGCCATGCAAGGCACGCTGACGGGAGGGACGCCCGCGACTCCTTCC
>JACXTT010006218.1_pt1 | contig 17110 bp, 13 predicted proteins | sample 9270951 | NCBI WGS metagenome assembly JACXTT01 (sample SAMN15532306, study PRJNA645909) | rock metagenome | isolation source: weathered quartz diorite | place: Puerto Rico | collected 2017-06-21 | reverse complement strand
CCACCCGCCGAAATGCGATTGAATGCCTGCGGTCCGGCAAGGTTGCGGGGAACCGGAGTGAGATACGTCCACTCGTTCTTGTGGCGAATCGATCGGCGAAGCTGGATTCCCCAGACCTGATTTGGTCCGGATCTGTAACGAAGCGTCTTGAACGGTATCGCCATCTCCACGGACCAGCCACCGTCAAAAATGGCTGTGTGGGAGCTCCAGACCGGATTCCAGTCCGTGTTCGATCCGCCCTCGTCCACGACGGAGTAGTCGGCGAGAGCGCCCAGCGGGTTCGTGTAGAAGAGAAAGCCGCTTCGCCGATCGTAAAACGTGTCGAACATCACTCCGAAGTGATCGTTCTGTCGCAGTTGATTCGTGTCCCGTCGGAGTTCATTGGAGACCCACTGTTCAGGGGGCGCCGAGTCCCAGCAGCGGGCGGCGACGTAAATATTGTTCTGGTCGTACAGCACCCAGATGTCCGTTTTTTCCGTGGATTCGGCGCCATAATCGGGCGCGACCTGAATCAGACCACCGAAAGGCTTGGTGTTCGCATACACCTCTTCGTCGAGTTTCCCATCGAGATGGAGCGGTTGATCCAACTTGATCGCTCGGATCGTGGGGCGCCGCCGTTCGTCGCGAGTGATGGTTTCAGGCGGCACCGGAGCGGGAGAACCATCGATGACGACCGCGGACGCCGAGCCGTTCTGCTGCGCGAATCCGTGGGCACCACCGGCGGCGATGAAAAAAAGAAGTGCGGGAAAGACCCGAAAACGGATCAATGAAACAGACATAGCCGCGGTATTCTAGCAGCAGAGCGGTCTCGCGCATCCAAAAGCTTCGGTGTTAAGCTCCCCGCATGATCGAACTCGTTGAAGCATGGATGATCAACAACCGCGTCAACCTGATGCTCCTCGACAACCTGAACGACGCGGCGCTCCAGGCCACGTTATCCACTCGCGGAGGACGCACGGTCGGGCATCAACTCGCACATCTGTGCTCCGTACGACGCGGTTGGGTGGAGGTCGCAGAAAAGAAGCTTCTGGCCGGCGTGCCCAGCATCGAGCGCGATGATGGCCACGACAAACGCCGTCTCGCCGATGCTTTTCAGAAATCCGGTGACGTGCTGGCGACGGTGATTCGTCAAGCTGGAGAAAACGGCGGCAAGGTCAAAGGCTACAAGCGCGGAGTCACGACTCTCGTCACGTACATGATCGCGCATGAAGCGCACCACCGGGGCAGCATCCTTTTGACGTTGAAGCAAACAGGCTTCAAATTGAATGACCAACTGAAGTGGGGCATCTGGGATTGGGCCAAACTGTAATCGTCATCGGAGCCGGCATTACCGGTTTGTCCTGCGCGTGGAGATTGAAGAAACTCGGAATCGATGCGCTGGTCCTCGAAAGCTCTCCTCGCGCCGGCGGCGTCATTCAAAGCGAGAGGGTTGGTGAATACTTGATCGAGCACGGTCCAAACAGCCTGCTCCCCCTTTCAGAAAACTTCGGCCTCCTCGACGAAACGGGCCTGACCGAACAACTCATCGAAGGCGACCGGCGAGCGCCGCGTTACGTCTGCATCGGCGGAAGTCTCCGCAAGGTCCCGCTCGGTCCGATGACGATAACGGGAGTTGTTCGCGCGACGGCCGAACCTTTCGTTCGATCACAGTCGGCGCCGGACGAATCCATCCACGATTTTTTCGTCCGCAGATTCGGAAAGCAGACCGAGCAGCGCCTGGTGTCGCCGTTCGTCACCGGCATCTACGCCGGAAACACGCGCGAGCTCAGCATGTCCGCGGCGTTTCCGAAGCTGGTTGAATTGGAGCGGCAGCATGGAAGCCTGATCCTCGGCATGCTGACATCGCGAAAACCAAAAGCTACGCGAAAGGGTCACACGTGCAGCTTCGCCGAAGGAATGGAAACCTTGCCTCGCCGGCTGGCGGCGGAGTGCGACATCGCTCTGAATGCGACGTCGATTGTGTTGGAACCCGATCTCACCGTTCGGTGGAACGATCAACGGGCGCGGCCGAAGGCTGTCGTGATCACGGTGCCGGCGCCGCAAGCTGCGGAACTCTTGAGGAATCGAATTCCAGCGGCCGCCGATCTTCTGAATCGAATGGACTATGCGCCGATGGTGATCGCAACGACGTCGATCGCCGACAGTGCGTTCAAGCAACCCCTCCGCGGTTTTGGTTTCCTGGTACCGCGCACCGAAAAACTTCACCTCCTGGGGACGCTTTTCAGTTCCGCCCTGTTCCCCGTCCGCGCGCCGGCCGGCCGTCAGTTGCTGACGTCCTTTATAGGTGGAGCGCTGGAGCGTGCGGCGATCGATTGGCCCGATGATCGTGTTTGGGAAATCGTTCGATCGGAACTACAGACGGTTCTGAAAACATCATCAACACCGGAGCCAATGAGAATCGTTCGAAGACCCCGCGCCCTTCCTCAATACAAGATCGGGCACGGCAAACTGAGCGAATCGATCAAGCTTGAGGTCCGAGCGTCGCCCGGCGTTTTCCTTGCGGGTAACTACATGGATGGCATCGCCGTCGGTGCCTGCATCGAGACGGGTGAACGCACGGCGCGCGAGGTCGCGGCGTTCGTCGGGAGCAACGCATGAAACAAACGGCACAGGACATTGCGGAGTTGGTCGATGGAGAGCTTCGCGGGGACGGCTCGCAGATTCTCGGATCCGTCGCCAGCTTAAGGAACGCGGGGCCCCACGACCTCACGTATGCGGAAGACAAGTTTCACGGTGAAGTGAAACAAAGCCGCGCCGGCTGTGTGATTGTCGGGTCGGGCGAATTCGCGGGCAGGACCATCATCGTTGTGAAGAATCCGAAGCTGGCTTTTGCACGAGCGGCGCAGGTTTTGATGATCGCCGAAAATGAAGCGCGTGCGGTCCATCCGTCGGCGATCGTCGCTGACGATGCGGCCATCGGCAAAAGAGTCAAGGTCGGAGCCGGCGCCGTCATCGAATCGGGCGTCACGATCGGCGACAACTCCATCGTTGAAGCCGGCTGCTTTGTTGGCCGGTTCTCACGGATCGGCGAAGGGTGCACCATTCATCCGCGAGTTGTGATCTATCACGACGTCGAAATCGGCAATCGAGTGATTGTGCATGCGGGCGCTGTGATCGGCGCCGACGGCTTCGGCTACGTTCGTGATCGCACGGAATTGGTCAAATTCCCGCAGGCCGGCCGCGTCGTCATCGAGGACGACGTGGAGATCGGCGCCAACACCTGCATCGACCGTGGTTCTCTGGAAACAACGATCATTCGGCGCGGCGTCAAACTGGACAATCTGGTTCAAGTCGCCCACAACGTTCAGATCGGCGAAAACACGTTGATCGCCGCACAAACCGGCATATCCGGAAGTTGCTCGATCGGCCCGGAATCCATGATCGGCGGCCAGGTGGGAATGGGCGAACAGGCCGAACTCGGTCCCGGCACCATCATCGGAGGCCAGGGCGGTGTGTTGAAGGGCAAACGCGTCAAAGGAGGCGAAGTGCTGTTCGGCACTCCCGTCCGCCCGCTCAAGGATTTTCTCGCGGAACAGGCACACCTCGCGCGCTTGCCGCGGATTTCCGGGGAACTACGCAGGCTTCGCAGGGAGTGGGATGAACTTAAAAAGAAGCTGACCAAGTCATTTGATGTTTGACAATAACCAGTCCTGCGTTTGACATAGGCAGTAGAGGGGGAGCCGTATGAGTAAGGTGACAACAGTTCAGCAGCATATTCTGGATCAGGAAAGGCTGCATCCCGAAGCGACGGGTGACTTCACACAACTACTCACGAGTCTCATCGTTGCCGCAAAGATCATTTCCCGGGAAGTCAATAAGGCCGGTCTGGTGAAGATCCTCGGCGAGACCGACAACATCAACGTCCACGGCGAAATCGTCATGAAGCTCGACGAATTCGCGCAGCAGACCATTACCCGGGCCATGGGCGACTGCGGCCATTTGTGCGTTATGGCGTCGGAGGAATCCGAAGGAATCATTCCGATCCCCGACGACGGCAAACGCGGCAAGTATGTTCTGATGTTCGATCCGCTCGACGGCTCATCCAATATCGACGTCAACGCCAGTATCGGAACCATCTTTTCGATTCACAGGAAAGTGACCGACCAGGAAGACGGTTGCGAAATCGACTGTCTTCAACAGGGAAAGAAACAACTCGCCGCGGGATACTTCATTTACGGTTCGAGCACAATGATGGTCTACACCACGGGCAACGGTGTCGCCGGCTTCACGCTGGACCCGAGTCTGGGCGAATTCCTTTTGTCGCATGAAAACATCAGGCCGCCGGCCCGAGGCAAGATCTACAGCATCAACGAAGGCTATGCCACGAAATGGGATGAAGGCACTCGCCGATACATTAATACCGTGAAGGAAGACTGTCCCGAGAAGGGTCATCCTTATTCACTGCGATACATCGGCTCGCTCGTTGCGGATTTTCACCGCAATCTGCTGAAGGGTGGAATATTCCTCTATCCCGGACCTAAAGGAAAACTGCGACTGCTCTACGAAGCTTCACCACTGGCCATGGTTGCCGAACAGGCCGGCGGGTCCGCGTCGACAGGCGAGAAGCGGATCCTGGACCTTCAGCCGACGTCACTGCACCAAAAAGTCCCCTTGATCATCGGCAGCCGGGAAGACGTGCTCGAATACGAGCAAGTGTTTCGGGAGACCCTTGTCCCCGCAACGCATTAGTTGCGGAACGCCAAACGTAAATTGCGATTCCAGATTTAGTTCGAGATAACCAGGTTGGTGAGCACTTCGTCAACGGTAGTCAGACCATGTTCCATGAGATACATGGCGTAGTGCTTCAGGTCGATCATTCCGTTCTTGAGCGCGAGATCGCGGAGAACGTCCGTCTTTGCGCCCGCGGCGACGGCGCGTTTGATGTCCTCGGTCATCACCATCAACTCATAAATGCCGACTCGGCCTTTATATCCGGTACCGCTGCACCGGTCACAGCCCTCGCCCTTATAGAATTTCGGCGCGTTTTCCTTAGACAGATCGAAGTAGCTCAGCGTGAGGTCGTCGATTTCGATTTCGTCCTTGCAGTTCTGACAGATTCGCCGCGCGAGGCGCTGTGCCAGAACGCCAATCGTGGAGTTCGCCATCAGGAATGGTTCGATACCCATCTCCTCCAAACGCGTGAAGCAGCTCGGAGCATCGTTGGTATGGAGCGTCGTAAACACAAGATGGCCCGTCAGTGCGGCTTCGACTGAGATCTTGGCAGTCTCCGTGTCGCGGGTCTCACCGACGAGGATCACGTCCGGATCCTGACGCAAAAATGCACGCAGAATGCGCGCAAAATCGAGACCGATATCTTTGTGCGTCTGAACCTGGCACAAGCCGGCAATGTCGTATTCAATCGGATCTTCCGCGGTCGAAATGTTGACCTCCGGTGAATTGATCTCAGCCAGCGAGCTGTAGAGTGAAGTTGTTTTTCCGGAACCTGTCGGCCCGGTGATGTAAATAATTCCGTACGGTTGATTGATCATCCACCGCAGCTTCTCCGTAGTGGCTTGATGGATGATCAATTGATCGAGCGGCAGCAGCGATCCGCTCTTGTCGAGGATACGCATGACGATCTTCTCGCCAAACTTGGCGGGAACGGTCGACACGCGAAAGTCGATCGAGCGTTCGTCGAACTTGATCGAAATACGCCCGTCCTGCGGGAGACGACGCTCGGCAATATCCAACCGCGAAAGGATTTTGAATCTCGACGTCAAGGGAAGCTGAACTTTCTTCGACAGAATATTCTCGACGCGCAATACGCCATCGATGCGGAGCCGGAGCACGAGACCCTTTTCCTGAGGTTCGATGTGAATATCGCTGGCGCCTTTCTTGATAGCAAGCGCGAGAATGTTGTTGGCCAAACGAACCACTGGCGCGTCCTCCGACGCGGTGGTGAGTTCGTTGGCGTCCGTCGGTTTCTCTTCTTCGTCCGCCTGAATCTCGAGACCGCTGAGAATTTCGTTTTGAAGGTCCTCGAGACTCTCAATTGGCTTGTCGAAGACACTGCTGCGTTTCGCGTCTCGCTTTCGTTCGGCTTGAGTTCTGTCGAGGAGTTCCTTCTTGGCGTCACTCGTCAAACCCATCAGCTGCGGGTAGACGGTTTCCATGAATTTGCGGAAATCTTCTTCGGGACAAACCACAGGCTCGATAATGACGCCTTTGATGTAGCGGCGGACGTCGTCGAACGCGACGAGGTTCGATGGATTCACCATCGCCAGCGTCACCGAATTATTCATGAACGCAACGGGGACAACCTTGTGCAGTTGGATGACGGCCTGAGGAATGAGCCCCACCACTCGCGGATCGAAGTTTCCTTTGAGCAGGTTGACGTACTCGATGCCGACCTGTTTGGTGGCGTCTTCCAGACGTTCGGCCAGAATGCGCGCGAGGCCGAGCGAGATTTCGGGATGCTGCGTCAGAAGATTGCGAAAATCGGCTCGGGTCAAGGTCAGGACCATCGTGGGTTGAACGGTCGTGACGGTTGCGGAACGCGGTTTCCCGGTCAACAGCGACATTTCACCGACCGCCGCGCCACCGCCCAGCTGAGCGACGAGAAAGTCGATCCCGGTCGAGGGATCTTTCTTTCGGACCTCGACAAGTCCTGACTTGATGATGTACATCGACACGCCCGGGGCGCCCTCACGAACGATGACTTCCGCGGGAGGGAATTCGGCCGTCTTCAAGCAGGTCCCAAGTTTGGCAAGGCTCTCCGGGCCGAGCTCGGTAAACAGCTTAACGTTTTTCAGGAACTGAACGATTTCGCCCGTTTCAAGGGTTACTACAGACATGGACCCCACATTGTGAATGGCTGAGCGCCGGGCCGATTAACGTTGCATTCGGGCGCCATAAAGTCAAACGCTGCGACGCGTTACGCCGAATTGAAACTTCATCGTACTCTGAGGTCTTTAAACGCAAAAAGGAAAAAGCGGCTATTTATTCTCCTTCCGGAGCTCCTGCTTCCATCCGAGAATCCGGGCCGCGTTGCCTTCCTTCTCCGCATCTTCGATCCTTCCCTGGGCCTGGTAAGACATCGATAGGCTTGTGTGAGCGAGGATGTCGTCTGGATCGATTTCGACGAGCCGCCTGGCTGCCGCAATCGCCTCATCAAAACGGCCGGCTTTGTGAAGCGCCATTCCGAGACCATGAAGCGCGTCCTGATAGGACGGGTCAAGCTCCAACGCCTTCTTGTACATCTCAATCGATTCGTCCAGTTTCTCGTCGCCGAACGCGTTGACCCCCTGCTCGAAATAATCCTCTTTGGTCATGGTGGAATTGTACCAGCAGTCAACGGTCAGCACGGAGCCCGTCGCTGCGCTCCGGGTTCTGAACGCTGTCGTCGAAGCGGCATCAGGTGCAGAACCCGGAGCCCAGCGACGGGCTTCGTGACGCACTTTTACTCGTAACGCAGCGCTTCGATAGGATCGAGGATCGCGGCGCGATAGGCGGGGTACAAACCGAAGACAAGGCCCGTGCCGACGGACACCACAAACCCAACAGTCGTCCAGAAGACCGACATTTGCGCCGGCAGAAATGGAACGAGAGTTCGAATCCCGACCGTCACTCCGCCGCCGACACCAATGCCCAGGATTCCGCCCGCCGCCGTCAGGGCCATCGCTTCAAACAGGAACTGACGCATGATGTCGCGGCGAGTGGCGCCGATTGCTTTCCGAACACCGATCTCGCGCGTTCTCTCCGTGACCGAAACCAGCATGATGTTCATCACTCCGACGCCGCCGACAACAAGCGCGACCGAGGAAATCGCCAGCATCACCGTGAAAATCCCGCTCGAAATCTGATTCCATAGATTTGTGAAAGCGTCCTGCGTGTAGACCGCGAAGTCGCTGTCCTTACTCGGTGGAACGCCGCGGCGTTGTCGAAGCAGATTCTCGATCTGATCGATCGCCTGCGGCATGGCGTCCTGCGACACCGGACGGACCGCAATCTGCATCTGCCGTACTTCCGGATGCATCTTCATAAAAGTCAGAATCGGGATTTCGAGAGAGTTATCGTTGGGATTGTCGTCACCGCCCAAAGCGTTTTTGCGTTTCTCCAAAATTCCGATGACGCGGAAAGTGGTTCCCTCGATTTCCACGTCTTTATCGATCGGCTCGAGACCGTCCGAAAACAGATTCGCCGCGGTCGTCGCACCAAGAACCACGACGTTGGCCCGATGTTTGTTGTCTGCTTCGTTGAACCATCGGCCCGACCGCAGATCGAGATTCAACACCTGCCGCACGCCGATCGTCACGCCCTCGATCCCGGCGTTCCGAGCCGTCCGCTGCTTATACCGGACGACGTACTGTTTCGGATTCGTCGAAACGGCGAAGCGCCTCAGAATCGGCGCGACCGCTTGAATGAGAGGCAGTTCGCCGATGGCTTCGGCATCATCGATGGTGAGGTCCTTGCGATTCAGAATCTCCGCCGTGGGCCGTCCTCCCATTGTGGGCGACCACTTGGAAACAAAAATGACATTGGATCCGATGCCTTGAATCTGATTAATGATCGCGGAGTTCAATCCGCTGATGATCGACGACATACCGATGACGGTCATCACGCCGATCACAATGCCGAGCACGGTCAGCAGCGATCGCAGCTTGTTCTTGACCAGTGAATCGAGAGCTAATGCGAGGCTTTCATTCATAGCGCAAAGCGACAATCGGATCGAGATTGGCGGCCTTGCTCGCCGGATAGATTCCGAAGAACAATCCCACCCCGGTGGAGACGAATATGGCCAGCGCAACAGCCCACCATTTGATCGAGGCCGGCAGCGGCGTCAGCGCTGCGACGGTCAACGCGATCGTTGAGCCGAGGGCTATTCCAATCAGACCGCCGACCAGCGACAGCGTCGCCGATTCGATCAGGAACTGAATCATGATGTCGTGACGCCGCGCTCCAACCGCCTTGCGAACTCCGATTTCGCGAGTCCGTTCCGTCACCGAGACCAGCATGATGTTCATGACCACGATGCCGCCCACCACGAGCGATATCGACGCGATACCGATGGTCCCAGCGAAAAACGCGCGGCTGATCCCCGCCCACAAATCGAGAAACGTCTGATTGCCGGTGATGGCGAAATCGTCCTTCTCTCCGTAAGGTACGTGGTGACGCACGCGCATCACCAGGCGTGCCTCGTCTTCCGTCTCCTGAAGCTGACGCTCCGTGCTGGATTTCACATAGATCTGTACGGAGCGCCGCGTGCCGAACATTTTCATTCCAACAGACATCGGTATCGCGACCCACTTATCCAGCGACGTGCCGAGCGCGCTGCCCTGTTTCACTCCGATGCCGACGATCGCGCATTCCTGATCACCGACTTGCAGCGTCTTGCCGATCGGATCGGTGGACGGAAACAGATTGTCGACGATATCCGTTCCGATGACGCACACGGTTCGCACATGTTCGACATCGTAATCGGTGATGCCGCGGCCGCCGCCGAGCTCCAAACCGCGCAACGGCATCATCTCCTGCGTGTAGCTGAGTACCGGAGTGTCCGTAATGAAGTCGCGTCCGTACTTCACCTGCGCCGACGCCTGGAACATCGCGCCGACGGATTTACAGGTCCTGCATCCCGCTCGCACGGCTTCCATATCGTCGAGGTTGAGCAGCCGGCGGCGCTGAGACTCCAGCCAGTCTTCGAACGACACGATCACCTGCGGAGCCCGCGTGATGATGAAGACGTCCGGCCCGAGGTTGAACACGCGCTGCTCGACGTAATCGTTGAGACCTGAAATGAACGAAACAACCGTGATGACGGTGGTGACGCCGATCACGATGCCGAGCAGCGTCAAAAGCGAACGCAGCCGATTCGCGCGAAGCGAGGAAAGCGAGATCAGGATGGACTCCACGAAATTCACGCCGCGAGTATAACGCGAATGCCGCCGCAAATCGGGAATCGCTTATGTCGATCGGTTATCGCGCGGAGCTGAATTTTTCCTTAAGCAGCCGAATCTTTTCTTCCATCGACTGAGGAGACGGCGGTGGTGGTGGTGGCACGGTTTCACGCTGCGGTTTCGGTGGCCGGGGTGGTGGACGACGTTCTGCTTTGGCCTGCGCGCCATCCGGTTTCGACAATTGCGGCTGAGGCTGCGCTTCCGTCCGGGGTTTCGGCGGCCGCAGACGCCTTTCCCGGAGGGGTCGTGGTGGAGGCGCCTCCGTGGGGTGTGCTTCGCCAGCAACCGCCTCCGAACCAGACGCGGCCGTCACAACGGTCGGAGCCGCCGCCGGACGCGACGGTTTTTGTTTCTTTCGCCGCGGTGGGCGAGGCGGCTTTGGCTGCAGTGCCTTCATCGAAAGACTGATTCGCTTCATCGCTGCATCCACACCGATGACTTTCACCTTCACGATCTCGCCGACCTTCACCGCCTGCCGCGCGTCCTGAACGAACTTGTGCGACAGTTCCGAAATGTGAACCAGGCCGTCCTGGTGAACTCCCAGATCAACGAACGCTCCGAAATTCGTGACGTTCGTGACAGTGCCTTCCAGTTCCATTCCTTCGGCGAGGTCCGCGATCTCCTTCACGTCTTCGCGGAACTTCGGCACGACGAATTGATCGCGAGGATCGCGGCCGGGCTTGAGCAGTTCTTCACGGATATCGGATACCGTATAGCGTCCCGCCTCGGTTTCGAAGGATTTGAAATCCAGAGCGGTGACTCTTTCCGAATTCTCAATCAACTCGCCGACCGTGATTCCAAGAGACGCCGCCATCTTCTCTACGAGCGAGTAAGACTCCGGATGCACGGCCGTGCGATCCAGCGGAGTTTCTCCGTCTTTGATCCGAAGGAAGCCGGCGGCCAGGACGAACGTTCGATCTCCCAATCCCTCGATTTGCCTCAACTGCTCTCGAGATTTGAACACGCCATTCTGCTCACGATGCGTGACGATCGTCTGCGCCAGCTTGTCGCCGATGCCGGAAACATACTTCAAAAGATCCGCCGACGCCGTATTCAGGTCAACGCCCACACGGTTCACGCAAGACTCGACCGCACCGGCCAGGCTGTATTTCAGCTTCTTTTGATCCACATCGTGCTGATACTGGCCGACACCGATGGATTTGGGATCGATCTTCACGAGTTCGGCCAAAGGATCCTGCAGGCGGCGCGCAATCGAGATCGCTCCGCGGACGGTGACGTCGAGACCGGGAAATTCTTCTCGAGCGCGCTTCGATGCCGAGTAAACGGAGGCGCCCGCTTCATTCACAACGATGACAAAAATATCCTTAGCGTGCTTCTGAAGAGCCGATCGAATGAATGACTCGGTCTCGCGCGACGCCGTTCCATTGCCGATCGCAATGCCGCGCACGTTGTGCTTGTCGATCAACTCGATGAGAATTTTTTCAGCGCCTTCGAGATCCTTCTTGGGTTCGGTCGGATAAATGGTCTGGTTCTCCAGGAACTTTCCGGTCTCATCCACTACGGCCACCTTACAGCCCGTTCGAAGACCCGGATCGACTCCCATGACGCCGATAGGCCCGGCCGGCGCGGCGAGCAGCAAGGTACGGAGATTGTCGTCGAACACGCGGATCGCTTCGGTCTCGGCACGTTCGCGAAGAAACGATTTCACTTCATTCTGAATCGACGGCTCGAGCAGACGTTCAAAGCCATCGCGAACGGCGCGTTCGAGATGCGGCGCAAAAATCGAAGCGCGGTCCCTGACGACTTGCGCCGCGATCGCTTCGGTCATTTTCTCTTTCTCGACATCGATCGTATACGTCAGGATGTTTTCCCGCGTCCCGCGCCGGACGGCAAGAACCCGATGCGACGGGATTTTGGGAACCGCTTCCTCGAAGTTGTAGTACATCTCGTACTTCGTCTTCTCTGCCTCCTTACCTTTCACCACCCGGGCCCGCACGATGCCGCGCGCAAAAAATTCTTCGCGTAGCTGATTTCGGAAATTCGGATTCTCGGCCATACGCTCGGCGAGAATGTGGAGCGCGCCTTCGAGTGCCTCGTCGAGCGAGTTCACATTCTTTTCGAGATTGACGAATTCCTGAGCTCGATCCTCAACAGACTCCGTCCCGTTCTGCTCCCAGATGTATTCAGCCAGCGGCTGAAGTCCGCGCTCGACCGCGAGTTTTGCTTTGCTTTTACGCTTTGGCTTGAATGGAAGGTAAAGATCCTCGAGGTCGCTCTTCGTGGACGCCGACAGAATCTGTTGTTTGAGCTCGTCGGTCAACAGGCCCTGCTTCTCGATCGAACCCAGGATGGAGTCGCGCCGCTCGTTGAGCTCCTTGTAGTACTGGCGTTTCTCGTCGATGTCGCGAATCTTCACTTCGTCGAGGTTACCGGTGACTTCCTTTCGGTAACGCGCGATAAACGGAATGGTGCCGCCTTCTTCGAGCAACTTGAGCGTAGCTTCAACTCTCGGGGCAGGTGCGCCAACCTCTTTGCTGATTCTTTGCAGGACTTCCGTGGCGAACATGGTTGAGTTTTTGATTATTTCATACACAAGCAGTCGCGCAATATTTTCTATCGGTACGAGGCTTTCGTCCGTATTCCATATCTCTCGCCTTCTTCTTGCACCCACACACGGATTTCCGCCTCGATTTCTCGATGCTTATCGACGTTGTCTCTGGCGCGCCGAACTTCCGTCATGCCCATCCCGTTGCGTTCAATGTCTTTCATCAAATCGTATTGGTCCTGCATCAACTTCAACAACTGCGACACGAAGCCGTCCGCTCTTGCGCTCAACGACGGCGTACGCTTCAGTTCATCAATGGATTTCCCGATGCGCGTAATAACACGCGACACATCCGGATTCCGGCTCGATTCCAAAACCTTCTCGGAGTCGGCGAACGCGTCGTCCGCGTGATTCAGGGCGTCGAGATAATTCTGGATCGTCGATTGTTTTCCGATCAGGCCACTCCATCCGCTGAAGACGTTTTGAAAGGATAGACCCGGGCCATCGTAATGCCGCACCACTTGAAAAAAACTTCCGGCGACGGCGGTAAGCAATATCGCCTGAAGGAGCGTGAACACAGCGGGAGTCGAAGTATACGGACGTTCGAACGGAACGACTGCGGCCAGCGCCATACCGGATAACAAACCGGCGATGTGCGCGGAGTTGTCGATCTGCGGAATTGAAAACCCGATTACGAGATTGATGAGGATGGTCGGCAGAACTCCTTTGATCACGGCCTGCCTGAAGAATGGCGGCACATTCTGCCGATAACGTAAACCGAACACGAACAGCACACCGAACAAGCCGAAGATCGCACCTGAAGCGCCCGCGGATATGCCTTCAAGTCGATAGAAATAACTTCCCACAACGCCGCCAATCCCGGTCACCACATAGAGCAGCACGAACCGCGCGCCTCCATAGAGTTTTTCAACTTGTGGACCCACGATCCACAGCGCATACGAATTGAAAAACAGATGGAGAAGGCCGATATGAATGAACACGGGTGTGACAAACCGCCAGTATTGTCCCTGATTGATGAGCGAATTCGTTTTTGCGCCGAAGGCGACAAGAATCTCATTGTCCGTGGTGCCTCCGGCCAGGGTCATCAGGACAAAGATGGCGATGTTCGCTCCGAAAAAGACGTACGTGAAGACCGGACGCCGGTTCCAAACCGCTTGCAGAAAATCGAGATCGGTTTCGCTGATCACTGTTTCAAGTCGTGCTGCAGCTTTTCGGCGATTTCGCGCGCCGCCGCGCGCGCGACGTCCAGTTGGTCCGGCTTGAAGGAGATCGCGGCCACCACGGCGTGACCGCCGCCGCCATAGTGTTCGCACAGCTTGGCCAGGTTGTGTTGCCGCTCGCGCGGCGACCACGGATTCGTTCCGACAGATACCTTGGCACGAACAGACGAAAGACTCACCCCGACGCAGTACACGCTTTCGGGAAAGAGATAATACGGAATGAATTTGTTGCAGCCATCGAGGTTGTGATCGCTCACGTCGTATTCGACCACGCCATCCTTGAAATGCGCGGCCTTACGCATGATGTCGATCGATTCGAGATGGTGCGCATAAAGCGAATCGAAGGTCTGCTTCACTTCCGGCTCTTCAATCACGCGCGCCAGAGCGTTGTGTTGAAGCTCTCGAATAATCTTATGAATCAGGCTCGACTTGTGCGCAGCTTCGATTACAAGCATCAACTTCATCGCCGGCTCCTTCAGTTCCACCGCGCTTTGAGCGCTTGGGAACTGGGCTCCGTCGATAATATCGGCCCAGTACACAAGATCGTCCAGATCGGGAGCCGACACTCCGAACACCGATTTCGCAATGTGGGCGATGTATTTCGTGCACGACTTGAATGTGGGATCGTGAAATTTGTGGCCGCTGGTATCGCGGCGGAAGTGCAATTCGTCGTCGCTCGAAAGAAACGCGCTTTCGTGATGGTCGAACCACCACGTCAGTTTCTCAGACGCGCTGTACTTGAAATCCACGATCGCGTTCTCACCGGATCCGAACGAGTCGGGGCCAATGCTTTGGCCGGCCTTGTGCGTCAGCCCTTCGTATTCGATTCCGGCGCCCGGATCCACATGGGCTTTGTAGAAGCGCGAAAACACCGCAGCCGACGAAACGCCGTCGAAACAGTTGTCGTGATAAAGGACGCGTATCGATTTCATCGCAGGAGATACTTGGCAATCGTCTGCAGCTGCATATTCGAAGTGCCTTCGTAGATCTTACCGATCTTGGAATCCCGGAAATACTTCTCGGCCGGGTAATCCCTCGTATAGCCGTAGCCGCCATAGATTTCCACAACGAGCGACGTCACATGTTCGGCCACATTCGATGAGAAATATTTGGCCATCGCGGCTTCCTTAAGGAAATCGCGGCCCGCATCTTTCAATCGCGCCGCATTGTAGACCATCAGACGCGCGGCCTCGATCTGCGTTGCAGTCTCGGCGAGCTGGAATTGAATACCCTGGAAATCCGCGATCGGTTTTCCAAAAGCTTTTCGTTCCCGGGCGTAGGCCGCTCCACATTCCCAGCTGCCCTGAGCAATTCCGACCATTTGAGCGCCGATGCCGATCCGTCCCTCATTCAAAGTTTCGATGGCAATCTTGTAACCCTTTCCCATCTCGCCGAGCACGTTGTTTTTCGGGACGCGGCAATCTTCAAGAATCAGCTCGCACGTACTGGACGCGCGAATCCCCAGCTTGTCCTCTTTCTTGCCGACCGAAAATCCGGGGAAACCACGCTCGACAATAAATGCCGTAATGCCTTTATAACCTTCCTGCGGGTTAACGTTTGCGAAAACGATAAACAGCCCGGCTTCCACCGCATTCGTGATCCATAGTTTTCTGCCGTTGAGAATGAAGTGGTCGCCCCGATCCACGGCGCGGCAGGCGAGGGCGAACGCGTCGCTCCCCGATCCTGCCTCCGACAAGGCATATGCGCCGACGGTATCTTTCGCGAGTTTCGGGAGGTACCGGTCCTTCTGTTCGTCGTTGGCCCACCGCATTATGGCGTTGTTGACGAGCGTGTTCTGAACGTCGATGAACACCCCAAACGATGCATCGACGCGTGAAACTTCTTCGACGGCGAGAACCGACATGAAGAAACTTCCCTCGCCACCGCCGAACCTTTCGGGAATGTGAATCCCCATCAAACCGAGTTCGAACAGATCCGGAATCAGTCTGTGCTCGAGATGCGCCTCTTCATCCATCTTATGAACGAGCGGCTTGATGCGTTCTTCCGCAAACCCTCGAATGGAATCGCGGAAGAGTTGTTCGTCCTCGGAAAGAATCGTTAAAGGAATATGTGTGCTCATCAAAAAAACTCCTCGGTGAGGCCAAGAAAATCGCACATTATAGCACCGCTGGGCTTTCGCGGTATTGTCGCAGATCGGCCTATTGGTGACGTTTCCGTGAATTTTGCCGCGGTGGATAAACTCGAAGTCTCAGGAACGCTTTAACAAGTCTTAACTTTCAATGAAGTCCGTCCGACATCAAAATTTATCATCATCAGGAGGATCAAGGTACATGCGCCTATTTATGAGTCTCACGTTAATTCTGGTTACAGCGTTGGGAGCGTTCGCTCAGACGACAACAACCACGACCGCCACTTCGACGGTTTACGATCGAAGCTACCGCGTGCTCGACCCCGTCGGCAATCTCGTGGTTTTCGATTTTGGATACTCTTACTCGTCGACGACCTCTCTTCGCTTATTGCGGACGCCCCGTGACCCGATGACTCGAATCACCATCGTCCGGCCGGCGGGCGCGCCCGAAACACGCGAGTATGCGGCGTCGTTCACTTTCGTGGGTGTCGGCAGCCGCGCGGTTTATGCGATCGCGAACACGACAACCACAAGCGGGACGACAACAACGACAAGCAGCCGGCTTGTCGCGTTGAATCCCCAGGTATCGCTGCCCGCCACCGTAGCGGCTTTCAATGGGCTCACGCTGCCCACAACACGATTCGACGTCGACATGGGTCAACCCGACATCATCTCCATCCTCACAGAAGCGGTGAGGACATCGACCACATCCGGCTCGACGACAACCACGACCACAACGCCGCGGACCGTAAAGGTTGTGAAGTTTAACGGCACCACCTTCGATACCGTCTCCACTGCGACACTTCAATAATCGGAGTTTCAAAAAATGGACGAGTCCTGAAATGCTAATCGCAGGACTCGTGCATTTTCAAATTCCCTGCTTTCTCCTACACTGCATGAGTGACGAAGTTCCTCTCTAACCGCCCGCTGCGTTACCTCTTCGCCGCCAATTTTGTGTCGATGGTCGGCAGTGGGATGAACACGGCTGCGGTGAACTGGTACATCCTCCAGGCCACGCATTCGGAAGAACTGCTCGGACTGCTCGTGGTCGCGCAGTCGCTGCCCTCGCTGCTGTTGATGCCGTTCAGCGGCGTGATCGTTGACCGCGAGGATCGACGCCACGTCGTTATGGCCCTCGACGTCGCGCGCGCCCTGCTGATTCTTGGCGTGGCGATACTGGCGCTCAACAGGGCGGTGCAGGTGTGGCAGTTAATCATCATGTCCATGCTGGTGACCACCGGCTTCTGGATGTTCTGGCCGACAATCACCGCACTCCTTCAGGAGCTGACCCCGGAAGCACAGTTTGTTCAATCGAACGCAATACTGCTGGCGGGTTTCCAGGGCGGATGGATGGTCGCCGGCGCGATCGTCGGTTTCG
>JACXTT010006217.1_pt1 | contig 17111 bp, 12 predicted proteins | sample 9270951 | NCBI WGS metagenome assembly JACXTT01 (sample SAMN15532306, study PRJNA645909) | rock metagenome | isolation source: weathered quartz diorite | place: Puerto Rico | collected 2017-06-21 | reverse complement strand
ACTGGCCGATGTATCGCCATTCACGAATCCCGTGTAGCTGGCTGTCAGCGTGGGCAGCGCCGCTCCGTAGGCCTTCGTCTTGTTATCGGCCGTGATGCTCAGCGCCACCGGGGTCACAGTCAGCGACCCGGCCACATAACTGATGTTGTAGTCCCCATTCACGGCTCCGCTCGCCGTGATCGGATAAGGGTTGCCCGCCACGTGACTGGAAACCGTCGCGGTGGTGCTCAGCGAGACCGGCGTGGTAAGACTGGCCGATGTATCGCCATTCACGAATCCGCTGTAGCTGGCTGTCAGCGCCGGTAGCGCCGCTCCGTAGGCCTTCGTCTTGTTGTCCGCGGTGATGGTCAGAGCCGCTGGGGTTACCGTCAGGGTGCCGGCCACATAGCTGATCGTGTAATCCGAGTCCACGGCTCCGCTGGCCGTGATTGTGTACGGGCTGCCCGCTACGTGGCTGACGGCCGTCGCCGTGGTGGTCAGCGTGGGCGGCGTGGTAAGACTGGCCGATGTATCGCCATTCACGAATCCGCTGTAGCTGGCCGTCAGGGCTGGCAGCGCCGCTCCGTAAGCCTTGGTCTTGTTATCCGCTGTGATGGTCAGCGGCACGGGCGTCACCGTCAGCGTTCCGGCTACGTAGCTGATCGTGTAATCGGAGTCCACGGCTCCGCTGGCCGTGATTGTGTACGGGCTGCCCGCTACATGGCTTGCAGCCGTCGCCGTGGTGGTCAGCGTGGGCGGCGTGGTCAGACTGGCCGTTGTGTCTCCGTTCACGAATCCCGTATAGCTGGCCGTCAGGGCAGGCAGCGCCGCTCCGTACGCCTTGGTTTTGTTATCCGCTGTGATGGTCAACGGCGCCCGGCTAATGGTGAACGAACGATCTACAGGCGTAGCGTCATTGTAGTTGCTGTTGCCGGCCTGCGCGGCTTCGATCGTGCAACTCCCTGCGTGCAGGATCGTCACGGTGCTGCCCGACACGCTGCACGTGCCCGCAGTCGTGCTGCTGAACGTTACAGGGTTCCCCGACGCCCCGCCTGTCGCACTCAGGGTGAATGGGGCGTCTCCATAGTTCTTCCCCGCCAGCGCTCCAAAGGTAATGGTCTGATCCGCCTTGTTCACCATCAGCGTGCCTGAGGTCAGCGTCGGATAGACGAAAGTGCCCGTGTCCGTCCCCGTGTAGCCCGCATTGTTCGCCACTCCGGGGCTGCCCAGCGCGGCGGCGCCATCCCCATAGACCACGGCGTAGTACTTGCCCGGCACAACAGCGCCAGGAAGTTGCCCGGTAATAGTGGCCGCGAACCCCGAGGGGCTGGAGGTCTGTAATGCCTGGCTGGTCCCGAACAGAATAGCCCCTGCCCAGATCGGGTTCCCGGCGCCGTCTTGTGGCACGAGGTAAACCGTAAACGCCGGCGGCGCCGGAACATTATTCACAGTCGTTTGGCTCAGCAACGGCTCGCCGCCCACCGAGTACGGCGTCATCGTGACCTGCGCTGTGACTGATCCCATGAACGGTACAGTGTTGGTGGTGAGCGCCACGTACGCTCCCGGTTTGGGATTATTGTTGCCATCGAGGCCGCAACCGGTGCTCGCGCAGCCCGTAATGGCATACTTATTCATCGTGAAATTCGCCGTGTTGTAGGTGATGTTGTAGTTGCCCAGCACGGCCCCCGGACTCAGCGTCGCGCTGATGGTGTACGGACTGCCCGCCACCGTCTCTCCCGGCGTACGGGTGTATACCGCCGCCACGCTATCGCCGGGGATGAAGCCGGTGAGCGTGCCGGTGAACGCCGGGTCGGCGTCGCCGAAGGTCTTGCTGGCGGCGTTCGGGGTCACTGAGGCGGGCCTTTGGGAGATCACGAAAGGCGCGGCGTTGTAGGCAATGCTGTAGTTGCCCAACACGGCGGCCGGACTAAGCGCCGCACTGATTGTATACGTGCCCACCGTCTGCCCGGGCGTGCGGGAATAGGTCGCCATCACGTTGTCCGCGGCGATGAATCCGGCGAGCGCCCCGGTCAAGGCCGGATCGAGGTCACCGTACGTCTTTCCCGAGGCGGCCGGCGTGACCGAGGCGGCCTTCGTGTTGATCTTCGCGGTCGTTGTCGCCGTCGTGGCGCTGAGCGTATAGTTGCCAGCCGTGGCGCCGGTCAACGTGATGCCATTCGCCGTTACTACCTGCGCGCTCGCACTCGCGTTCGAGGACGCGAACGTCACTGCTGCTGACGATGTGCAGGCCACGTCATCCGAGCCTACCTTGGTTGCCACCGTGCAGCTCGCCAGAGTGGCCGTGTTGGTCCCATCGTAGGTTTTGTCGTTCGCCGTGATTGACGGCGTCACCGTCCTCGCATTGATCTTCGCCGTCGTTGTCGCCGTCGTGGTGCTGAGCGTATAGTTGCCAGCCGTGGCGCCGGTCAGCGTGATGCTGTTCGCCGTTACCGTCTGCGCGCTTGCACTCGCGTTCGATGACGCAAATGTCACCGCCGGCGATGTGCACGCTACGTCATCCGAGCCTACCTTGGTTGCCACGGTGCAGCTCGCCAGCGCGGCCGTGTTGGTCCCATCATAGGTCTTGTCGTTCGCCGTGATCGACGGTGTCACCGTCTTCTGAGTGATGGTGAAGTTGGTCCCGGCATAAGTGAGGGTGTAGTTGCTGCTCAGTGCAAGCGTGCCCTGATTGATGGCGTACGAACCGACATTCTCGCCGGCCGCGCGCGCCAGCGCGCCGGTGAAGCTGTCGCCGCTCACCAACGGACCGCCGCTCGTAGTCGTGTACGTGAAGGCAGCCGGATCGGCCGCGCCGTAGACCTTGGTCTGCCCGGCGTCCGCCGTTACGGTGATCGCCTTAGGGGTGATGGTGAAGTTGGCTCCGGCATAGGTGAGGGTGTAGTTGCTGCTCAGTGCAAGCGTGCCCTGATTGATGGCATACGAACCGGCATTCTCGCCGGCCACGCGCGCCAGCGCGCCGCTAAAGCTGTCGCCGCTCACCAACGGACCGCCGCTGGTGATCGAGTAAGTGTATGCAGCCGGATTTGCCGCGCCGTATACCTTCGTCTGCCCGGCGTCCGCCGTTACGGTGATCGCCTTGCTCGCGATAGTGAAGCTCTGCGGCACATCCGGGGCCGCGTTGTAGTTGCCGTCGCCCGCCTGATGCGCGGTGATCGTGCAGTTTCCCGCACCCGCGATATGCACAGTGGCAACGGAGACCGTGCAGTTACCCGAAGCGGTGAACGTCACTGCTAGCCCGGAGCTGGCCGTCGCGCTCACGCTGAAGTCCGCATCGCCGTAGGTCTTGCTGCCCAGGGCGCCAAACGTGATGGTCTGGTTCGCCTTGTTCACGGTCTGCCCGCCGCTAAGCGTTCCGGTGCTGTCACTGAAGCCCCCGGTGTGGGTGTAGGCCGCTGTCACCGTGTGGTTGCCCACCGCCAGAGAAGATGTCCCGCCCGAAACCGCTGTGCCGCCACTGACCGTCACCGGCGAACCAAAGTTGACACCGTCGATCTTGAACTGAACGGAGCCGGTTGCACTCGACGGGACGATCGTTGCCGTGAAAGTTACGGACTGGCCGAATACGGAGGGATTCGCTGAGGAACTAACCGACGTTGTCGTGCCAATGCTCGGCGAAGTGACCAGAGCCGTAGGGGAGCTCGTCGCTGTGCCTGACTGGGTGCACCCGCTTCCGTCGGCGGTTACCGTAAAGCGGTACGTCGTATTTGCTGTCAATCCAGTCGTGTTGACTGTAAGCGTTGCGGTCGCGGGCGCGCCCGTGCTCGTTACCGAGGCCGGAGAGAACGAGAAAAATCCTCCGGGTGGGGGCGAGGGCCACGCGGGGGCTCCGCCGCTTGTAGATGGTGTTGCGCTCAGGCTTGCCGTGCAGGGATTACTGTTGCCATTGAAGCTCACCGTAACGCTATAGGTGGCATTACTGCCCACCGGGGCCGGGTTCGGGTTCTGGCCGGCCACGGTCACGCTGTTTGGCTTCGCATCGGTAAACGTCGCCTGCGCCGTGAATCCCGACGTCTGCCCCGTCGCCGTCAGAGTGAAGTTCACATTCAGATCGTCCACGTTGATCGCAAAATGCGAGTCCGTGAACCCTCCGCTGGCATCGGCGGTCACATTGAACCGAATGGGACTGTCTCCGTCCAAATCCGGCTCTTCAACAATCGCGATCGCAACCACCTCATTTGCCTGGAAGCCCGCGCCCGTGATCGTGACGAAGTCCCCCGGCTGATAATCGGCCTTGTCCGTCGTCACCGTCGCGAAACCCACGTTCGCTACGGTTGCATCGGCCGTCGCCCTAGGAGTCTGCCCACCGGCGACGATCAATGCGCCGCGCGTTTTCAGCGGGACGCCGGTCGCGCCGGTGCGGCCGGTCGACAGAGAATCGGCCGACTGGAACGTCTTCTGCCAGGGGATGAACAGCTCCGATGCGGCAAGCGGCACGCCGGCTGAAGTTCCGCCGACAATGAGCACGCTGTTGTTGTCCGGCAGCAGGAACGCGAGGTGATTCCGCCGGGGCGTTTTCATGGGAGGCGCCGCCGAAAATGCCGATGTCTTGGGATCGAAGAGTTCGGCCGTGGCCAAGTCCGCTGAACCGTCGGTTCCGCCCGCGAACAGGACCGTGCCATCCAGAAGACGTGTCGCCGAAAGACCGGCGCGCGGGGAGTTCATTTTGAGGGTTTGCGTGACGACGCTGCTGCGCGAATCGAAAACGTCCACCGTGTCGAGCGCCACGCTTCCATTTGTTCCTCCAGCGATCAGGATCCGGCCGTCTTTCAACACGGCCGCCGCATGATTCTTGCGAGGCGAGGACAGCGCTCCTGGAACAGTCGAAAATGTTCGTGCGGCCGGATCGTAAATTTCGAGCGTGGACGAGGCGGCGCTTCCGGTGTCCCCTCCCGCGATGAGAATCCTTCCGTCCGGACCGGTGGAAGCGGTGGCTCCGGTACGGGCTTCCATCATCGGACCGGCCGGGGACCACGCGTCAGCCGCCGGGTCGTAGATTTCGGATGAATTGATCACGCCACCGCCAAACGATGTTCCTCCGGCGACAAGTACGCGGCCGTCGGGTAAGGCGGCGCAAACGTGCCCGGTGCGGGCGGCGCTCATCGGCGCGGTCTCCGCAAATGCGCCGGAGCCGTCGAAGATTTCGGCCGTCGCCAGTGGACGGCTCCCGTCTGATCCTCCGGTAATGACGACGCGGCCGTCGGTCAGCAATATGGAGCAAGCTCCGCGCCTGGCCTGCGTCATGAGGCCTTGATCCACCCAGCGAGTCGAGATCGCGCGCCAACGCGAAGCTCTGAGCATCATCAAACCGCCAGAAGCTGCAAGTGCAGCGAGAAGAATGGCAACCCGCGTGTGTCTCACATTCCCTCCGAATCAATCTACATAGTGCTAAAGCGAATCGTGAACTTGATTAATACCCGGGCTAATGGCCTAAAAGTACTTCCGGTACTTGGATCGGCTGGAAATATAATTGGCGTTGGCGAGGGAATATACGGCGCGTATCAGTGTCAATCAGATCAACACATGGATACCGCCTTGTTCCACGCCCCGGATGCTACATGCGCCCGCAGAAATATAGCCTGCCGCCACCGCGATCAGCAGTAGCGAGACACCTGCGAAGGTCTTCTCTTCTTCAACGGAGAGGGGGTCGGTTGGGCGTGCGCCATAGAGTAAGTTGGAAAGCTAATGGGTCAACCCCAACGCTCGGCGCGGCGGGTGAGCCGAGCTTCGAGACTGTGGAGGTTGGGCAGCACCCTGGATTGCGCCAGACGCTTGAAGGCGAGGGCGGCGATGCGGCATGCGTCGCCATTGACGAAGTCCCAGGATGGGCTTCGAGTTACTCGACTTCCAGATTCAGCAGTTGGGCTTCGAAGATGGGCACGCGGTCGAGGCGCCATTCGATGGAGGCGCGTTCTTCGATGAGCTCGAGTTGGATGCCAGTGGAGGGACGGAAGGTGTTGTAATAACACTCGCGATGGGCGAAGTAGAGATCGGGATCCTCGCCCGGGTCTCCCGATGCGGCCTCACTTGTATGTAGAGCGCCCGTCCGGCATCAATTTCTTTTCACTATCTTTCGGGTGCGAGTCGCTACCTGTCGCTACCTGTCGTACTTGCACTCCCGCTCTGGCGTGGATTAAACGCTGACACTCGGGGCTCCCGTGCTACTAGAGACCCGACATTCGCGAAAAGATCCTTGCGGCGGCCGTTAGCGATGGGGTGAGTGTCTCCGCCTGTTTGACCATCGCGGCGCGCCAGGCGCTCCAGCGGCTCAGCCGGCGGAGGCGGGAATGATGCGTAGGGTGGATGGCTTGCGGGACGCCCTAATAAATCCCCGACTCCTTCGACGTATCGTGCTCGAGCGCGAATCGCAGTTCCCGCGCCGTCGATGGGTCCACCACCGATTTCACTTCATAAATGGAATCCGCCGGCATACCGCTCAAATACGCATGCTCGCGAATCAGCTTAATATCCCGCGCGATATAGATGCTGAAGATCTTATCCGCCGTCACGAAACTCTCCAGCCACTGAATCTGCGGCCCGATCTCCTCCAACGCTCGGAGCGACCGGTCCGCGATATTGGCCATATCCTCGCGGGCCATCGCCCCGGCGCCCGGCATGTTCCGTTCGATCACGAACTTCGGCATACGTTCTCCCTTCTACATGCGCCATAGCAAATATGCGGCTACGCCCGTTCCGACCACCGCGCCGCCGTAACAAAGAATATTGATCAATTCGTTCAGATGCTTAATCTGCAACCCGTCGTAGAGGGTGAAGCGGAACCGGTGCGCCCAATGAAACAATGGCAGCGTGCACAACACCAGTAGATATAACCGCGCTATTGGATTCCGCGCGATTTCCAAAAGCCGGTCATAACCTGCCCCGCTCACCCAGCCCAATGGAATCGCCAAGCCGAACAGCAGCAAATGAATGGGCAGGAGCAGCGCCGAAACCACGCCGCCGGCGCTGAAGAGCAGCCACAAAAACGGTTCGTTGGATCGCTTACCCACGGCCACCCCCCAAGACTATCCAGGCTACCACTGCCGACACCCCGATCCAGGCAACGTAATTCGGGCCCGAGATCGCCAAATCCGGCAGCCGCTTTCCACGCAACCGCACCGCCATGGCCTTCGGTGCCAGGTTAAACCAGGTCGCGGCGTGAAACATCACAAACACGAAGCTGATGGCGTTCACGATCAACATCACCGGCGTTCCCGCCCAGCGCTGGAACTCCGCGTACGCCGCCGGCCCTTGTTGCAGCGCATAAACCTGCCGCAGGGTGAACACCACACCCCAAGCTACGAACACGCTGCTCAGTTCACGCAAAATGAACTTCAAATACGGCCAGCGCGCCAGCCACCAATACGTGGAAAGGCGCGGATGATAAGCGCGCGGCACATACTCGGCCGGCTGGATCATTTCGCCCCCCTCGGCAGCACCATAGCCTTCATCCACTCCTTGGCCGCCGTAAGCTTGTACTGCTGAATCGCCCCCGCCGGATCCACCTTCTTCGGGCATGCCTCCGTACACTCGCCCACAAACGTGCAGCCCCAAATGCCGTCGTGCTGCGAAAGGATATCCATGCGCTCAGAGGCGCCCTCGTCCCGTGAGTCCATGTTGTATCGCTGCGCCAGCGCGAGCGCGGCCGGCCCGCTAAACAACGGATCAAGTCCTACTACCGGACATGCCGCATAGCAGAGCAAGCAGTTAATGCACATGCTGAACTGCTTGTATTCGTCGAGTTGTTCCGGCGTCTGAAAGTATTCCTCGTCCAGGGTCTTTTCAGTCTTCCGGATGATCCAGGGTTTCGATTTCGCCAGCTTTACGAGAAAGTCCGACGTGTCCACCACCAAGTCGCGCAGGATCGGAAAATTCTTCAGCGGCTCCACGCGAATCGGCCCCGGCGCGGATTCGGTCAAAAAGCTCGAGCATGCCAGCTTCGGCACACCGTTTACGGTCATCCCGCAGCTTCCGCAGACACCCATGCGGCAGGACCAGCGGAACGTCAGCGTCCCGTCGATGTGGTCCTTTACGTAGTTCAGCGCGTCGAGCAGCACCCATTCCTTCTTCAAAGGCACTTCAAAGCTGTCGAACCAGGGTTCCCGGTCCTTCTCGGGATGATAGCGCTGGACTTCGATCGTGATGCGATTCGCCATACTCCGTTCACCTCCCGTAAACCCGTTCCGCCGGGGCCCAACGGGTGATCGTCACCGGTCGATAGGACACTCTCGCCCGGCCGTCCGAGTCCCGCTGGACCACCGAATGGGCCAAAAACTTTTCGTCGTCTCGCTGGGGAAAATCGGTCCGCTGATGCGCTCCGCGGGATTCAGTCCTCTGCATCGCGCACTCCGCCATCGTCTCGGCCACTTCCAACATGCACTCCAGCTCCAAGGCGGAGACCAACTCCGTGTTGAACATGTGCCCTCGATCATACATGCGAACGTCCTTGAATCGCTCCCGCAACTCGCGGAGTTTATCGGCCGCGCCGCTCAGCGTCTCAGCGGAACGGTAGATTCCGGCGGAGTTCTCCATGATTTTTTGCATCTCCTCCCGCAGCACCGCGATCGATTCCCGCCCGCCCTGCTTGTCCAGAAAGTCCTTGCGCAGCCGCGCCTCCTCGTCCATCGCCTGCGCCAACAAATGCCGTCCCGGCGGGCGCTGCCGCGTCGCATACTCGGCCGCCGCCTTCCCGGCCCGCGCGCCGAACACGAGCAGTTCCGGGAGTGAGTTTGATCCCAACCGGTTCGCCCCATTTATGCTCACGCAGGCGGCCTCGCCTGCCGCGTACAGGCCGGCCAACGGCGTCGCACCATTGATATCGGTGTCCACGCCACCCATCATGTAATGCACAACGGGCCGCACCGGAATCATCTGCGTCACAGGGTCGATGTTCTCGTACAGCAAACACAATTCGCGTACAAACGGCAACTTCGTTTTGATAACGTGCCCGCCGAGGTGCCGGAGATCCAAATTTACGACCGCGCCGTAGGGGCCCTCCAGCGTGCGTCCTTTATTCTGCTCGTGTACAAAAGCCTGCGACAAGCGGTCGCGAGGTCCCAGTTCCATTGTCCGCAGCACGGGCTTTTCCTCGGGCCGGCCGAGGTCGTAGTCTTGCAGATACCGGTAGCCGTCTTTGTTCAGCAGGTAGCCGCCCTCGGCCCGCGCTGCTTCCGTAATCAGAATCCCGGTGAACGGCAGGCCGGTCGGATGATACTGCACGAACTCCATGTCCTTGAGCGGCGCGCCGGCGCGATATGCCAGCGCCATGCCGTCGCCTGTCTTGATCGACGCGTTTGTTGTGAACCGGAAGACGCGCCCACAACCGCCCGTGCACAGGATCACCGCCTTCGCGGTGATGGCTTGCACCTTTCCCGTAGACAGTTCCACTGCCACCACGCCCTGTACGCGCCCATCGTCCACGAGCAAGCGTGTTGCGAAGAATTCGTCGTACCGCACCACTGCGTCGTACTTCAAGGAGGTCTGAAACAACGTGTGCAGCATGTGGAAACCGGTCTTGTCGGCGGCGAACCAAGTGCGCGTCTTTTTCATGCCGCCGAACGGTCGCGTCGCTACGCGGCCCTGGGCGTCGCGGCTCCACGGGCAGCCCCAGTGTTCCAGCCGCATCAGTTCCAGCGGCGCTTCGCGAACGAACGCCTCGACCGCGTCCTGGTCGCACAGCCAGTCGCCGCCGGAGATCGTGTCGTAGGCGTGTTCGTCCAAACTATCGTCAGGCTGATGCACGCCGGCTGCGCCGCCTTCCGCCGCCACGGTGTGGCTCCGCATCGGATAGACCTTGGACACCACCGCCACTTTTAATAGCGGCGCGGCCTCCGAAATCGCAATCGCGGCGCGCAATCCCGCGCCACCGCCGCCGACCAGCACGATATCGTGCGAGGAGATATCCAGCATGTTAGAGCTATCTGGTCTCCGGTTATACACGTCGGCAACGCCGGGCGCAAGGGTGGGGTGGTTGTCGTGTCGTTAATATGTGAACTGTCCGGTGAGATTCACACATGAAATGTCCGCTTTGAAAAAGCGGCGGGTGAAGCCGGAGGTTGAAGAGCGACCAAAAGTTTCTCCGCTGCGGAAACGGAGCGGATGATGAAACCCACGGCATCGACCGAAAACGTCGCAACAGGCTTCGCGATACTCATCGTCGCTGGCCAGTGTTGGGGCGCAGCTTGCAGCCGGGCCTTGATACTGGCATGGCTTGCCAGAGCAGGCTGTTTTGCTCAGGATTGAAGCGCGATGGCTGGATTGGCTTCGCGCCAGCGGGGCCGCGCACCGCCCTGCCAATTCCTTTCCAGAGGTTCTACCATAAAAGGCACGTGTGATAAGGCAGTGGTCGCATACTGACATGTCTCCTCAGGATGGTATGATCCTGGTATGACTAGGTCGAAGATCGCCATCTGTCTGCCCAAAGATCAGTTGGTGAGAGTCCACCGGGAAGTTCGGGCTGGACGAGCCGATTCGGTTTCCGGTTATATTGCGCGGGTCCTGGCGGAACACGAGAGGCGCGAGTCTCTTCGGGCGCTGTTGCGGGACTTAATCGAACAATATGGCAAGCCGGCCGCTGAGGACGTCAAATGGGCAGAGCGCGCGCTCGCACCGCGGCGGGGATAGTGCTGGATACCGGCGCGCTGATCGCCCTGGATCGCGGCGACAAGCGCATGATTGCTTTGCTCGATCGAGCTCTAGCTCAAGGCCGGACTTTTCGAGTGCCTGCCGGTGTGGTAGGACAAACTTGGCGCGATGGCCGTGTCCAGATTGCGTTAGCACGGTTCCTGCGGAGCGATGAAGTGGAGATCGTTCCTCTTGATGAGCAGCTTGCCCGTTCCTGCGGAGAACTCTGCGCCGCCACAAACTCGGGGGATGTTATCGACGCTTCGGTGGTCATCCTTGCCAGAGAACGGCGAGACCCCATTGTTACAAGCGATCCGAAGGACCTGCGGCGTCTCGATCCGGCAGCCCACATTGTTCCTGTTTGAAATAAGCGCCGGCCGCTCATCGCCGCTGCTGGGGGCGTGTTTCCGCCGGAATCGCCTATAAAACAGAACTACGTTGGCTTAGCCGGTGATTCAGTCCGCTTTCTTCAAGTCCGCAAGATTTGCAGCATCCCGGTCGTTCGCTTTTCGGCACTCTTCGATGCGATCCCGCAGGCCGGTGAAGTCGGCCCTGTGACGTTCGCGGACCGGGCCGGGGATAGATGCGAGCCCAACCGCAATGAGCACGACTTGGTCGCGCCGCGTACCGTCGCCTTCCTAGAAGAACGCCACGACTCGGCGAACCCAATTCGGCTGCTGAACGAGACGGGAAAGCGCGGCGCGCGTCTCCTCCAACTTCTCGAAACTGGTCTCGCGCAGGAGATCCGGAATTCCCGTCGAAGGATCTCCCACTCCAGCAACTCGGGAACAGACCATCAGCGCAGCTTCTCCTGCTTCCAGCCGGCGCCCCGTTCCATGAGGAGGCAGGCGGCGCACCAATATCGATCGGCAACCGCTTTCCCGACTGGCCCGCGCCCGTCCGGCGCGCGCAAGCTCAAATCCGCGCCGTGATCGGGCATCATCCGCAGGTATTCGGTGTCCGTGTCGTCCTCGCCTGGACCCATGGTCCGCCACCAGAGCGGGCGATGTTCGTGGTCGAGCAGATTGGGATTGGATCCCACCTCCAGCAGGAATTGGGTCAAACGGGGTCCCGTGGCGGTTGCGTGCTGCAACGTATCGGCGGAGGTGTCGCGCCTGGGGTCGGCTGGGAAGTTGAAGGCGGCATGGCGCAGGTTTTCAATGGCTACCCTGATCTGATTCCCGCCGCCCGAACCTACTGATGCAATGAGAATCCGGACGGCAAAGCTGCCTCAAGATTGATTTGTTCTCCGGTGATGGGGTGATGGAATTTCAGATATTGGGCGTGCAGGAAATATCCTCCATCGCCTGGTAGGCCGGGGAGATTTTCAAGAGGCTGGCCGGTTAACCCGTACAGAGGATCGCCTACCAGGGGATGGCCGATGGACGCCAGATGGATCCTGATTTGATGAGGGCGGCCCGAATTTAGGCTTACCTCAAATGTTGTGGCGCCAATCGTGCGTGAGATCACCTTTGCCAATGACTTTGACGGTTTACCACTTGGGTTGGCTGCCCACACGGAACCGATGAGCGGGTGCGGTACGAGGCCGATGGGTGTGAGGATTTCGTAGGCGTCGTGCTGTGCAATGTTTTGAGCCAGCGCCCGGTAGATTTTTTGAATTTTGGTTGTGTTCCAATTTCCGGATAGATTAGAGGCCGCCTGCGGCGTTTTGGCGAAGAGGACGATGCCGGTGGTGGCTCGGCCCAACCGGTGGACCGGGTTTGCGTTGGGGGTTTGCTTTTGCACCAAGCGCAGGAGGGTGTTTTCCATGAAGCCGCCACCGGGGAGGGTGGGCAGCCCGCTGGGTTTGTTGACGGCTAACAGATGGGGGTCTTCAAACAGGACTTCGAAGTACTGAGGGGAGTCGGGTTCGATCCATGGTGGACGGTTCCAGACAAGGGTTTGGCCTGAAGTGACCGATTCCCTTCCGGTGGCGGCGACGACGTCGAGGGTGACTTCGCCGTTGTTCAGTTTTTGTTGCCAGGCTTGTGGGGTTGAGTGGGGGTAAAGGCTTGCCAAGTGGGAGAGCAGGGTTTGTCCATGGTATTTGCTGCTGATGATTGTGGTGTAGGCATAGCCCCGGTTGAGCATGTATTTTGAGTGTAGGCTATGGCATCTGCGGCGCGGCGACCAGAAGGCTTTTTGCGATCCAATCGGCGCGAGGGAGCCGCAGACTGGCGAGTGTTCTTCCCTTTCGATCTATACTCGAAGCGGCGAATATAGAGAGTGCGGGCGCCAGTACAAGAGAGATTCGCATTCGAGACTAGACTGGCATCTTACCGCGCAATGTACATCGCCAAGTCTGAGGAAGCCCTCTATCTAGGGTGTTGTCACGCGGTTCCGCGGAAGTGCTAGAGGTCGGCCAGCCGGACGATGACGTCCATCAGCTTTAGATACGTGAACGACTGGTGTTTGGGATTGATTGAGCGTTCGAGGTTGCCTAGGAGCAGGGTGAGAATGGGCTCGCCGTCTCTTACAAAGACTGTTGGGACACGACGGCCGAGATCAGACTCCTCGAGGACTGCAAAGCCATCGTCGAGGGCGGCGCGGTAGGCAAGGATGCCGCTTCGACGGGGGAGCAATCGTGGTTCACCGGGAGGGCTTCATCGCATCCTGGATGAGGTCGGGTTCGATTGTGACGATTAGCGAGGTCTCGCCCTTGTGCTGCTGTGAGGCGAGCGTGTCGAGGATCGCGTTGATGGGGTTCTTGGGTTTCAATCCCGGATTTTATGCCGCAAGGGTTCGAATTGCGTTCAGTGTGGGGAGCCACACAGCCAGGGATTTGATAATAGGACGCTTTGCAGCCGCCACCAAGCATGCTTTCCGGAACGTTAATGTTTTTCAAGCGGTTCCGGTTCGAATCCACATTGGGCGTAGCACATAATGAAGAACGAAAGTTGCTTCAATGATCCCAACGTGCGGTTCTTCGAGCCGCCGACTTTCTTGTCATTTTGGGCTGGACGATCGACCGTGAGTAAGACTTGTCGGTCGCAACGCCGATCATGGGCGCCCGGCGCCATCGGACGGGGTCTTGCCATGGTCGGGGTTCGGGTAACTTTTCGCTGGAAGTCCGGTATATGGGTACATCAGGGTTTCCGACGGCTTCAATAATCCAGTTACGTGCTCTTTAAAATGTTGTTGATGAAACTTTCGCTGCTCGTCTTCGTTGCGCAATCGGCGCTGGCGGCCTGCGCCGATTTGGCCTCGCTGCATCCGCCGAACACCTCCATTACACTGGCCCAGACAGTGGAGGCGGGTGCGCTCCCCATGACGGGACCCAGGCAGACGCCAAACATCTTCAAAACCTTGCCGGCGTTCTGTCGCGTGGCGGCGACACTGACGCCGAGCCCGGATTCTGACATCAGAATTGAAGTCTGGCTGCCCGCGGAGACCTGGAATGGGAGATTTCAGGCGGTCGGGAACAGCGGATGGGGCGGATACATCAGCTATCCCGCCATGGCGCGGGCGCTCGCCCACGGCTACGCGACGGCCAGCACCGACACCGGGCATGCGACGGAGGGGGCTTCCTTCGCAATGGGACATCCGGAGAAACTGGTGGATTTCGGATCTCGCGCCGTACATGAAATGACGGTCGAGGCGAAGGCGCTGATTGCAGCTTTTTATTCACAGCCGGCGCGACATTCGTACTGGAACAGCTGTTCGACCGGCGGGCGCCAGGGCCTGATGGAGGCGCAGCGTTTCCCGGCGGACTTTGACGGCATTGTGGCGGGCGCCCCGGCGAATTACCTGTCGCATCTGCAGCCGTGGACGTTGTGGGTTCCGAAGGTGGTGCATGAGTCGGAGGGGAGCTTTCTCCCGCCTGCGAAACTTGCGGTGATCCATAAGGCCGTGATCGAAGCGTGTGACGCGCTCGATGGCGTGAAGGACGGTGTGATTGAAGATCCGAGCCGATGTCATTTCGATCCCGGGGTCCTGAAGTGCGAGGGCGCGGATACAGCGGCGTGTCTGACTTCGGCGCAGGTGGAGTCGGCGCGCAAGCTGTACGGACCAGTGGTGAACAGCGCAGGCACGAAGATTTTTCCGGGTTTCTCGCCGGGCAGTGAGATGGGCTGGGACTTGCTGGCCGGTGCGGAGCCGATTGCGGATCCGGTCGGCGCGTTCAAATATGTGGTGTTCAACAATCCGGCCTGGGACTGGACCACTTTGAACTTCGATGGCGACGTGGCCGCGCTCGAGAAAGCCTACGAGCCGGCGGTGGATTCGAACCGGCCGGATCTGAGTGCATTTGCGGGGCACGGCGGAAAACTGATTCTGTGGCACGGCTGGAATGACCATCTTGTTGCGCCGGGGAACACAGTGGATTACTACAATGCGGTCCTCTACACGATGGGCGTGAAGCGGACGAACGAATCGGTGCGGCTGTTCATGGTTCCGGGGATGATGCATTGCCACGATGGAGATGGCACGCCGAATTTCGACATGATTCCGGCACTGGAGAATTGGATCGAGCGAGGCAAAGCGCCGGACCGCGTGGTGGCGTCCCGAACCACGCCGCATCGGACGCGCCCCTTGTGCCCGTACCCCATGGTGGCGGTCTATAAGGGGACCGGGAGCACGGACGCAGCGGAAAATTTCGTCTGCGGGAAGCTGAGGTAGGAAAGATTGGTATGAAGTTGCCGTCATGACGAGAACGCAGATTACGCTACGTTCTTCGCCAAATGAACGCAAATTTGTTGCCGGATTCCCTGTCCCAAGTCTTTCGCCCTCTATGTCAATCCGTCTGCATCCGACCTTCGATACTGTTCAAGCGCACAACGCGAATAGGCCGATCCCATCGAGGGCGCAAAAAGCCCGCACTTTATGGCTCCAATTCAGAGCTCGCGAGTGGTTTGGGTCCGGTGCGCTACGGCAGCACGGACGTTAGGGGCCGATTACGGCCATTTAGGAACGCGCAAAGACGAACCTCAAATGCTCTGGCGCGGGCGCGATTAGCGATCCGTTGAGGCGACGCCAGTCCGCCCACACCGCATGGGCTTTCGGTCCCGATCAGAGTGAGCGAGTTGTCGTGTTCATGGGTGTTGATTTTTGGCGGTTGCTGAAGCGGGTCCGAAGGGGCGGGCGGCGCAGAGGTGGAAGCCGTTGGGAGGCGTCATCATCGAGAAGCCCCGACAGGCGCAACCGGGGACACCACGAGGAGTCTGTCCCAACCCCCACCAGGAGAGGAGTGGTAGAGAATTGGAGATTATGATGAAACGCCGTCGACTTGTGCAAGCTGCCGGACTGGGCGCTACGCTCCTCGCTGCAGCCAGAGGTTCCGGCCAGGGTTTGCCTGCAGCAGCAGCATCCTCCTCGTCGTCCAATTCAATGGAGCCGCTCGACTACGGACGCTCCTTCCTGCAAGGCAAGTGGGCGGAGAATCGCGTGCGCTTCTGGATTGAATCCCGCACCCGGATCCTCGATCCAGTCAACCCGGCGGCCTCCGCGATCGACTACTGCCAGTGCGCGTCCTGCAAGAGCGAGGACACCTTCGCGCCCAAGGATTTGTTCCTCGAGGAGAATTACGATTTCATGCCGATCTTCGGCCCAGAGGATGGCGTGATCTTCCGTCGCAAGGCGTTTCTCAATTCGAATTACCGCCAGATCCGGAAGGCTGCGGAGATGTGGGAAGGCCAGGTCTACAAGCTTGTGCGGCCGCGAAAGACGCGCTTGCTGCGGACCAACCGGGAGATCCGCGAAGCGACGCATTCCGGCGTGCCCATCGTCGCGCAGACCGAAATCTCCGATCCCCGCACGCGCCTCCGCGCGATCATCGAATTCCCAGTCAAGACGATGAACATTCACGACACCCGAGACCTGTACCAGGTGGATTCCGGCCCCATCGCCTTTCCGGACCTTTCACGCCGCTACCCGCAGCGCTCGGCAGCCGAGTTGCTGAGCTTGGCCTTCGTCGCCTTCAACGCCCCCGGAAGTGTCGATTTCATCCTCGAGGCGCCAACGCCGATAATCGAGGGAGGCCTGGAAGTAACCCGCGTCCTCCACTACTCGCGGCGGGAAAGCCTCCCGGCCACAAACCGTATCTTCGCCTGCGAATAGTTTGGGGCTGCGCCTGACGCCGCTTTCGGTCCTGGTTATCGGCCCAGTTCATTGCCAGCGAGGTTTTGAGGACGGCCGGGGGCCGCAGCCTGTGTCGACCATGTCGGCCTTGGAACAACGGGCGCGGCCCGATATTTGGACCAAATCAGCTGCCCATTCGAACGTTCCCCGCGCTCCATCTCGACCGGATAAGATAGGTGAATCTCCTTCCTGACGCTTGGGCGGAGCGCGTTCCGCTTGGGCGATTGCGAAGGAGCCGATGCGCGCCGATCGGAATTCGAAGTTAGAGGAAATCATGCGCCCACTCAGCAGATCAGTTGCATTGGCCCTTCTAAGGAACTCGCCTGCGCAACGGAGCCGGACGACGCAGCGAAGTCGAGTTTCTGTTCCATTAGTGGGCCCGTCCGGCCCTGCGCAGGCTTTTGAGGAACCGCGAACAA
>JACXTT010006216.1_pt1 | contig 17111 bp, 10 predicted proteins | sample 9270951 | NCBI WGS metagenome assembly JACXTT01 (sample SAMN15532306, study PRJNA645909) | rock metagenome | isolation source: weathered quartz diorite | place: Puerto Rico | collected 2017-06-21 | reverse complement strand
GCGACAGCCGCCGTCCCGGCGAGGAGCGCCTCCACGTACAGCCCTTGTGCGACCAGCTCCGTGCACGCGGTCTCGAGTGCGAGCAGACGCAGTTGTCTCAGCCGCTCGCGCTCATCCACGATCCAATCGTCGTACCAGTCGACGAGAAGGTCGTCCGCGGCGACGAGGAGGCCGACGTCCCCATGCGCGAGGGACGCGCGGCCGAGAATGCGGTGCGCTGCCGCCTCGAGCTCGCGAGCGTCGACACCGACCGACGCAGCCAGACGGAGGTGGGTCGTCGATGCCGATACGACCGCCCGGGATGGGCCCTGCATGCGCCACAACGTCGAACGGAGGCAGTTGTGAGCCTGCTCCTGGCTGAGGTCGATCCACAGGCGACCTGCGACGTAGGCGCGGTGAAGCGGTCGATCGCGAAGGGCCAGGAACGCGATCAGGCGCTGCACGTGGACCGGAACCGGCGTTGTCCGTCCGTCGGCGACGAGCTCGAACCCACCTAGAAGCCCAACCCGAGTGCCGGGGGTCTGACGCGGTCCAGGTGCCATGGACGCTGTGGGCGATGTGGGGGCTGTCGGTCCTGGGTGGAGGGACGAACCGGCTTGGGACGGCACCCGACAACTCCTCTCAAATGACCGCTCGACGGTGCCACGAGGCTCGACAGCCGTCAATCCCACGGAGGAGGTACACCTGTGGTCCAGGGACGGGCACGTTTGCGTACTGCCAAGCCCCACACGACGGGTTAGATGGTCTCGGACATTGCCGTCCCGCCTCAAGCCGCGTCGATCGCGCGAGCCCGCGAACGGGTGAACAGCTTCTCCACCTCGTCGGGCGGCACTGCTCGGCTGTGGAGGAAGCCCTGCGTCAGGTCACAGCGAAGCTCGATCAGCTGCCGGCGGCATTCCTCCGTCTCGACGCCTTCGGCGATCACCTGGAGGCCGAGGTTGTGTCCGAGCTCGATCGTCGACCGGACGATCGATGTCGCGCTGCTGCCCTCGGCCATGCCGAGCACGAACGACTTGTCGATCTTCAGCACGTCGACCGGGAGCCGCGCGAGGTAGCCGAGCGAGGATTGCCCCGTCCCGAAGTCGTCGATCGCCAGCCGAACGCCGGCGCTCCGGAGGCCGGCGAGGACGCTGAGCGCGCGCTCGGGGTCGGAGAGGATCGTGTTCTCGGTGATCTCGAGCTCGAGCCTGGCCGGCGGAACGTCGTGCTGCGAGAGACACGCAGCCACCTCGTCCGGGAAACGAGCGTCGAGGAGGTCACGGCCCGTGATGTTCACCGCGACTCCGACATTCCACCCTCGGTCCTGCCAGTTGCGGCACTGGGCGACCGCCGTGCCGAGCACGGAGAGCGTGAGCGGCCGGACCAGATCGGTGTGCTCGGCGAGAGGGATGAACTGGTCGGGCATGACCAGACCCAGCTCGGGGTGCTGCCAGCGCACGAGCGCCTCGACACGTTCGATCATGCCGGTCGTCGTGCTGACCTGGGGCTGATAGTTGACGACGATCTCGTCGTTGGCGATGGCTCTGCGGAGACCGCCGAGCAGCTTCAGTCGCGTCGGGGAGTAGTGATCGTGGTCCGGGCTGTAGACGGTCGAGGCGTGCGATTCCTTGCTCCGGTAGAGCGCCACGTCGGCGCGGCGGATCAGCGTCTCGCTGTCACCGCCGTGCTGGGGGAAGAGGGCGATCCCGGCGCTGGCCGTGACCTCGAGCTCCAGCTCTCCGACGGGCACCGGTGCGGCCAGGGCTTCGTGAACAACCGCCGCCAGAGCGAGCGCATCCGCCTCGCTCCCGACGCCGGGTGCGAGGACACCGAACTCGTCGCCGCCGAGCCGAGCGACGATGTCGTTCTGGCGGATCGAATCGCGCAGCCGTTGCGCGAGCCCGATCAGGATGGCGTCGCCGCTCTGATGGCCGAGCGTGTCGTTCACGTCCTTGAAGCGGTCGAGATCGATCAGGATGACCGCGACGCCATGCCTGCCGGTCTGGCTGCGTCGGATCTCCTGCTCGAGCCGAAGGCGGAACGCCGTCCTGTTCGGAAGATCGGTAAGCGAGTCGTGGAGTGCCTGATGGCGGTTGAGCTCTGCCTGCGCGCGAAGCTCGACCTCCGCCTGAGCTCTGCCGAGCTCCGCCTGCTTGCGTTCGGTGATGTCCAGCATGAAACCGCGGCTGATCGGCTCCGCGTCATCGCCTGCGGTGTCCATTTCGGCGACGTCGAGCACCCACCGGGTGCTGCCGTCGCGTGCGACCAGCCGATACTCGCTGCTGAAGCTCTTCGCCAGCTCGTAGTGGACGACCCGTTCATCGAGCACGCGGTCGCGATCGTCGGCGTGGAGGCGATCCGACAGGAACGCGGGGTCTGCGTACCACGCTTCGACCGGCCACCCGACGAGGTCCTCGATCTGTGGACTGACATAGAGGGGCGGCGCGTCCTCTTCGATCGTGGTCACGTACGTCACGAGGGGCAGCTCCTCGACGAGCTCCCGGTACCGGCGCTCGGCCGCGCGAACGGCTTTCCCGCGACGTCGCATGCCCTCGACGAGCAGCGCCAGGATGGTCGACAGGCAGACACCGGCTCCGAGTAGGAGCCACGGCCCGGCAGAGGCGAAGAAGCCGCGTGAGCCGGTCGAACCGACCGGGAACGCGACCTCGGCGTACGTGGCATACCGGCCGCCCGGACGCGCCACGCTCGCAAGCCCGAGAACTCGCTGGCCGTCTCTCGAGCCCGACGAAACGAGGGTCATCTTGCCGGTGCGGGCAAGGCTGCGGAATCTGGTCTCACAGACCGCGTTGCAAACCCCAAGGAATGCGGGTCTGCGACCGGCGACGGTGTCGATTCTCACCCGCCCACCCGCAAGATCGACCAGAACGGCGTCGGTGATCACAGGGGTGTCTGCGAGCGGTTGGCGGACCGAGCTGCGAAATGCCTCTCGGTTGCCCCGAGTCGCACCGGCCACCGCGCTGGCCTGGGTCAGAACGGACTTGATCGTCTTTGCAACCGATGTGACGAGCGCAGTCGTCTGTTGTGCTCGCTCGTCGAGTCTCTGGTTCTCGGTGCGCGCACTGCTGCTTCGCAGCAGATGCACTCCGTAGATCGTGACGCCGACCCCGCAGAGGAGGACGGCGACGGTTGCGGCACCAACGCCTTGCCTCGTGGGCAGGGGCCACCAACGTCCGCGATCGTCGACGCGGGACACGACGAGAACATCGGCTGGCCATGCGAAACCCTTGAGGCACCGCCGAGAAGCACCCACTCGGCGCGGTGCTGGAGCACTGCGACGGGTCCAGGCTCGCGCAGATGTGCCGATATGAACCTCAACATGCGGATGCTTTCGACCGTCGCCGCCGCTATAGCCGTTGCGATTGCCACGGTCGCCGGTGTGGCCACCGGATCGTCGGTGGCCAACCCGTGCAACCTGTGGGCTTCCCCGTCGGGCAGCGACGCCAACCGAGGAACACGAACCAGCCCCTTCCAGACGCTCGGCCGGCTCGCAGCGTCGCTCGCACCCGGTCAGACCGGCTGCCTCGCACCCGGTGCGTCCTTCATCTCCCGCGAGGTGATCACCGCAGCCGGCAACCCGGGCAAGCGCATCACGATCACGTCTGCACCCGGAGGTGCCCGCGCACTTCTCGAGGACGGTATCGAGACGACGCAGGAGACACGTTTCCTGACGCTCACGAACCTCGCCATCCAGGCCCGCGACGACTCGCCGACCAGAGACGTCTCCGGCACCGTGGTGCTCCGGGGTTACTCGACCCAGCTGATGCACTCGGACGTCGGCCCCGGCACGCTGAAAGGAGCCGGTCGGTCATGTGTCGTGCTCGACCATGCGAACTCGGCGGTGATCGGCGGCAACGTGCTGCACGACTGCAACGGCGGCGCCCCGGACCACTACAGCGCAGGGGTGCTGGCCTCGACGTCGGCCGGCGCACGCATCCTCGACAACGTCATCTATGGCAACGTCGGCGGCGACGCGGTCGCCTTCTCACCCAACGCACAAGTGTCCCTCGCACGCCGCAATCTGATGGTCGACAACCTCGGCGGCGTGTACTTCGGCGGCGACGCGAACACTGCCTCGCGCGACAACACCGTCGAGCGGAATGTGATCACGCGCAACAGCCGGTTTGACGTGCACAGCGCCTACGGGCCGGGGAGCCCCGTCGGCCGCGCGAATGTCGTCCGGGACAACTGCATCTCGAGCGCGGGCGCGAAGACCGCGGCGGGCGTCGGCTTCAGGCTGAACAAGAACCGGACCGTGAACCCGCGCGTCGTCAAGGGTCAAGGCACGTATCGTCTCGCGGCTGCCAGCCCATGTCGCGCGTACCGTCCTCAGGCGTAGGCGCCTGGGGATGTCAGGCATGACGCTGTCGCGGAAGCGCTCTGCAACCGACCGCCGCCGGTATGACGCTCCGACGGGCTTCCAGTCCGCCATCGCGGTCATCGTCGTGCTCACCCTGATCGCGATGGCGGTGCCGGCCTACCTGGGCTTCAGGGCGCGTGCGGACAGCGCGACCGCCCGCGCCCGCGTCCGCTCGGCGATTCCGTCCATCGAAGCGTATTTCGCGCTCACCAACAACTCGTACGTCGGGTTGAACCTCGCCTGGCTACGGCAGTTCGACCCCGGTGTGATGCTGAACGATCCCGCGGCCACTCCCGCCAAGCAGACGGCAACCTCGTACTGCGTGTCGGCGACCGTTCATCGCAAGACCTGGTACAAGGCTGGGCCCAAGGCGGCCATCACCACCGCCCCCTGCTGAGGCGCGGTCGCTTCGAGCCGGGTATTTCCGCCTTCTCAGGCTCTTGCGATTGGCTCAGGGGCCGTTAGGGTGCGAGCGAACACGGGCGTTTGGGGGGCACGGTGGGAGTTCCGCGGGTCAGGACGTCGAGGCTGAGGTTCGTCGTGATCGGCGTCGTGTTGGCGGCGTGCGTCGTCACAGCGTGGTTCGCCGTCCCGCACGAGAACGAGGGTGCGAGGGATCCAGACCGAGCTCCGGGTGCCCACGTCGGCTCGCCGGCGGGCTATGCCACCCACAACGCCGTCTCGGCGCCTGCGCTGGTCCCGGCCACCGGATGGGTCGGGGAGGCCCAGCTGGGGAACGAGGACACGTGGGAGCCCACCATCGCCGCCGACCCATCGTCGCCGTACGTGTACGCGATGTACAACCGGTACGGCCCCGCCTGCGGCCATTCCTGCCCCAATCCGGCCATGTATGTGCGGGTCTCGGCGGACGGTGGAGTGAGCTGGTCGGCCGAGCGGCTGATGTGCGCCTGCAAGACCCAGGGCCAGTACGACCCCGTGCTGACGACGACATCGTCCGGAGCCGTCTACGCCACGTGGATGAACTACAGCGTGATCGCCTTCTCGAAGTCGGTCGACCACGGCGCGAACTGGACTGCGCCCGTCGTGGTCTCCGGGAAGAGCTGGGCGGACAAGCCGTGGATCGGTGCGAGCGCCTCGGGCGCCGACGTCTACATCGCCTACGAGAGCCGCAGCGTCCTCTACCTCACCTCCTCGCACAACGCGGGGAACACGTGGTCTGCCCCGGTGGCGGTCAACTCGGATTCGAGTGTCTACCGCTACCCGAACGGTCTGGCCGTCCTACCGGACGGCACCGCGGTGCTCGCAGCGTCGAAGTACCCGGGAAGCAGCAAGCAGGCAACGGGTGCGGTCGACATCGACGTCTGGCGGACGACCAACGGCGGGACGAGTTGGAGCCGCGTCGTTGTCGACACGGTGTTCACGGGCACCGACTTCAACACATCCTCGACGACGACGATTGCGGGCGACGCGGGCGGGACACTCGTCCTCGAGTACTCGGGTGCGGTCTCGGCAGGCACCAACGGCCGCATGTTCGTTCGGCGTTCGACCGACGGCGGTGCGTCGTGGGGCGCGCGCAGCGAGCTTGGCGTCGCAACCGCAAACGCGAGTTTCCCCGCGATCGCGAGTCGTGGGACGAACGACTTCCGACTGACGTGGATGGATAACCGCACCGGCGCCTGGAACGTCTTCTATCGCTCGAGCACCGACGGAGGCGTGACGTGGACGGCGGCAGCCGACATCTCCGAAGCGACGACCGGGCCCTCGTACAAGTCGGCTGCCGGCTTTTCGTCGCCCTACGGCGACTACGACGCGATCGCGATCACGTCCACCGGGAAGTCCGTGGCGATCTCTGGCCAAGGGCTCTCGTTCTCGAGCGGGCCCGGCGGCATCTGGCTCAATCGGTAAAGCTGAGGGCCAGCCGCTCCGCCGCCTGCCGCAAGGCCGCATCTCTCCTCACGCGCCCGCCGGGATTCGGACCCGGGACCCGCGGATCAGAAGCAGGCTCCCCGCGTCTCTGCTGATCTCGGCCCGTCCGGAGGACGGCAAGATCATCCTCTTTGTTCAGACCGGCTCACAGATCGTGATCCACTGACGATGCGCCCGGGAGGATTCGAACCTCCGACCCGCGGATGTAAACGACGATCTCGTCTTCTCGATCGAGCGCCGCGAGCGCCTCGTCGATGGTCTCGAAGTGAAGCGAGCCGGAAAAGTGTTTGGTCCGGTATGCGCGCTCGGACAGCGTCAAGACGAGCTGAATTCGTCACCTCGGTCCGGTTTTCTGGCGGAGCCCTGCACGGGTGATCAGTTTCATCGCTTGGCCTCACGGAGTCCGACCGACTCAGACATGTGCTTGGCTAGGGCGATCGGGCCAGGTTGCTCGAGCCGGTTCCACGACTGTGCGAGATCACGCAGGTCGCGCTGAACGCATCACGCCGAGAACCGGCAGCCTCGAGTGCCTTGCTTCGACGACATCGAGATCGCGGCTCGTCGTACGCACGACGACGGCCGCCCCGGCGTCCTCGAGAGCGGCGGCCCCCGAGCAGCCGATCACCCTGCGGCCTTGGTCAGGGCGAGCATCTGCTGCCCCCGGGGGTGGCCCCAGTCACCCACGAACTCGAACGACAGGGTCGAGCCCTCCACCATCCAGCGGAAGATGTCGGGGTCGTAGAAGTACGGGTCCGCATCGATGTGTGTCGTGATCCCGGGCGAGGGATGCCGCGGCTCGACATCGAGTCTTCTCTGCGAGTGCGCGAAGAATGTGGCCAAGAAACGCCCTCCTGGGACCAGCACCTGCTCCACCTCGCTGAGACACCGCATGACCGAGTTGACCGGGAGGTGCGTGAACACGCTGTGCGCGAGCGCCATGTCGAACGTGCAGGCGAAGCTCGTGAACCGGAACGCGTCGTCGCACAGAAGCGTCGGCGCGCGCGACCCGAGCCCGGCCAGCTCCAGCTCACGGCGTCCCGCGTCGAGCAACTCCTCGTCGATGTCGAATCCGAAGTAGCGCCCGCGGTCGAGATACGCGATGAAGCGCACACCGCCGCGCAGGCTCCCGCAGCCGACGTCGAGGAAGTTGTGGTGAGGCAGGAGCCCTCGCTCGACGAGATACGCAAGCTGGAGCTCACCGATCTCGTCCCACAATCCACCGACATACCTGCGGTGGTCGAACGGCCGTCCGAGGAACCTGTCCTGCAGGCGAATGCCGCGCGCCGTCACGACCCGCTCAGCTGGGGCTGCGTGCTCCAGCGGGAGGCACGGCCGATCGGCCCCGATGCCGCAGCGTCGATCAGCGCCAGGTAGAAGCTGGCCAGCGCGGGGGAGCGAATGACGAGCGCGTCGCCCGCCATCTGGCTCGAGCGGGCCGAAAGCGCTGCGGACCCCGTGACCACGAGCTCGTCGTCGACGACGACGAGCTGGCTTGCGACGGATCCGCTCGGCGCGGTGACGAAGCGACCGTCGGCGAGAAACCAGAGCAACCCGGGTTCCAGAGCAGCGCGCGACAGGGAGCCGGCCATGCGCTCGCAGTCGAAAACACCGGCGACATCCGCGCCACGCTGCGTGCACCGGTGGAGAGCGGCCAGCACGACGGGGTCCGTCAACTCGCCGGCCAGGATGCGAACACGCTCGGCGCGGTCGAGCTCGGCGGCGACGAGCGCCCGCACCGAGTCGCCGGGCGTGAACAGCGCCTGAGCTTCGCCCTCGACAAGCGGCACGGGAGGGCTCGAGGCCGGGTGCGCCGAGATCCGGAACGCCTCGAGGTAGGCGCACGCGATTGTACGGCTGTGGACGATCGCGCAGTCGGCGTCGCAGCCGTGCAGACCCTCGGCCGTCAGCTCAGCAGATCCCGTCCACACGCTTCGCGTGTCGCGAACGACAACGTGATGGAGCATCTCGGGCGCGGCCGATACTTCGACACCCCAATCGGACAGCACATGCCTCCCACCCACGCTCTGGAGCACCCGAACGTCGACGCCTCGCCGCTGCGCGCTCGCGAGAGCAGCCGCAACGGCAGTTGCAGAGAGGCGGGACGCGGCGCACGCGACACCCGACTCCGCCGCGTCGATGAACTCGACGAGCCGCGCCTCGAGCGTCGAACCGCCGCCTCCCGGCTGCAGGAGCGGCTCGAGCGACGCGCGGGAATCGCGGCGTGCTGTGGGCCCGCTGAACGAGCGGATCACGCCCGGGGACGCCGCTGGCGACCGCGCGACGGGTGGGGGATGATCACCGATGTGCGCATCCCGGCAGAAGGCGCACACCCTCAGATCCGTGAGATACCGCCCCGTCCCGAACCCATGTGCCAGCTCAGCCGCCGACGGGACCTGCCCTGCGTACCACTCCCGCAAGTCGCCGCGCAGGTAGAGCTGGTAGAGGAACCGCCAGCCGTCGCCGATCCACCGTTCGAGCTCGGTGTTGCGGGCGTACGCGCGTCCACCCAGCACGACCTTGCGCTCGAGCTGCTCGTACGTCCGCAGCGGGAAGTGCAGGATCGTGACCGGCGGCGGCTCGGTACCGAGCTCCAGGGTGTCGCTGTGGAGCTCGTGGTTCCCCTGGGCGATCCACACGTCGCCATCCGAGCGGTGACAGATCTTGCCGAGGAGCGGGCGGCCCATCGAGTTCCGCGACCACCGATCGCGGACGACCAGCCGTTCGAAGAACGGCTGGTCGTCGATCCCGGTCGGCACCATGTTGCAGCGGGGTGCGATCAACCAGCCATCGCCGCCCGGCACGCCGGCGAGGGTCGACTTCAGATCGCCGTCGTCCGGCCACCAGAATTCGTCGGCGTCGGCGTGGATGACCCAGTCCGCGCCGAGGTCGCGGGCAGCCATGCGTGCCATGCGCGTGACCCACGACCATTGCTGGTAGTCGTCGCCGGGCTCGTCGATCAGCACGACGGTGCCGTCGGCCTCGTACTCGCTGAGGATCTCCCGTGTCCCGTCGACGGACCCGTTGTCCATCGCGACGATGAGGTCGACACCCTGCCGCAGGTGGTGCTCGACGTTGGCCCGGATGATGTCCGCCTCGTCGCGCACGAGCAGCGTCAGGACAAGCTTCACGGGGGAGCGCCTTTCCGGAAACGGAGCCGTTTCACACCGGGACCGGCCGTTCGAGGCGAGCGAGCACCGCGAAGAGCGGCGGAATGTGCGCGGCGACGTGCTCGTCCGATCCCGGGTCGGCCGCCACATCCCCTCGCATCCGCTCTGCGAACCCCTTCACGACAAAGCCCTGGTCGAGAAGCGACCCGACGAGCTCCGTGAGCCCATGGAGAAAATGCCAGCAGGTGCCGGGAGCCTCGCGGCCGTGCTCGTCTGCATACCGCACCGGCACGCCGGGCTCAAGCGGTCGCACGATCCGATAGCCGGCCTCCGTCCAGGCCCCGAGGCCTTCCAGCTGCATGTGGACCGGGTTCCAGTGCTCGGCCCAGTACCAGCCCCCGGGCCGCAGGACCTTCGCGACTTCGCGATACAGGGGCGCCACGTGCGGCACGTAACACGTCGACACGGGCTGGTAGACGAGGTCGAACTGACGGCTGTGGAGCTTCCCGAGGTCGAGCATGTCTGCCTCGACGCACTCGATCTCGAGACCCCAGGCTGCCGCAACGTCGCGATCGCGCTGGAGCTGCAGCGGCGACAGGTCCGCAACGGTGACTCGGCGCCGCAGCGAGGCGAACAGCGGGCCCTGCTGCCCACCACCGGCGGCGAGGCACAGAACGTCGCCGATCTCCCGCCACGGCAGGGGAAGCGGATCGTCGAGTCGCTCCCGGGCAGCGCCGAGCTCAGCCGGTCCGTACGGCAGCGTGTACTCGGCACCGAGCTGAACAAGCTCCCTCCAGGCGGCTCGATTGGCGCTGAGATACCCCGGCTCGGACCAGCCGTTGCGCAGGAGCGCCAGCTCGGTGTGCGCCTCGGACGGCGCAACGCCATGCTCGGTGAGGACGCCGACGATCGACTCGTCACCCAGCCCCAGCCGCCGGTTCTCCAGGATCCACTCCGCCCATTCGGCCGCAAGTCGCGACGGTCGTCCGCCGGAGGATGCGCTGCCGTTGCCGTCCGGCGCGGTCGATGGTCGTAGCACATCGTCGAGCCCGGGTGTCTCGGGGGGAAGCTCCACCGCGTGCAGCCGGCGATGGGCACCGACGAGCTCGAGCGCGCGCTGGTACAGGAGGCTCTGCTCCGAAGAAAGCTCGTCGTTCTGCGCGCTCGGGACGGAACGCGTGGCCGGCGCGCCCCGCAGCTCCGCCTCGAGTAGGCGGCGGTCCGACGGGACGAGCAGCGGGATCCCCGCCGTCTCGAGAAACGATTCGGCCCGGGCCGACCACGCCACGGGGTCGGCGACGACGTCCTCGAAGCGGGCAACGAGCACCGTCTGACCGACGAGGTTCTCGAGGGCATGCCGAAGCGACCGCTCCCAGTACGCGAGAGCGCGGCTCTTCGTCCAGCCGCGAACCCGGCCCAGCGCCTCCGCAATGTCGGCCGGCCGACGGAGCACGAGGATGGCAACCGCGCGGACATCGAGCGCAGCCGTCAGCAGAGGAAGCAGGAAGTCGTTCGCCGGATCGCGCGTGAGCCATGGCCGACACGGCGCGATCCCGGCGACCGACGCACGCATCTCGTCGAGCACTTCGACTGCCGAGGCCGTGCCGAGGAGCTCGTACGGCTGCGACGGGGGGACCCAGTCGGCGCCGCCCACAAGCTTCCCCCCGAGCTCCCCGAGGGCTGACGCCACCTCAAGTGCAGCCGGCGCCACGCCGAGGAGGTTGACGATGCGCGCCACGGCCGATCCGCCGCTGGACGGCGGGCCGAGCACCAGCACGCACGCGTTTGCCGGGGCGTCCGGCTCGTCCGGTGTCGTGGGACGCGGCGATGCCGCCTCCGAACGCAGGAGGCTCGGCCACGCCTGCCCCCATTTCTTGCGCATCCCTCGTACCATCTCCTCCCAGGCCGCCACCTGATAGCCGGCGCCGCAGAGCGCCGCGGTCCCGTTTCCTTCGTGATGGAGGAACGCGAGCTCGGTTACGGAGAGAGTCCCTCCGGCGCTCCGCACGCGCAGCGCATAGTCGAAGTCGACCCCCCAGCCGTGTTCGGGGAAGGCGTCGGCGTCGAAAAGCCCGACCTCTCCTATGGTCTCGCGCGGCAAGAAGAGGCACGTGCCGTCGACGAAGGGGACACGCCGATGCACCCCCACGGCGCGGTACCGATCCGGCGGACCTGCATGTGGCGAGCGCTGGTGCGGCCACGTCCCGTCGTACATGGGCCCCACGACCCAGGCGCCGGTTTCCCGCCAGGCTTCGCAGAGGCCTCCGAAGAAGCCCTCCGCCAGTCGCGTGTCGTCGTTCAGCAGGACGTAGGCGTCGAAGGGCTCGGCAGCGAGCTCCGTCAGCGCGTGGTTGCAGCCGCCCGCCCACCCGAGGTTGCGACCGGGACGAAGGATCCGCTCCTTCCCCGCCGCCTCGTAGTCCCCGCCGTTGTCCACCACCACCGGCTCCACCGACGGCTCTCTCGCGACGTCGCCGAGGAGCGCACGCGTGAGCTCCGCCCGGCGGAAGGTGGGTATCACGACCGCGACTCGCGCTTGCGGCCGCGCCGTCGACCGGCGCCGTGCGCGGCGACGACCGGGAATCGGACGGCCCTCCTGACCCAGCCGAACGAGCAGCTCCGCGGCGTGGTCCGGCAGCGGGAGCGCGGCGATCTCGTTCCGCAGTCGCTGCGCCGCGGCGCGCCAGACGGGCTCGCGCCTGAGACGGGTGATCGCCTCCAGGACCCGCGCCTTGTCGGCCTCGCCCGGCTTCAGCGTCAGACCCACGCCGAGCTGCCGGCAGCGACGCGCGTGCACGGGGTTGTCCGAGCCGAGCGGCACGACCAGCAACGGCAGCCCGAGGGCGAGCGCACCCATGACGGTGTTGAAACCACCGTGGGCGATCACGATCTCGGAGGCGGCCATCGCGTCGAGCTGGGGCAGCCATTGATGGACGCTGGCGTGTGGGATCCCCACGAGCCCCAGCTGCTCGGGATCCTGATCCCGCCCCACGGTGGCGACCGCATGGAGCGATGCCGCGGTCGTCGCCTCGATCAGTGTGCGCAGGAGACGAGGGCGCCGGTTGTACACCGTCCCGAGGGTGATGTACGCGAGCGGCCGCATCACGTTCGGCGGCTGCCACCCTGATCCCGTCATCGACAGGACGACGGGGCGAAGCCGGTGGAGGACGTTGACGGCGCACGCCTCGGGGAGCTGCCAGGACGGAGGCGCGACGTCGAGGTAGAGGTACGGGTGCAGCCGCTCGAACTGCGGATCGGGCTCGAGACCGAGCTCTCGCCTGATCCGATCGAGCCTGTCACCGTGGAGCTGCGACCACGCCGACCCGGGGATGAAGAGCGCGGGCCCCAGCGTGGCGCACGGGACGCCCAGGACCTCCGCGGCGAGAAGCGCCGCAAAGTCGGTTTGTTCGCGGACGATCACATCCGGCGGCGCCGTCGCGCAGATGTCGAGCAGATCGTCGGTCTTCGAACGCGTGACAGCCTCGCCCCAGTCGCGCGTCTGGTCGCCTCCGTCCTCCTGTAGGGGCGCCCGCGGGTCGAGGCCGGCCGGGACGGCGGCAAAGCCTTCTGTTCTGATCGCGTCACCGAAGGTCTCCGCGGTCGCAAACACGACCTCGTGGCCCCCCGTCGCGAGCGCCCGGGCGGTGGGAACGAGTGGCTGAAGATGTCCATGAAACGGTCGTAGGCAGAACAGAAATCTCATGGCTTCACGCGTTGTCGCAGAGCTCGAAGAACCAGTCGTCGTCGAAGCGCCGGACCGCTTGCACCGCGCGCCGGCGCTGCTCGGCACCGCCCGCCGCGACGGCCGCCCGAGCCGAGTGGAAGGTCTCGTAGTCCCGGTAGGCCGAGAAGAGCTCATCCACGCGCCGGGTCCCGAAATGGACAACCCCTAGCCGCAGGATGTTGTGGAGGCCGGACTCCCAATCCAGCTGGTACTCCGGGACCCCGGGCACCGGTGCGTGCTCGACCTCGAGCTCGGGGACCAGCAGGCAGTCATACCCCAGCATCACGAGGTGGAGGCAGAGCTCGATGTCCTCGACGCCGTAGCCGACCATGCCGGAGTCGAAGCCTCCGACGTCGGCAAACGTCTGGCGGCGCATCGCGATGAAGAAGCCGGGCAGGAGCGGAACGGGATGGGGTAGACGCCCACGCGGCTCGAGCCATTCCGTATTGGTGGCTGCGTCGACGAAGCGCAGACCCTCGCCTCTCGCCCCGCTCTGTCCGTCGACGAGAGCCGGACCTGTCGCGCCGACCTTCGGGTCGTCGATCAGGTCGACGAGCCCGAGCCAGCCGGCACGCGGGCGGACGTGCGCATCCGCGAACACGAGGACGTCCCCCGTCGTTCGCCGCGCGCCGATGTTGCGCGCCACCGCGACCCCGACCCTGGTCCGTGGACGGTAGACGCGGACGCGGCGATCGAGCCGCGCGATCTCGCCGTCGAGCGGAACGTCGGAGTGGTCGTCGACCACCAGCACCTCGCCGTCCGACGGAAGCTCCGCGCAGATGCATCCGATGGTGTCGGGAAGAGTGGGCTCGTTTCGCGCCGGGATCACGACGCTCGTGCGAACGCGCATCAGGAATGCTCGAGGCGCGCGAGAACGCGGAAGAACGGCGGCAGGTACGCAGCAAGATGAGCGTGCGAGCCGGGCGGTGCCCCGAGGTCGGCGCCCGTTCGCTCGCACAGCTGCCTGATCGAGAACCCGGCCCGGCAGAGACCCCCCAAGAGGTCGTGGAGCGGGTGCGCATAGTGCCAGCAGAGGATCTCCTCGTCGGGATAGTCGTCGGTTCCTCCGATCCACGGGATCGGGCTGCTCCCGTGCGGCCGTTCGATCACATAGGCCCCGTCGACCCAGGCCCCGCAGTCGGCGAGCTGGACGTGCACCGGGTTCCAGAACTCGGCGTCGTACCAGGCGCCTGGCTCGAGCACGGCCGCCACCTCGTGGTACAGGCGATCGACGTCCGGCACGTAGCACGCCGAGATCGGCTGGTAGACAAGATCGAAGCGACGGCCCTGGAGGATCGACAGGTCGAGCATGTCGGCCTGTACGCACTCGAGCGCGAGACCGAGCGCAGCAGCCACCGACTCGTCCTGCGCCAGCTGATCGGACGACAGGTCGACGACGACGACCTCGTAGCCCATCAGCGCGAACGCCGGCGCCTGCTGGCCGCCACCGGAGGCGAGGCAGAGCACACTCCGGACCTCGTCCCACGGCAGCCAGTCCTCGCGGCGCAGCCAGGGGATCGTGTCGGCCAGCTCCTCGTGCCCGTACGGTCGGGAGGAGTCGCTGGCGGCTGCCGCGAGCCTGTCCCAGGCCGCGCCGTTTACCGCCGCGTACTCGGCTGCGCCCGGTGTCTCAACCGCCGAGCTGCGGGTGCTGCCACGCATAGTTGTTCGGGAACGGGAAGCTCGTAAAGGAGAGCGAGATACTCATGTCCAGCGCCTCAACGTGGTGCCACCACCCGACGGGGATGAAGAGCGCCTCACCCGGCTCGACCACGACATCGAGGCGTGTGGCTGCGGAAAAGCGTGGATGCCGTTCCGGGTCCGGCTGAAGCAGGTCGACGTCGCTGAAGACACCGACGCTGTTGTACAGACGGTGGGTCTGCAAGGCCGGCAACAGGCTGATCCGCTTTCGTCCGAGCATCTGCACGAAGAGCACGTTGGCGACGTCATGGTGGAGGGGCGTCACCGTCCCCGCCGGCCCGAACCAGAAGAACACCGTCCCGGGAGGGCTTTCGGCGTCGACGTACTCGTCGGGAATCGTGAAGTCCTCGAGGAGCGGCGCGGTCTCCGCCCGCTCGAAGAAATGGTTGTTGGCGGTGAGATAAAGATCGTTGCCCTGCCCCGCCGCCGAGACGCGGTCGATGTACTCGCCGAATGTCATCCGGCTCTTGTGCTCCGGCGAATTCCGCTCGTAGTGGTCGTCGGATTCCCGGCCTGACTGAACCTCGACCTCGACATCCCCGAGACGCTCCTTGAGGCGCTCGGGCCTCCACACCTCTTGCGCAGGCCAGCCGTCGGTAAGTCCCAGCATCACGACCGGCCGGTTGCGCGCGTAGTAGCGCTCCAGAAAGTCCCTCCGGCTCAGACCGCGGACACGGTCGAGCGCGAAGGCGCGGCCGTCGAGGCCGTTGAGCTCCTCGTGCATGTCGAGTATGGACTGCAGCTTTCCAAGCTGTTGCGCAGCCCTGTTGCCCGCACGCCAGCACGGGTCGGCGAGCACCGATTCGATCTCGGCTCGCGCTGCCGAGGCCGACACCCCGGCCCCGGTCATCGCCTCGACGATCTGCTCATGTGAGACGCGCATGAGCAGATTGTCGGCCACCCATTCGCGCCAGTCGTGGGCGAGTCCGCCCGTCGTTCGGTCGGTGTCAGCTGCGAGAGCGCTCATCGAATCCTCGCTTGTCGTGGGAGGGAAGGCCAGGGCACGCTCGACCTCCCACGGATCGGGAAACCGGTCGAGCGGAAGAGCTGTACGGAGGGCCTCGAGCAAACGCCCGGTGGCCGGTGATTCGTCCGGCAGCTCCACGGCGGAAAACGAGTCCCACATCCCCACCAGTCCCGATGTGATGCGGGCGAGCTCGTGCTGCTCGGGCCAGGACTCCGGGCAGAGTCGAAGGTCATCGCCGCCGTACGCGCTGTGTCTCAGCTCAGAACGTACGAACGCCTCGAGTGAGTCCGGCGCGTCGCCGATCTCGAAGCCGCGATCGCCGAGAAAGGAGCCGACGGCGTCCGCCCATTCCGCCGGGCGGTCGACGAGCTGAGCGTACTCGACAACACAAACAGGCAACCCCTGGAGCGCACCCAGCGCCAGGTGGAGGTACCGCTCCCAGAGGGCGAGTGCCCAGCCCCTCGGCATGCCGTCGCGAGCGCGCAGCGAATCTGCGATCTCGAGTGGATGGCGAAGGACGAGGACACACGAGAGTCTCGCGTCGAGGATCGCCCGCCAGAACGGAAGCGTGGCGCAGACGCGAGGGTCTTTCCACACCCAGCTCTCCGTCGAGTGCAGCGTACGGAACAGGTCGAGAGCAACACGCGTCCGGTGGGGATCGTCCAATAGCGCCGCCACCTCACCCGGGCGTGGGGGGCACCACCACGCACTGCCGAGGTCGTGGAGAAGCGCCTCGTTGCAGCGTGTGAGCGACGAGCTCTCCCAGTACCCGGTCGGGTTACCGGGGAGCTCGAGCCACAGGTCGTCCTCCTTGCAGAACGGTACGCCGAGAAGGTTGATCGCCCTTGTGGTCGCCGAGGTGCCGCTCCGATGCATACCCAGGACCAGCACACCGTTGCTCGTCCGGGCCCCGGCCGTCGTCGTCAACTCGCAGCGTCCCCCGGGCTGTCCTTTGGCGATCGAGACTTCCGCGGGTGCGAGGCCCGCGGGTGCGACGGCGCCGGGTGCGAGGGCGCCGGATGCGGTGTCGCGTGCGACGCCGCGGGATGCGCCGTCGGATGAGACGCAACGGGGTGCCCCGGATGCGACGGTGGCACGGGGTGCGACGGGTGCCCTCCGCCGTGCAGTCCGGGCATGTCCGGCGGCGGGGGCGGCCAGGACGCTCCCCAATCGACGACGTACTCCCACCGGCCCGGAGGAGGCAACTGCGCGGCTCCACCATGACCCGGCGGGTGATGACCCGGCGGATGGTGCCCAGGCGGGTGATGACCGGGCGGGTGGTGACCCGGCCCTCGGCCGGTGCCGGCGCTGGGATGGGTCCTCTCCCCGTAGCCGGGGGCGCGGTGGCCCTGTTGCAGCCCGGGGGGG
>JACXTT010006215.1_pt1 | contig 17113 bp, 15 predicted proteins | sample 9270951 | NCBI WGS metagenome assembly JACXTT01 (sample SAMN15532306, study PRJNA645909) | rock metagenome | isolation source: weathered quartz diorite | place: Puerto Rico | collected 2017-06-21 | reverse complement strand
GTGACAAAGGTCTGCAGCATGCAGATCACGCCCCAGCAGATGGTGATGCGCATGATCGTCTTCTTGGCGCCGATCTTCTGCAGCAGCATGTTCGACGGCACCTCGAAGAAGAAGTAGCCAAGGAAGAAGATGCCCGCGCCCAGCCCATACACGGCCTCGCTGAAGTGCAGCGCGTCCAGCATCTGCAGCTTGGCGAAGCCGATGTTGACGCGGTCCAGCCAGGCCAGTACCCACAGCACCCCAAGGAAGGGCAGCAGGCGCCAGGTTACCTTGCGGTAGACGCTGTCCTCGGCGTCGTCGGCGGTGCCGGCAAATACCGGGATGCCTTGTTTTGTGATCGACATGATGTCTCCTGTCTTGTCGTGTTCTGCCAGGTCTTGCTTGGCGGCGGTGCATGCCGTCCGCCGGGTTGGGAGCAAGTATATGAATGGCCCGCCAATGCGAAACGAGGGGGCTGGTATAGACCCCATAGCAGCACCGATATGGGCTGCAATCCCTTGTGTGGCGCGGGTTTGCGGGTGCTCCGGCGGGGCCCTGGCGGACCTATGGATTACCCTAGGCAGGCCGTTTGCCGAGGTGCGCGCACGCGGACCGGGCAGGCTCGTCCGGGTTGTACCGGTTGCCGTGCGGTGCGCGACACGCTACAAAGTCGCCATTGCCTGGCATGGCGTTGCCGCCCGGAGCGGCGGCAGCCGCACCCGCCAGGCCTCCACTTTTCCTGCCACGGACCCAACATGATTCGCGCCGACGACCCGTTCGATACCTACCTGCTGCGCGTGCTGTGCATCCTGATCGCCGAGCAGAGCGTGTCGCGCACGGCGATCCGCCTGAACCAGTCGCAGCCGGCCATCAGCGCCGCGCTCAAGCGCCTGCGGGCGATCTTCAACGACCCGCTGCTCACACGCGAGAAGAACGTGATGGTGCCGACCGAGCGCGCGCTGCAGCTGGCGCGCAATGCCCAGGCCGCGCTCAGCGCGCTGGACAACCTGCTGGTCTCGGACGACCGCTTCGATCCCGCCACCACCGAGCAGAGCTTTGTGGTGGCCATGCCAGACTACCTGGCGCCGCCGTTCTTCGCGCACGTGGTGCGCGCGGTGCGGCGTGCGGCGCCGCACGCGCGGCTGTCGGCGCTGCCGCTGGGGGCCACCTTCGATTACGAGCAGGCGCTGTCGGCGGGTACGGTCGATATCGTGATTGGCAACTGGCCTAACCCGCCCGAGCACCTGCACCTGTCCGTGCTGCTGGAAGACGAGGTGGTGTGCGTGGTGGCGCAGGACAGCGTGCATGCGCAGCCCGGCAAGTTCACCGCCCAGGCCTACCTGGGTGCCTCGCATATCGTGCCCACGCCGTATTCGCGCGACCAGCGCGGCCTGGTCGATGCCGGCCTGAGCACCATGCGCGTGCACCGCGACAACCGCATCAGCTGTCCCTACTTCAACCTGGCGCCCAGCCTGATCCCCGGCACCGACCTGATCCTGACCACCGCACGCCACTTCGCCAACTACCATGCGCAGCATGTGCCGCTTGCGGTGCTGGAGCCGCCGATCGAGTTCCCTTTCATGCGCTTCTACCAGCTGTGGCATCCGTCGCGCCACCGCTCGGCCGCGCATGTCTGGCTGCGCGGCATGCTGACCGCCGCCTCGCAGGAGCTGCGCGACCTGCGCGATATGCGCCGCTAGCGGTATCGGTTTCTGTTATGGGATCTATAGGGCCCGGGCTCTCGCCGCTGCGGCGGGCCGTTCCTATACTCGGCCCCGTATCCAACGATTCCCCATGCGCGGGATCCCTACGGGAGAAGCATCCATGTCTCAATCACTCGACCTGGCGTCGGTCAACGCCCTGGACGAAGCGGCCTTTGCCGATGCCTTCGGCAGCGTGTTCGAACACTTTCCGCAGGCCGCCGAGGGCGCTTGGGCGCAGCGGCCGTTTGCATCGGCAACGGCGCTGCATGGCGCCATGATGGACGTGGTGCGCAAGCTCGACGAGCCGCGCCAGCGCGATTTCCTGAACCTGCACCCGCAGTTGTCGGCACGCAATATCCGCGCGGGCACGATGACGGCCGATTCCAACGCCGAGCAGAAGAGCGCCGGCCTGGATGCGATGTCGGCGCAGCAAGAGGCCGCGCTGGACCAGCTCAACGCTGACTACCAGGCGCGCCATGGCTTCCCGTTCATCATCTGCGTGCGCCACTACACCCGCGAAGGCATCTTCGCCGCGTTCGAACGCCGGCTTGGCCGCAGCACGCAGCAGGAGCTTGACGAAGCGCTGGCACAGATCGCCGCGATCACGCGTGGGCGGCTGGCGGCGCGGCTGGCCGGCTGAGTCCAGCGCTTATCCAAAGGCTTCAAGACCCAGCGCCAGCATCCCCACCAGGATGAGGCTGGTGGCCCAGACCGCCTCCAGGTTGAACCAGGTCCGCGACACGAACTTCAGTCCCAGGTAGCGGTAGACCAGCCATGCCATGCCGCCGCCCACGGCGAACATGGCCAGGGTGTGGATGACGGCGACCACCAGCGCCATGCCCAGGTTGGCGCTGGCGAGCGTGACGACGGCCTGGTGCCCCAGGTCCGTCCCGACACGGCAGAGGCCAAGATAGATCGGCACCAGCATCAGGCCGGCGCCATGCGCGATCGCCACCGCGAACGACCATAGCGCGAGCCGCGATGGGGCGATGCGCACCAGTGCGCGCGGGTGTCCTCGCCTGAGCAGCAGCACGATGCCGCAGCCAATCAGCAGCACGCTGGCGCCGATGCGGATCTGCGCTTGCCAGGCGACCAGGGCAGCCAGCATGCCGAAAGGCAGCGTTACCGCCAATACCGCAAGCGCGTGCCCGCAAGCCAGGTACCCGAGCGCGGCAAGGAGGGCGCGGCTGCTATGAGCCAGCAAGCCGTTCGATACCGCCAGCGGCCAGCCCATGGCGGGGTTGATGCCGTGATAGAGGCCGCTGGCCAGCACTGCCGACCAGAGGCCGATCTGTTCCCAGGCGTGACCGGTCAGGCCTTGACCGAGGGATAGCAAAACGAGTCGGTCGAGCAGTCACCGCCTTCCAGCCGGATCTGGTGCGCGCGGTAGCCTTCCGGAAACTCGACCCAGTAATCCTCGGCCAATGTCAGCCCGCCGTCTGGCCCGGCATGCGCCATGACCTGCGTGCCTGGGATGCCGTCGGGGTAGAACTGGTTGTCCCAGGTGGAGTAGAGCGAGTTGGTCCAGTAGACGCGTTTGCCGTCGCGGCTGATCTCGACCATCTGCGGGCCGCCGGTGAAGGGCTTGCCGTTGGGATGCGGCGTGCGGCGGACGATGCCGCCGATATGGACCGAGCCGGCGAGCTTCAGGTTGCGCGGATCGCTCACGTCATACTGCCGCATTTCGCCGGTGCCCCAGCAGGACACGTAGAGGAACTTGTCATCGAGGGACAGATCGATATCGGTCACCAGCGGCGGCACGGCGCCGAAGCCCTGCAGCAGCGGCGGCAGCAGGCTCGCATCGGCGGCTTCGGGCGGGATGGTTGCCGTCTTCTCGGCGTGGAACTTGCCGCCTTCGCGCCACCAGGTCCAGATCGAGCCTTCCAGGTTGGTGGTATCGACCACCACGCCAACAAAGCCGTATTCGCGGATCGGATCATGCGCAGGCCGGACTTCCAGCGCCATCTGGTGATTGGCGCCCAGGTCGATGGTCTGCACGTTGCGTCGCGCCCGCAGATCCCAGAAATGCAGCTTGTGCCCGTAGCGGTTGCCCAGAAGGTCCTCGGGCACCAGCCCGTTCTCGAACTGCGGCGGCAGCGCCCATTCGCTGGACACCATGTAGTCGCGCGGCAGGTTCCACCAGAAGTCGTAATGCTTCTCCTGGTCGCCGCGGTCGATTTCCCAGCGGCCCAGCACATCGAAGGTCTCGCAGTCCATGATGAAGATGCCGGGCGTGCCGTCCGTGCCATCCGGGCCACTGCCCCCGAGCGTGCTGACGTAGATGCCCTCCGGCCCGCAGTGCACGGTGTGGGGCCTGGAGTAGCCGGTCTTGCGAAAGATCTCGTCCGGCTCAATGATCTTGTGGATCCGTGCCTGGGTCGGGTGCGGCTTGGTGTCGATGATATACAGGCGCGACGAGCGCATGCCCGGAATGATCAGGTAGCGCCGTTCGAGAAACGCATGACCGGTCAGCGGCGACAACGACGACGAGCACGCATTCCAGCCGAAATGGTGCAACTCGTCGCCCTTGTTGGTCATCGGCACGGTATGCACCACCTGGCTGTAGGTGGGCGAGCCGGGTTTGGCGTCGATCACCGCGAGCGCGTCTGGCTGCGAGGCGTCGGGGCTTAGCAGCACCGTGTAGGCAAATGATTCCGCTGGTGCGCTGATCGCGAGTTCCGGCGAGGCGTGAAATGTCGGATCTGGCCGCATGTTCATGGGGAGCCCTCCTGGTTTTGCAGGACGTCGCAACGTCGCCGGTACATCACTTGCCCGTGGCGCATGGCCAAGGTGCAGGGGAAGCCTACTTAGCCTAGGTCGTTCTCAATACCGAGTCAAAGGCGGCACAGGCGCGGCAAACGAATGACCCCTAGGGGGCCTATTCATGCTGGCAAAAGATGCGCTTCGTGAAATAGAGATTTACGAAAAACCGTAAATCAAGCAGAAATGGGGCTCCGGGGCCAGCGCGCGCAACGCGTGCTGCGCCGTGTATCAGGGAAACGATCAGCGAAATGGAAACCCAAGCAATGGATGCGGTGAAACCTCAAGGTGAGGGCAATGATGAGTTCTGCCTGGACAATCCGGCACTGGAAAGCATCGGTGTCAGGATCACCCAGTGGCGCGACGACTATGTAGAACTTGAGCTGCCGCTCGCGCCCAATATGCTCAACCGCAGCCGGGTGGTGCATGGCGGCACCCTCTGCACCTTGCTCGACGCCGCCACTGGCTACTCGGGCCTTTACTCGGCGCCGGGCGAGGCCGCGCGCCATGCGGTCACGCTGTCGCTGACCTCGAACTTCCTGAGCAACGGGACGGGCAAGTTGCTGACCGCAAAGGGCATGGTCGACCGGCGCGGGCGCTCGATCTTCTTTTCGCGCGCAGAGGTGTGGCTGGACGGGGAGTTGCTGGTGGCAACGGGTGTCGCCACGATGAAGTACCTGAAGTAGGCCGCCCGTCTCAGGCGCCGTCCTGGCGCCAGCGTGTCGGCGACTTGCCGAACTGTGCCGCGAACCAGCGCGAGAATGCGCTGGGTTCCGAAAACCCCAGCAGCGTGGCGACCCGGGCGAGCGGGCGCTGCGGATCCTGCAGGTAGCGTTGCGCAAGCTCGCGGCGCACTTCATTGACCAGCGCGGAGAAGGTATCGCCATCCTGCTCCAGCTGGCGCTGCAGCGTGCGCGGACTGATGCCGAGGCTTTGCGCGACCTGTTCCACCGCGCCGCGCCCGCGCGGCAACAGCTGGTGCAGGGTGCGCCGGACGTCGGCCGCGATGGAAGGCTTGCCGGCCCCCGGCTGCAGGTCGAGGAAGCCCCTGGCGTACCCGGCCAGGCTGGCATCTGCCAGGGGATTGACGCGATCCAGGTCGCCGCTGGCAAGCACCAGCCCGTCGAACTCCGAACCGAACTCAATGTGTTGCCCGAACAGGCGCCGGTGGATGTGCAGGTCGGCCGGCGCCGCATGGGCGAAATGCACGCTGTGCGGCTTCCAGGACGCGCCCAGGATGGCGCGGATCAGGCTGTACAGGGCGGCAACGGTCAGTTCCATGGCCTGCCTGCCGGGCTGGTGCCGGCCCGTCTGCAACGTCACATGGAGCACCGTGATCTCAGGATATTCCGTGACCAGGATGGAGATGGAGTCGCTGAGCCAGTGGCGGTAGCGCTCGATCTCCGCCAGCGCGTGGCGCAGCGTGGGCTGGTGCTGCAGCAGCAGGCTGACCGGGCCGAAGTCTGACAGGCGCCACGATTCCCCCACCATCAGGCCAAGCGAATGGCAGGCCGTGACTCGTGCCGAGGCCTCCAGCACTTCGGCCAGGCGCGCTTCCGGGATGCGCAGGTCCGGGGTGTACAGGCAGGCCTGGTCCAGGCCTGCCTGGGCCACCATGCGCACCGGATCCAGGCCCGCGCCCCGGGCAATCTCCAGGTATTTGGTCAGGGAAGCGCTGCGAACAAGGACGGTCATAAGGCTGCCGCGAGAGTGGGTGGGGGCGTCGGTCGTGTCCGTCATCAAATGTCAAATCCTGGCGCGATCGGTCAAGGGTGCCGCGCCATGGCTGTCTGACAATCGTTACCGTCGCGCCAATGATAGCGGCGCGGGCAGGACACGACAATCAGGAGACAGCCTTGGCAAAAGCCATTCGCATGTACGAAACCGGAGGGCCCGAAGTCCTCCGCTATGAGGACGCCGAGGCAGGCGACCCGGGCCCGGGCGAGGTGCGGATCCGCCACGCCGCCGTCGGGCTGAACTATGCCGACACTTACTTCCGCAACGGCACCTACCCGGTGCCGCTGCCCAGCGGCATGGGCGTGGAGGCAGCCGGCGTGGTGCAGGCGGTCGGGCCGGGCGTGACCCATGTCGCGGAGGGCGATCGCGTCACATACACCGGCTTTATCAACACCTTGGGCGCGTACAGCACCGAGCGCCTGGTGCCTGCCGCACCGCTGATCCGCCTGCCGGAAGCGATCAGCTTCGAGACCGCGGCGGCGATGACCATGCGCGGCCTGACCTCCGCCTACCTGATGCGCCGCATCTACCCGTTCAGCGGTGGCGAAACCATCCTGCTGCACGCGGCTGCCGGCGGCGTGGGGCTGATCGTCTCGCAATGGGCCAGGCTGCTCGGCCTGACCGTGATCGGCACCGTTTCGACCGAGGCCAAGGCAGAGGTGGCGCGTGCCCATGGCTGCGACCACACCATCAACTACAGCCATGAGGACGTGGCAAAGCGGGTGCGGGAGCTGACCGATGGCGCGGGCGTGTCCGTGGTTTTCGACAGCGTGGGCAAGAGCACCTTCATGGCGTCGCTGGATTCGCTGAAGCGGCGCGGGTTGATGGTCTGCGTCGGCACGGCCTCCGGCACCATCCCGCCGTTTGATCCGCAGCTGCTGGCGAGGAAGGGTTCGGTCTACCTGACCCGACCGGCGCTGGCCGACTACATTGCGGACCCCGCCGAAAAGGCCGAACTGGCCGCCGAGGTATTCGGCCACGTTGCCGCTGGCCGTATCCGCATCGAAATCAACCAGCGCTATGCGCTGCAGGATGCCGTGCAGGCCCACCGCGACCTGGAATCACGCAAGACCACCGGGTCTTCGATCTTTGTGCTGTAAAGGAGCGTCCCCATGCGAGCCCAACCCCTTACCTGCAATATCGGCGCCGAAGTCAGCGGCGTCAGCCTGGCCGATGCCGCGCGCGACAACGCGCTGTTTGCCGAGTTCAAGTCCCTGCTGCTCACGCACAAGGTGCTGTTCCTGCGCGACCAGGAAATCTCCCGCGCGGATCACGTGGCATTCGCGCGCCGTTTCGGCGAACTGGAAGACCATCCCGTCGCCGGCAGCGATCCCGACCATCCCGGGCTGGTCCAGATCTATCGCAGCGACAAGCGCGAGAACTACGAGAACAGCTACCACACCGACGGCAGCTGGCGCGAAACCCCGCCCATGGGCTGCGTGCTGCGCTGCATTGAATGCCCGCCGGTCGGCGGCGACACCATCTGGGTCAACATGGCGGCGGCCTACGAGCACCTGCCCGAGGAAGTCAAGCAGCGTATCGCCGGCCTGCGCGCCAAGCACAGCATCGAGCATTCGTTCGGCGCGGCGATGAGCCCGGAAAAGCGCGCCAGCCTTGCCGCGCAGTACCCAATGGTCGAGCACCCGGTGGTGCGCACGCATCCGGAAACCGGCGAGAAGGCGCTCTACGTCTGCGGCTTCTCCACGCATTTCGCCAACTTCCATACGCCCGAGAACGTGCGCTACGGACAGGACAAGACCCCGGGCGCCAGCCATCTGCTGAACTACCTGATCAGCCAGGCGGCGATTCCCGAATACCAGGTGCGTTTCCGCTGGCAGCCCAACAGCGTGGCCATCTGGGACAACCGCTGCACCCAGCACTACGCGGTGCAGGACTACTGGCCGGCGCCGCGCAAGATGGAGCGCGCCGCCATCATCGGCGACAAGCCGTTCTAAGGCGCGCCAGCCGCCGCCAGGCCACGTGCCTATATCAATGGAGACATGCCGTGAATTACCTCGATGGATCCCTGTTCCCTGAAAACCAGCAGCCGTTGATCATCACCGCGGCACCCTACGCACCGGGCTGGCTGCCCTCCGATTTCCCGGAAGACATCCCCGTGACGATGGAAGACCAGATCCAGAAGGCCGTGGATTGCTACAACGCCGGCGCGACTGTGCTGCACCTGCATGTGCGCGAGCTTGACGGCAAAGGCTCGAAGCGTCTGTCCAAGTTCAACGAGTTGATCGCCGGGGTGCGCAAGGCGGTGCCGGAGATGATTATCCAGGTGGGCGGATCGATCAGCTTCGCGCCGGAAAACGAGGGGGATGCCGCCAAGTGGCTGTCCGACGACACGCGCCACATGCTTGCCGAACTCGACCCCGTTCCGGACCAGGTCACCGTCACGGTGAACACGTCACAGATGAACGTGACGGAGCATGCGGAACTTGCGGATTTCAAGGGCACCTCGCGCGAGAACCCCGCGATCTTCAACGCGTACAAGGAAATGACGGTTCCCGCCCAGCCGGGCTGGGTCGAAGAGCACATCCGGCGTCTTTCCGCTGCCGGCATCCAGAGCGCATTCCAGTGCTACAACATCAACAGCTTCGAATCCGTTGAGCGGCTGATCCGGCGCGGCGTGTACAAGGGCCCGCTGGTCATGAACTGGGTGGCGATCAGCGGCGGCATGGATGCGCCCAGCGTCTTCAACCTCGCCAACATCGTTCGCGCCGTCCCGGATGGCGCGGTGCTGACCGTCGAAAGCTCCGTGCGCAACGTGCTGCCTGTGAACATGATGGGGATTGCCCTGGGCCTGCATGCGCGATGCGGGACCGAGGACTGCCTCTGGAACCAGTCGCGCACGGCCAAGATGAGCACGGTGAAGCAGATCGAGCAGCTGGTGCGCATCGCGGGCGAATTCGGCCGCAAGGTGGCAACGGCCCAGGAAGCGCGCGACATCCAGAAGATCGGCGTGTTCTACGACACGGTCGAAGAGACGCTGGAGGCCAACGGCTTCGCGCCGAACCGCAATGGCGGCAATCAGGGCTTCCTGCGCAAGGCCGCCTGACCCGGCCCGGTCGGCACTGACGATCCGCCAGCAGAAGGGCAAGGGTGGCAAATCACCGGCTCACGATGAAGCCGGCTGCTGCCCCGAACAACCCTCGCACATTCGGAGACAAAAATGAATCAAGCAGAACCGTCGGCACGCCGCAGGGCGTCGCTGTCATGCATGTTCGGCCTGGCGCTGTCGGTGGCGCTGCCGGCTGCGCTGTCATCGACCGCTCAGGCCCAGGCGTGGCCGACCAAGGTGGTCAAAATCGTGGTCGGCGGCCCTGCCGGCGGCACCGCCGATTTCCTCGGGCGGCTGCTGGCCGAGGGGCTGACGCAGTCGCTGGGCAAGCCGGTGATCGTCGAGCAGAAGCCAGGCGGTGCCGGGGCGATCGCGGTCAACACACTGCTTTCCGCACCGCATGACGGGCATACGCTGCTGCTGATCCAGGGCGGCATCGTCTCTGAAACGCCGCTGGCGCTGAAGGTCTCGTTCGATCCTTTCAAGGACCTGAAGCCCGTTGCCCAGGTGGCTCGCACCGGGCTTGTGCTGGTGGGCAACCCCAAGCTGCCGGCGAAGAACTTCAGCGAGCTGCTTGCCTACATCAAGAGCAAGCCCGGCCAGATCGACTATGCCTCTTATGCCGCAGGCATGCGCGGGCAGACCATCGGCGTCCAGTTCAACCGCCTGGCGGGCGTGAACATGAACCATGTCGGCTACAAGGGATCGCCGCCCGCGCTGCAGGACGTGATGGGCGGCCATGTGCCGCTGATGTTCGACGGCCTGGCCACGTCGCTGCCGCTGATCAAGTCCGGCAAGCTCAAGGCCTATGCCGTGGCGTATCCCAAGCGCATCCCCGCGCTGCCCGATGTGCCGACCTTCGCCGAAGTCGGCTTCCCGGCGATGACGGAGCCCAGCTGGATGGGGGTGTGGCTGCCACCGGACGTGCCGGCGGCGGTGCAGGAAAAGATCCGCAACGCCACGCTGGCCATCGTGCAGCAGCCCGGCTACCGCGAGCGCGTGGAGGCCATGGGCATGGATGCCGGGCAGCCGCTCAGCAGCGAGGCGTTGTCCAAGGAGGCGCGCGCCGCCCATGAGCGGCAGGCGGAGTTGCTGCGGTCGATACATTTCGTGCCGGAGTAGGGGGCCGGCAAGGAGGGCAGGCGCCCTGCGGGCGCCTCAGCGCAGCATTCAGCAAAGTTGTATGCTTTCTGAATGGCCTGCCGGGCGCCTCCAGCGCGTTCCCGTCACGGCGCAAACAGTATGGCGGTGACGACATGAAGCCTGCTCACGCATTGATGGTGACTTGCGTCATGCTGGCCGCCTGCGTATCGACGGGCGTCGAGGTGAAACAGGAGCAAATGGCGAACTTCCTGCTCGGTTTCTCGACCCTCGACGACGTTACCACCCAGCTGGGGAAGCCCTCGTCGCAGACCACCCTGGTCAACGGGTCAACCATCCTGATCTATTCGTTTGCGGCCTCCAGGCCGCACCCTGAGAGCTTTATCCCGTTCATTGGCCCGCTGTTCGCCGGCGGCGCGATCCGGTCGTCGACGGTCTTCTTCGAGTTCGACGAGAACGGCGTCCTCAGGAGCCAGCGCCTGACGACGTCCGGTAGCGTTTCGGGATGGAGCGTGCTGGCGCCTGACGTGTTGCCATAGGCGGGGGGCGGTATACTTCCGCTCCTTTACGGCCCTGGCCAGACACCCGAGAGTCCCCATGAGCGCTTTGCCTTCCTGCCCAAAATGTCATTCCGAGTTCACCTATGAAGACGGGGGCCTCTACATCTGCCCGGAATGCGCGCATGAATGGTCGGCGCAGGCCGCGGCGCCGGCCGAACCGGAGGCCAGGGTGTATCGCGATGCGGCAGGCAATGTCCTGCAGGACGGGGACACCGTCACCGTCATCAAGGACCTGAAGCTGAAGGGGGCGGCCGGTGTGGTCAAGATGGGTACCAAGGTGAAGAACATCCGCCTGGTCGACGGTGACCATGATATCGACTGCAAGATCGACGGCTTTGGTGCCATGAGCCTGAAAACGGAGTTCGTCAGGAAGGTCTGACCGGGCGTTGCACCTTCGCCGCTCGGTCACCCGCGCGGCGGCTTCCTGGACGGGGTCGTCCCCCGGCTGCGCGAACGGGCTGCCGCGAACATCTGCATGTCGCGCAGGATACAGTCCAGCAGCGTATTCGCGGCCACGCCCATCGGGCGGCCTGCCTTCACCAGCAGACGTGCCTTGGCGGCCTCGAACAGCGGATGGGCGATAGGCAGCGTCACCAGTTCGCCGGACTGCAATTCACGATAGGCCGCGAACCCGCCGATGAGCGTGATGCCATCATGCCGCTTCACGAAATGGCGCAGCACGGCCAGGGAGTTCGTGGTCAGCGTCGGGCGGATCTGGACATTCTCCGTGTAGGCCAGCATCTGCACGACCTGCCCGAGTCCGAATGCCGGCGGCATCATCGCCAGCGGGTAGTCGCCCAGTTCGTGCACGTCGACCTTGCCGCCCCGGCGTGCCAGCGGATGCCCGGCATGCACGAGCAGCACCACCGGTTGCGATGACGTGGCAACCCAGGTGATATCGGCATGGGAAGGCGGATTGTAGGCCAGCCCGATATGCGCGCGGCTTTCGGCTACCTCTTGCAGGACGTTGTTGACCGGGAGGATGTCGACGGTCACGTCGAGCCTGGGGTAGCGCGCACAGAAATCCGTCAGCACTTCGTCCATCAGTCCGTCGACATAGCCCTCGCTGGTGGCGATGCGCACCTGGCCGTGCTGCAGGCCGCGCAAGGCCTGCAGGCGGTCTTCGAAGAGCTCCTGCTGTGCGCGGCAGCCGCGCCAGTACTCAAGCAGGTGCACTGCGGCTTCGGTTGGCTGCACCCCGCGTGCATGGCGGTCGAACAGCGGCGCGCCGACCTCCTCTTCCAGCAGCCGGATCTGGCGCGTGATCACCGATGGCGACGTGTTGATGCTGTCGGCCGCGCCACGGATCGAGCCATGTGTCAGTACCTCGTGGAAATAGCGCAGCCTGCGCTGGTTCAGTTCCCGCATGTCGGATCCCGCTGTTGCCAATAGGGCAACGATAGCCGACTTAAGTTGCTCTTGCTCTGTTTTTTCATATGCCAGACGATCGACCCTGAACGACATCGCATCCACAAGAGATAGAGCCGACCACGGGAGAGACCGACATGTCCGCAACCCTGCCCCCACGTACCATGCCGGAGTACGGCAGCGCCGCGCAGCAGGCGCTGTACCGCAAGCTGAACTGGCGCCTGTTGCCATTCCTGCTGCTCTGCTACACCTTTGCCTACCTGGATCGCGTCAATATCGGCTTTGCCAAGCTGCAGATGCAAAGCGATCTCGGCTTTTCCGATGCGGCATACGGGCTGGGCGCCGGCATCTTCTTCTTCGGCTACGTCCTGTTCGAAATCCCGAGCAACCTGCTGCTGCCCCGGATCGGTGCCCGCAAGACCATCAGCCGCATCCTGGTGCTGTGGGGTCTCACTTCCGCGGGCATGATGTTCGTGCGTGACGAGACCACGTTCTATGTGCTGCGCTTCCTGCTCGGCGTGTTCGAGGCCGGCTTTGCACCGGGCATGATCTTCTATCTGACCTACTGGTATGGGCAGCGGCGCATGGCGCGCGTGATGGCCGTGGTGATGCTGGCCGGGCCCATCGGCGGGATCTTCGGCTCGCCGCTGTCCACGTGGCTGATGACAGGCCTGTCCGGCGCACATGGCCTGGCGGGCTGGCAATGGATGTTCCTGGTCGAAGGGCTGCCTTGCGTGCTGCTTGGTGCCCTGGCGCTGCGCGTGCTGGCCGACAGGCCCGCCGAGGCAAAGTGGCTCAGCGACGAAGAGAAGCGCATGCTGGCGGCTGAACTGCAGGTGCCGGCAGGCGGCCACCAGTCATTCGGCGAGGTGGCACGCGACCGGCGCGTCTACCTGCTGGCCTTTGCCTACTTCACGATGATCTGCGGCATCTACGCCGTGAGCTTCTGGCTGCCGTCGATCCTCAAGGCCGACGGCGTCACGGACACCATGCAGATCGGGCTGTACTCGATGATTCCGTATATTGCGGCGGCGATTGCCATGGTCGTGATCGGCCGCAGCTCGGATCGCCGCGGCGAGCGCCGCTGGCACAGCGCGGTCCCCGCATTTGTCGGCGCCGTGGCGCTGGCCCTGGCCACGGTATCGAGTGGCAACCTGCCGCTGTCATTGCTCTGCATGACCATCGCCACGGCGATGATGTGGGCCGCCTATACGGTGTTCTGGGCGATTCCGTCGCAATACCTGAAGGGCGATGCCGCCGCGGGTGGCATCGCGCTGATCAATACCATCGGCCTGATTGGCGGCTTCCTGAGCCCGACCATCATTGGCGCGGTGCGCACCGCCACCGGCAGCATGCAGGCCGGCCTGCTGGTGATGGTGGCGCTGCTGATGGCCGGAGCGGCCGTACTGGTAGCCAACCGGATGCCCTTGCCCCAGGGCGCGGTCTCGCCCGCCTGAGGCTGGCCATTCAATTCACGGAGAGAACATTGGCAACACGGATTCTGATCGCCGGATTTCAGCACGAGACCAATACGTTTGCGCCGTCAAAGGCCACCTATGCCAGCTTCGAGCGCGGCGAAGGCTTTCCGGCGATGGTGCGTGGCGATGACGTGCTGTCGCTGCGCGACGTCAACATTCCGGCCGGCGGCTTCATTGCCGCGGCAGAGCGGCGCGGCTGGATGCTGCTGCCGGTGATCTGGGCCGGCGCAAGCCCATCCGCGCACGTGACTGAGGATGCGTTCGAGCGCATTGCCGGCGAAATCGTCGAGGCCACGCGCGCCGGCGGATTCGATGCGGTCTATCTGGACCTGCATGGCGCGATGGTTGCCGAACATACGGACGATGGCGAAGGCACCCTGCTCACGCGCATCCGTGCCGTGGTGGGGCCGGGCGTGCCGGTGGTCGCGTCGCTCGATCTGCATGCCAACGTCACGCGGGCGATGCTCGAGGCCGCCGACGCACTAGTGGCCTATCGCACGTATCCGCACGTGGACATGGCCGAGACCGGCGAGCGGGCCGCGGCATTGCTGCAGCGTTTGCTGGAGGGCAGGGGGCCGCTGCATCGCGCCGTACGCCGGCTGCCGTTCCTGATCCCGATCAACGGCATGTGCACGATGCTGGAGCCTGCCCGCGCCATGTATTCGCTGCTGCAGCAGGGGGAAAGCGGCGCCGTGGCGTCGCTGTCGTTCGCGCCGGGCTTTCCCGCGGCCGATTTCCCGGAATGCGGGCCGGTGATCTGGGGATACGGCGAGGATGCCGCAGCGATCGACGCGGCGGTACAGGCCTTGTACGACCGGATGCTGGCGGATGAGCCTGCCTGGGAGGTCCCGTTCCTCTCGCCGGACGAAGCCGTGCTCGAGGCCATGCGGCTGGCCGAGGGGGCGACGCGCCCGGTGGTCATTGCCGACACGCAGGACAACCCCGGGGCCGGCGGCGACTCGAACACCACCGGCATGCTGCGCGCCTTGCTGCGCCACGGCGCGCGGCACGCGGCCATCGGGCTGATCTGGGATCCGGCCGTGGCGGCCGAGGCGCACCGCGCCGGCGTGGGAGCCACCATCGACGTCGCTCTCGGCGGTGTTTCCGGGGTGCCCGGTGACGAGCCGCTGCGGGGGCGCTTCGAGGTGCTGAAGCTCTCCGATGGCGTATGCCGCTACGGCGGGCCGATGATGAACGGCATGCTGGCCGATGTCGGGCCCGTCGCGCTGTTGCGTATCGACGATGTGCTGGTGGTCGTCAGTGCCGGCAAGGCCCAGATGCTGGACCGCAACCTGTTCCGCGTGGGCGGGGTGGAGCCCGAGGCGATGAAGATTCTCGTCAACAAGAGCTCGGTGCATTTCCGGGCCGATTTCCAGGGCATCGCGCACGCCGTGCTGGTGGCCAAGGCGCCCGGCCCGATGACGGCGGATCCCGCGGACCTGCCCTGGACCAGGCTTGCCCCCGGCATCCGTCTCAAGCCGATGGGCAAGCCCTTCCAAGGCTAGTACCGCGCCAGCGACGCGACCGAGCGACCCGGCGGGGCGTCAGTTGAAGACATCCTGCCGGTACCTGCCCGTGCTGACCAGCTCCGCCAGCCAGTCCGACGCCGCCTCTGGTGTCATCCCCCCTTGCTCTGCGCCGATCTGAATCAGCACCTGCCTGACCGCAGGCGCCATGTGGCGGCCGTCGCCGCACACGTAGAGCATCGCACCCTGGTTCAGCCGGGCCCAGACATCAGTACGGCGCTGCCACAGCAGGTCCTGCACGTAGCGCGGCTCGCCATCCACGACGGAACAGGCCAGGTGGACCTGCACCACGCCCTGTGCCTGCCAGCGCTCCACGTCGTCGCAGTACAGCCAGTCGTGCGCGGGGTGGCGGCACCCGTAGTACAGCTGCACGGGGGCCACCGGCTGCCCGGCCGCCTGTTGCGCGGCCCGCTCCTCAAGAAAGCCGCGGAACGGCGCAATGCCCGTGCCGGGGCCGATCAGGATCATGGGCGTGGCTGGGTCTGCCGCGGGCGCGAAGGTGGGATTGGGGGTGCGGATGGCGCCCGCCACCATGGCGCCGGGCGCCAGGCCCTGCAGCCAGGTAGAGGCCACGCCGCGGAAGAGCCCGCGGCCCGACAGCGCCGCCGACCAGACCGTGCCGACGGTGATGGTCGCCACGTCGGGCGAGACCAGAGGCGATGAGGCAATCGAATAGAACCTCGGCCGCATCGGCACGGTGCAAGCCAGCAGGCCGGCCAGATCCACCTCGATGGCGGGAAAACGGTCCAGCACGTCGGCCAGCCCGAGCCGGCGCGGCGCCACCTGGGCGGCGTACCCGGCCTCGGCGTCGTCCGAGGCCAGCTGCAGCAGGGCCTGGCGCGTGACCGGGCAGCGCGAAGACTGCGACAGCAGGCGCAGGGTATGGCGCGACACCACGTCCTGCAGCTCCACAAAATGGGTCAGCAGCTGGCGCACGGACAGGGCCTCGCCAAGCGGAAGGCCGCGCGCGGCCCCGCCGGAGGCCGACAATGTGACGATGGCGTCCGGGTCGATGTCGATCCGCTCGCACAGGGCCGCGACCATCTCGGGCTGGTTCTGCGGATAGACGGCGAGGTGGTCGCCCGTGGCGTAGCGCACGCCTTCGGGCAGCCTGAGGCGGATATCGCTCGTGGAAGTCCGCGGCGCCTCGCGCGAGAAGTCCCACAGGCCGGACGGATCGTTCACCAGCTCGGTGTTGGCCAGGACCGTGAAGCCCTGGGTGTTTGCCGGCAGCGTGGATGCGCGGATCTCGGCGACGTCTTTTATCTGCACCCGGACCGGCGGCGTTCCGTGGGCCGGCCCGCCCTCGCCGTCACCGGCCTGCAAGGCTTGCCACAGCAAGGCCAGCCAGCGCTCCGCGGCCTGGTCGAAGTCGCCGTTGCCGTCGGCTTCGCCACGCGGCAGCAGTGGACTGGCGCCGGCATTGGTGAAGAATTCATAGACCCGGCGCGGGAAGGCCTGGTACGTCGGCCATTGCGAGTTGCCGCAGCCCAACACGGCCACGCTTAGCGCTTGTGCACGGTAGCCGTTGGCGGCACCGCTATCGAGCAGCGCTTCGAGCCGCCTTGCCGAATCCGGCGCGCGGCCGTTATAGGTGGCGGCGATGATGACCGCCAGGCTGCTGGTCGGGAGCGCGTCGGCGACATCGTCCAGGTCGCGCAGCGTCGCATCAAAGCCCGCCGCCAGCGCGCCGGCATGCACCTGCTCAGCCAGTTCGCGCGCGGTGCCAAGGCTGGATCCGCACAGCACGGCAAGCGGCCTGCCGCCGCCCTGCACATCGGGGCCCGCCTGCGGCGCTTGCGCGGTCCCGGCCGCCGGCGCCGCGGCGATGCGC
>JACXTT010006213.1_pt1 | contig 17120 bp, 10 predicted proteins | sample 9270951 | NCBI WGS metagenome assembly JACXTT01 (sample SAMN15532306, study PRJNA645909) | rock metagenome | isolation source: weathered quartz diorite | place: Puerto Rico | collected 2017-06-21 | reverse complement strand
CCCGCTCCCCACATGGCATCCTTCTTTTTCGACGTCCCCCCAAGAGTTTCGAGCGGTCTGGCGCGCAGGCATGCCCTTTCCAATCCTGCGACAACGAACCAGGTCTCCGCCCGCCCCGTGATGGCGACCGTGATGTTCAGGCTCGCCCCAAGCGCTTCGAGCGCGACGACGCGCAGGCACGCCCTCGCCGTTTCAGCGACGACGAATCCCGTCCGCGCCCGCCCCGCGACGGCAATCGCGATTTCCAGGCCCGGCCCAAGCGCTTCGAGCGCGATGACGCACAAGCACGCCCGCGCCGCTTCGGCGACGACGAATCCCGTCCGCGTCCGCCCCGCGATGGCGACCGCGATTTTCAGGCTCGCCCCAAGCGCTTCGAGCGTGATGACGCGCAGGCACGCCCTCGCCGAACCGGCGACAACGAATCCCGTCCGCGCCCGCCCCGCGATGGCGACCGCGATTTTCAGGCTCGCCCCAAGCGCTTCGAGCGCGACGACGCGCAGGCACGCCCTCGCCGTTTCAGCGACGACGAATCCCGTCCGCGCCGAACCGGTGACGACGGTGCGCGACGCGAAGGCGCCACGCACGCGCGACGCTTCAGCGACGCCGCCGACCGTGCCCGCCCGCCCCGGGATACCGCCAAGGCTCCGGCACGGCCCGCCGCGCCCACAGTCGCACGGGCAGCCGACCAGGACGATGGCCTGATGCGCCTGTCCAAGCGGATGTCCGAGCTCGGCCTGTGCTCGCGCCGCGAGGCCGACGAATGGATCCCGCGCGGCTGGGTGCTGGTGGACGGCAAGCCCGTTACCGAACTGGGCACGCGCATCCGCCCGGACGCCGAGATCGAGATCCTGCAGGCCGCCCGCTCCGAGCAGGGCGAGCGCGTCACCGTGCTGCTGCACAAGCCCGTCGGCTATGTCTCCGGCCAGGCCGAGGACGGCTACGAGCCGGCCGCCGTGCTGTTCACCGCCGAAAACCAGTGGCAGGAAGACCCCACGCGCAAGCGCTTCGCCCCCTGGCAGCGCAAGCACCTGGCACCTGCCGGCCGCCTGGACATCGACTCCACCGGTCTGCTGGTGCTGACGCAGGACGGCCGCGTGGCGCGCCACCTGATCGGCGACGATTCCACGGTTGAGAAGGAATACCTGGTGCGCGTGACCTGGGACTCGCCGCAGGGCTCCGTCGAACGCAACATCAGCGCGGTGTTCCCGCCCGAGCAACTGGACCTGCTGCGCCACGGCCTGTCGCTCGACGACGTGCCGCTCAAGCCGGCCAAGGTCAGTTGGCAGAACGAAGAGCAACTGCGCTTCGTGCTGCGTGAAGGGCGCAAGCGCCAGATCCGACGCATGTGCGAGCAGGTTGGGCTGAAGGTGGTGGGCCTCAAGCGCGTACGCATGGGCCGCGTGGTGCTGGGCGACCTCCCGGTCGGCCAGTGGCGCTTCCTCGGGCCGTTCGAGAAGTTCTGACCAGTCAAGGACCGGTGTCGCTCGTCACCGGTCCTCCCTCGCCTGCCGCGCCAACCCCGCCTGCATGTCACGGCGCCTCTTGTCGTGACGTTTCAATCAGATTTAAAAAACACTTTCTGTCGCTAGGCCATCCGTGTGATGTTGCCCGCGTCGCCGATCGTCTATGGTGACATGGGGGCCGCGCCAGCCCGGCGACCATCGGGCGCGGCGCACTGCCGGTCGGGCAGGCACTGACGCGCCCCACGCTCTGACCCGCTTGGGAGGCCGCGATGAGCCACGTTCCCCACGCAGCAAGCGCCGACGAACAGCCAGATGACGGCGCCGCACCCGCCGGGCATCCGGTGCCCGGCGTGCAGGGGCTGTGCCAACAACGCCGGGATAACCTCCCACAGGCCTTGCAAACGGAACTCGATGGCATCCCGTTATGGGGTCTGGCGCTGTCGGGCGGCGGCATCCGCAGCGCCACGTTCTGCTTCGGTCTGCTGAGGGCGCTCGCCAGGAACCATATCCTTCATCGCTTCGATATCCTGTCCACGGTTTCCGGCGGCGGCTATATCGGCTCGACCCTCGGCAGGCTGTATCACGAGGCGCAAGGCACGGCCAGCGCGGCCTCGGCCGTCGAAGACGCGCTCGGACAGGCCGAAACACGCTGGTTCGCGGCCTGGCTGCGCGCCAATGGCCGCTACCTGATTCCGATGGGCGGCAAGGACGTTCTCTTCGCGCTATCGAATTTCGGCCGCAACCTGCTTGGCGTGCATATCGAGCTTGCCGTGCTGTCGCTGCTGCTCGGCGGGCTGCTGGTCGGGATCGACCTCGGCACCTGGCAATGGGCCGATTGCCTGTACTACGGCGGTTGCGCGCTGCCGGGCCAGCAGGGCGGCAATTTCGATGCCCAGGCCCTGCTCGACTTCGTGTCACGATGGCCGCCGCTCTGGCTGCTGCTGCCGCCGGTGCTGTTCGTGGGCGGCATCCTCACGTGCGCCTACTGGGCGTTGCCGGCACGGCCCGGCAAGGGCGCCGCCAGGCAGCCCGTGGTCGCGGCGCTCGTCTCGGCGCTGGCGATCGTGGTCGTCTTGCGCCACTGGGCCGGATGGTGGAAGGATTGGCCGCTGACCACCGGTTCCATCGAGCTGCCCGCCTGGCTGGTGCTGCTGGCCGTCGCGTTTCTCGCCGCATGGTTGCTGGGCGCGGGGCTCGCGCTGGCCCGCCTGCACGGTGGCGACATGGATGCCGCCCGCAACGCCACGACGCGGGGGCTCTCGTGGATGCTGAGCATCGCGCTTGGCATCGTCGCGCTCGGTCTCGTCGACCATCTGGCATGGTCGCTCGGCAATATCCAGCACGTGGAGAAGCTCGGCGCCGCGCTGGCCGTGCTGGCGGCGCTGCTGCGCGCCGTGATGCCGAAGGTCGCCGACCTGCCGAAGAGCCTGACGCCGGGCATGCGCCGCGCCTTCATGACCCTGATCGACGTGGCCGGCATGATCCTGGCCGCACTGGTCCTGGTGTTCTGGATCAGCCTGATCCACCGCACCGTCTCGGAGGCGCTGTTCTCGGTGGATACGCCGGGCCGCTCGCAGCCCCTGCAATTCGCGCCGGCGTACCAGTGGCTCGCGTGGATCTTCGTGCCGGCGCTGGTCTATGCGCTCATCTCGTTCGGCAATCGGGAATTCCTCAACCGCTCCTCGCTCTTCACGTTCTACCGCGCACGGCTGGTGCGCAGTTACCTGGGCGCCGGCAACCCGTCCCGCTTCCTTGGCGGCCCGCATGGCCCCACCGATCCGCTCGGTCCCGTGGACGGCGGCGACACCGCGCCCGTCACCCGCGTGCTGCGCGACGACGACATCCCGATGGGCACCTACGCGCCCCACCTGGCCGGCGGGCCCGTGCACCTGCTGAACGTCTGCGTCAACCAGACCCACGATCCGCGCGGCGCGCTGTTCAACCAGGACCGCAAGGGACTGCTCCTCACCGTGGGTCCGCTGGGCCGGATGTGCTACGCGCGCGACAACTGGTGCCAGCCCGACGAAAACAGAAGCTCGCCCATGACGCTCGGGTCGTGGGTGGCCATCTCGGGCGCGGCCGTTGCGCCTGGCCTCGGCGCCTCAACACGCTCCGGCGTGGCCGCGATCCTGACGATGGCTGGCATCCGGCTCGGCTACTGGTGGAACAGCGCGGGGTTGCCCGGCCGGCGGCCCAGGCGCCAGTGGTCCGGCAAGTATGGCCAACTCGTCGACGAGTTGCGCGGCCGCTTTGACGGCGAGCAGTGCCGCGACTGGTATCTCTCGGATGGCGGCCATTTTGAAAACACCGGCGCGTATGCCCTGCTGCGGGAAGAATGCAAGCTGGTGATCGTCGCGGACTGTGGCGCCGATCCGCGCTACGCATTCGGCGACCTTGAGAATCTCGTGCGCAAGGCGCGCATCGACCTGCAGGCGGACATCGCCTTCCTGCGCCCCAAGCGCAACGCCGCCAACCTGTCCGAGGTTTACGGCTCGCTGAACGACCTCGCCTCCGCCGACAGTCAGGCCTGTCTTGCTCTCGCACGCATCCACTACCGGCGCAGCGACACCTTCGGCTACATGTTCATCGTGAAGCCGAACATGTGCCAGGGCGTGCCCGTCGATCTCGTGAACTTCAAGGCGGACAACCCGCTGTTCCCGCAGGAGCCGACGACCGACCAGATGTTCAGCGAGGCCCAGTGGGAAAGCTACTTCCAACTGGGCAAGACGCTCGGCGCGCAGATCGACCTGCACTGCCTGCTCAATGCCGAAACGTTCGCGCTCCAGAACTTCGTCGATGACGACGGCGCCATGCTGGTTCGCAACACCCAGACCGGCGCCCAGACCCTGAGCTATGCCGCCAAGCGGCTCTCGTCCCGGATCGCCTCCACGGGCGTCGTGTCCGCGTCGGTCAGCTTCGGCGCCGTGGCCTCGTTCGGCCTGGCGGCCCTGCAGGCCGTCAACACTCGCGTGGATGCCAACGCGGCGGCGGCCCGCATCGATCCCGCCGCCTTCCGCGAACTCACCGACATCTTCGGCAAGATGTCCATACAGGAGGGCCGCACCGTTGGCGAGGACCGCGTGGGCGAGATGGCCACCGCACTGCTGCGCTTTGACGACGTTGTCTGCAATGCGCACAATGCGGCCGCCTTCCGGCGCTCGCCGCTGATGACCCTGATGGTGAAAAGCACGAAGGCCGCGTGCCTGGCATCCGCGCATCCGCACGCCGCATGCGCCAACTTGCTCAAGGACGACCTGCTGCAAACGCCCTGCCTGAAGACGGTCCCGCGCGAGGGCTGTGTGCCGATGTACTGGGCGCGGGACTACGCCGTGCCGCGACTGGCGGGTTCTGCCCTGGAGCAGCCCAATTGCCCGAGAACGGCGGCCCCACTGCGCGTGGATGCCGACCCGGCGGCGGCCACGCCTTGGAAAGTGCAACCACCGGCACCCCCGCCTGCGGCGTCGGCACCGTCCGCGCCTCACGTCGCCAGCGCGCCGGCAGCGACGCCGGCATCGGCAGCCCTGGCGCCATCATCCAAAGCGGCCTGCAAGGGGCAGACCGTCTACTTGCAAATCTATGGTCCGGAATTGCGCGACGACGCGCGGCCATACCGGGATCTATGGCGGGCGCTTGGTGCCTCGGTGCCGACGATCGAGGATGTCTGGGACACGGCCAGGCGTGCCGGGCGCCGCCTGCCCACGCCCTACGCGGCGCCCACGGTGCTCTATCGCAAGGAGGATTCGGCCGCATCGCGCGCGTCCGAGGCCTGCGCGCGGGCACTGGCACCCGCCGGCGCCAGTCCGGCATGGGACGTGAAGCCCTTGCCGGGCGCCTACGCGGGCACGCCGGGCGTCATCGAGGTCTGGCTTCCGCCTGTGGCGAGCGCGCGGAAATAGCGCGCCGGGCGTCAGTCGTCGTGGTTCGGCGGCAGTTCGGGAAACAGCACCTCGGTAAATCCAAACCGGGTGAAATCCTTCACGCGCATCGGATAGAGAATGCCTTGCAGGTGATCGCACTCGTGTTGCACCACGCGCGCATGAAAACCGTCGGCGACCCGCTCGATGGCGTTGCCCATCACGTCGAAGCCCGTGTACCGCAGCTTCAGGTAGCGCGGGACCATGCCGCGCAGGCCGGGGACCGACAGGCAACCCTCCCAGCCGTCCTCCATCTCGTCGGACAGCGGCGTGACGACCGGGTTGATCAGCACCGTCTTGGGCACCGTCGGCGCGTCGGGATAGCGCGGATTGCGGTCGAAGCCGAAGATCACCACCTGCAGGTCGACGCCGATCTGCGGCGCGGCCAGTCCCGCGCCATTGGCGTGGTCCATGGTGTCGAACATGTCGTCGACCAGCGCGCGCAGCTCGGGCGTGTTGAAGCGCTCGACCGGGCGCGCCTGCTGCAGCAGGCGCGGGTCGCCCATCTTGAGGATGTCGCGGATCATGCCTCACCTCCGTCGTGTTCCGATCCGTCCGCCTTGCCGGCCGTGGCTTCGGCCTGCGCCAGCAGCGCCAGCATGCCTGCCTCGTCGAGCACGGGCACGCCCAGCGCCTCGGCCTTGTCGAGCTTGCTGCCCGCCTCGGCGCCGGCGACCACGTAGTCGGTCTTCTTGGAGACCGAGCCGGCCACCTTGGCGCCGGCCGCCTCCAGCATTTCCTTGGCCGCCTCGCGCGACAGGGTGGGCAGCGTGCCGGTCAGCACGAAGGTCTTGCCGGCCAGCGGCGCGGGGGCCTTCGCCACCGGCTCGCTCTCCGGCCAGTGTACGCCGGCCGCGCGCAGTTGCTCGATGACCTCCACGTTGTGCGGCTCGGCAAAAAAATGGGCGATCGACTGCGCCACCACCGGGCCGACGTCGTTGACCTCCAGCAGCGCGGCTTCGTCCGCGGCCATCAGCGCGTCCAGCTTGCCGAAGTGCCGGGCGAGATCCTTGGCCGTCGCCTCGCCGACATGGCGGATGCCGAGCGAGAAGATGAAGCGCGCAAACGTTGTCTCTCGCGCGGCTTCGATGGCCGCCACCAGGTTGCCGGCCGATTTGTCGGCCATGCGGTCGAGCGCCGCCAGCTTGGCGACGCCGAGCTTGAAGAGATCGGCCGGCGTGCGCACGATCGACTGGTCGACCAGTTGCTCGACCACCTTGTCGCCGAGTCCCTCGATATCCAGCGCGCGCCGCTGCGCGAAATGCAGCAGCGCCTGCTTACGCTGCGCGGCGCAGATCAGGCCGCCGGTGCAACGGGCGATGGCCTCGTCCTCCAGCTTCTCGATGTGCGAGCCACACACCGGGCACTCGGTCGGCATCACGAACGCGCGGGCGTCAAGCGGCCGGCGCTCCGGCACCACCGCCACCACTTCCGGAATCACGTCGCCGGCGCGGCGCACGATCACCGTGTCGCCGATGTGCACGTCCTTGCGGCGCACCTCGTCCTCGTTGTGCAGCGTCGCGTTGGTCACGGTCACGCCGCCCACGAACACCGGCGCCAGGCGCGCCACCGGCGTGATGGCGCCCGTGCGACCGACCTGGACCTCGATGTCCTCGACGACGGTTGTCATCTCCTGCGCCGGAAACTTGTGCGCCAGCGCAAAGCGCGGCGCGCGCGACACGAAGCCGAGTTGCTCCTGCTCGGCCAGCACGTTGACTTTGTAGACCACGCCGTCGATGTCGTAGGGCAACGCATCGCGTTTCGCACCCACGTCGCGGTAGAAATCGAGCAAGCCCTGGGCACCCTTCACCACCGCGCGTTCGTTGCACACCGGCAGGCCCAGCGCGGCAAAGCCGTCGAGCATCACGCTGTGGCTGACCGGCCGGTCAGCACCCTGCAGCTCGCCCAGCCCGTAGGCGAAGAACGACAGCGGACGGCGCGCGGTGATGCGCGGGTCCAGTTGCCGCAGGCTGCCGGCGGCCGCGTTGCGCGGATTGACGAAGGTTTTCTCGCCGGCGTCGGCCTGGCGTGCGTTCAGCTTGTCGAAGTCACGGCGATACATGAACACCTCGCCGCGCACCTCCAGCACGGCGGGCGCCTGCCCGCGCAGCCTGAGCGGAATCGCCTTGATGGTACGCACGTTCGCCGTGACGTCCTCGCCCGTCTCGCCGTCGCCGCGCGTCGCGGCCTGCACCAGCCGGCCGTCCTCGTAGCGCAGCGACATGGCAAGTCCGTCGAACTTCAGCTCGCACGCGTACTCCACCGCCTCGGCGGCGCTGAACAGGTCGGCGGCGCCATCGGCTGGCACGGTCCGGCCGAGCCCTTGCGCGCAACGGCGATCGAAGCCGGCCACGTCCTCGTCCTCGAAGCCGTTGTTCAGCGACAGCATCGGCACGCGGTGACGCACCGAATCGAACGCCGACAGCGGCGCCCCGCCCACGCGCTGCGTCGGCGAATCGGGCGTCAGCAAGTCCGGGTGCGCCGTCTCCAGCGCCTGCAGCTCGCCGAACAGCGCGTCGTACTCGGCATCGGGAATGCTCGGCGCGTCGAGCACGTAATACTGGTAGTTGTGGCGGTCCAGCTCGTCGCGTAGCCAACTGGCGCGCTCGGCGGCGGCCTTCGGAGCGGGATGGCCGGGCAATGCCCCGGCGGGCGCGTCAGGCGGAACCTGCGCGCCATGGTCTGCAGCAGTCATGTCAGGCTCCGCGCTACAGGCTGAACAGCCGCACCGCCACCGGCGAACCGGCCGGCATGCCGCGCGCGTCCAGCTTCTCGTACAGCGTCTCCAACTGGCCGAAGATGGCCACGAAGGACGGCTCGGTCAGCGGCCGCATATTGTCGTCGACCAGTTGCGCGCCCATCCGCTGCGCGAGGCTGTGGCCATACTCGCAGACGGTCTTGAACGGCCTGGCCGGCTGGGCGGCCTGCGGGACGTCCAGCAGCAGCGTGATCTGGCGGCCGGCCTTGATGGTCAGGTCGTCGCGCAGGAAGTTGGTGTCGCCGAACTGCAGCGTGAACAGCGCGCGCTGCACGCCGTCCGTACCGGCCTGGTAGCGCGTGAAGCGCGTGCCGTCGCGCGACAGCACCAGGCCATCCTGCGTCGCCACCGTCTGCACGTAGGCGGCCGACCACGGCGCGCCGTCGGAGATCACGTTGACGCCCAGTTGCACATCGCAACCGGCCGCGAACGCGTCCAGCTCACGGGCGTTGGCCACGGTTTCGGTCATGTCGGGCAGATCGGCCGAGGCATCGAGCGATTCCGCCAGCGATTCCACGGCATTGACGAATTCGGAGAACTCCAGCGCGTTGAGCGGGCCACCGCGGTTGGCCAGTTGCACCGCCACTTGCAGGTCTTCGTACTGATGGCCGGCGGTCAGCGGCTCCCACGCGTTGGTCTCGGCGCGCAGGCCCTCGATATGGATCGGCTTGGTGCCCGCGCGGCGCAGCCGGCCGGTCAGCGGCAGGATCCGATCGCCGGAGGCCTTGCGCTCGAGGTGCATCGGCACGATGCAGTCGATCAGCGGATCGATCACCGCGGGCGCGGGCTGGCCGGCCATGCGGGCGACGGCCGCCGGATCGGCGGCCAGGCTCTGGGTCTTGGGCGCAGGCGCTTCCTCCGCAGGCGCTTCCTCCTGTGCCACCTCGGCGTCATCCGCTTCGGCCGCTTGCGCGGAAGCGGCCGAAGCGGCGCGCGGGGCCGCCGCAATGGCGACCTCGTCGGCAACAACTTCGTCGGCGTCGGCCGTGCTGGCCGCCGCACCGGCTGCCGCAGCCACGGCGTCCAGCGGCGAGGCCGAGAACGTCGGCTCGCGCCGCTCGATCTGGTCGGCCGCAGCCGACTCGTGCAGGCGCGCCGCCACTTCCGGCGACACGGCGTCGCCGACCACCGGCTCGCGCATCGGCGGCAGATCGTCTTCAGGCTGCAGCGCGCGCGGCCGCCGGGCCTTGCGGATCTGCCACTGGTTGTACGCCACCACCAGCAGCAACAGGATGACGCCCGCGACGATCAGGGCCGTCTGCAGGTCGAGGTCCATCAACTTACTGCTCATGCGGCAGTCTCCGTCAGCATCTTGGTCTTCATGGCTTTGTCGTGTCGACTGCGCGCCGCATTCGCGGACTTGCGCATCCCCGCTGCGCGGGGCCCCTGCTTACTGCTCATGCGGCCTCCGCCATCGACACCGCCGCGTCCATATCGACGGCCACGATCCGCGAGACGCCCTGCTCCTGCATGGTCACGCCGATCAGTTGGTGGGCCATTTCCATGGCGATCTTGTTGTGGGAGATGAAGACGAACTGCGTCTTGCCTGACATGCGGGCCACCATGTTGGCGTAGCGCTCCGTGTTGGCGTCGTCGAGCGGTGCATCCACCTCGTCCAGCAGGCAGAACGGCGCCGGATTCAACTGGAACATGGCGAACACCAGCGCAATCGCGGTGAGCGCCTTCTCGCCGCCCGACAGCAGGTGAATGGTCGAGTTCTTCTTGCCCGGCGGCTGTGCCATCACCTGCACGCCGGCGTCGAGGATTTCCTCGCCGGTCATGATCAGCTTGGCCTGCCCGCCGCCGAACAGCGACGGGAATAGCTCGCCAAAGTGGTAGTTCACCTGGTCGAACGTGCCTTGCAGCAGCGCGCGGGTTTCCTGGTCGATCTTGGCGATCGCGTCTTCGAGCGTGTTGATGGCGTCGTTCAGGTCGGCCGACTGCGCGTCGAGGAATGTCTTGCGCTCGCGCGCCGCCGCCAGTTCATCGAGTGCGGCCATGTTGACCGGACCAAGGGCGTTGATGGCGTTGTTGACGCGCGTCACCTCGCCCTGCAGGTAGGACGCCTTCAGGTCGCCCGTCAGCTTCTGGGCCAGCGCGGACTCGTCGACCTCGGCGGCCACCAGTTGCTCGGTGAACTGCTCCTGGTTCAGGCGCGCGGCCTGCTCCTTGAGTTGGCATTCGGTGATACGGTCGCGCAGCGGTTGCAGACTGCGCTCGGCAGCCAGTCGTTGCTCGTCGTGCTGGCGCAGTTGCGCCGACAGCGCGTCGAGCTCGATGCGCACGGCGCCAAGCTTTTCTTCCTTCTCGGCGCGCACTTCCAGCGCTTCCTGCAGGCCGGTGTGGGCGGTCTGCTCGTTGATCGTTTCCAGCTCGGCGCGCGCGTTCTCCAGGGATTCCGCGATGCGCTCGGACTGGTCGCTCGCCACCTGGATGTTGCGGCGCAGTTCCTCGATGCGTGCGGCGAGGTTGCGCTCGGCGAACTGGGCCTCCTGCGCGCCGCGTTCGAGGTCGCGCAACTGGTGGCGCGCCGACGACAGCTTGCTGTCCATCGCCTCGAAGGCCATCTGATGATCTTCGTGCGTAGCCTGCATTTCCGCCAGCGCGGCGTCGTGCTGCTCAAAACTGGCCTCGGACTCGGCACGGATCGCGCGTTGCTCCTCGATCTGCGCGCCGATTTCCGCCAGCTCCTCGCGGATCTGGCCGCTGCGCGCGGAAAAGCGCTCCATGGCCTGCGACAGCTTCAGCACGTCCATCTGCAGCGCGTGCACGCGGCGCGTGGCCTGTTCCGCACGACCGCGCGAGTCGCCGAGCGCCTGGCTCGCCTGGGTGTAGGCGGCTTCGGCGCGCACGGCCTGGCTCTTCGCTTCGTCGGACAGCAGCGTCTGCGCGCGCGCCTGCTTCTGCAGGTTCTCGATCTCCTGCTCGCGTGCGAGCATGCCGGCCTGCTCGGAATCGGCGGCGTAGATCTGCATGGCATGGCGGCCGACCAGATGGCCTTCGGCCACCACGAACGACGCGCCCTCGGGCAGCGTGTTGCGGGCGGACAGTGCCTGCGCCATGTCGGTGGCGGTGTAGACGTCGGCCAGCCAGTCCTGCATCACGGCGCGGATGCCCGGCTCGGTGATCTGGACCAGCGCCATCAGCGGGCGCAGTCCGGCGGGCGCCTCCACGGGCCGCGCGGCGGGCGGCGGCGAGTAGAACGCCAGCTTGGCCGGCGGCGCATCGGACAGGAAGGCCTTGACCCAGTCCAGGTTGGAGACTTCCAGCGCGGCCAGCTTCTCGCGCAGCACCGACTCCAGCGCGTTTTCCCAGCCCGGCTCGATATGCACCTTCTTCCACAGCCGCGGCAGTTCCGCCAGGCCATGTTTTTCCAGCCACGGCTGCACCTTGCCGTCGGTCTGGACGTTTTCCTGCAACTGACGCAGCGCGGCCAGGCGCGCGTCCAGCGTGGCGATGGCCGTGGCTTCCGACTGCACGCGCGCCTGCGCCGCGCGGCGCTCGCCGTCCAGGCGCGGCACGCTTTCCTCGCTGTCGGCGAGGATGGCCTGGGCCTCTTCCAGCGTGGCCTCCTGCTCGGCCAGTTCGGCGCGCAGCGACTCCAGCCGGGTTTCGTCGGGCCGGTCCAGGCCTTTTTCTTCCTGCGACAACCGCTCGCGGCGCTGCTCCAGTTGCTGCAGCATCTGGTCGGCACTGCGCTGCTGCGCGGCTTCCAGCTTGAGCGACTGCTCGGCTTGCATGATGCCGGCGCGCTGGTCGTTCAAGAGTTGCTGTGCATCGCGCCACTGGGCTTCCAGCGTCGGCAGCTCGTCGTTCTGGTGGGCGACGGCCTCCTGGGCCTCCACTGTGCGGCCTTCTGCCACGGCAAGGCCTTCCTCGGCCTGCGCCAGTTCGTCGGTGGCCTGTTCGGCCTTGCCCTGCCACTGCTCGCGCTGCGCGGTCAGCGCGGCGATCTGCGCCTGCACGCGGTTGCGTGATTCCACTACGTAGCGGATCTCGGCTTCCAGCTTGCTGACCTCGGCGTTGGCCTCGTACAGCGCGCCTTGCGCGGCGTGCATGCCGTCGGACGCCGCGTAGTGCGCGGCGCGCATGGTTTCCAGATCGGCCTCCACGTGCCGCAGTTGCGCGGTCTGCGCTTCGAGGTCGATCTGGGCCTGGTCGATCGCGCGCTGGTGGCGTTCCTGCTCCACCTGGGCCTCGCGCTTGCGCAAGAGCCACAGCAGATGCTGCTTTTCCTCGCCGTCGGCCTGCAGCGCCTTGAAGCGCTGCGCCACCTCGGCCTGGCCCTCGAGCTTTTCCAGGTTGGCGCCGAGTTCGCGCAGGATGTCTTCCACGCGGGTCAGGTTCTCGCGCGTGTCGGACAGGCGGTTTTCGGTCTCGCGACGGCGTTCCTTGTACTTGGAGACGCCGGCGGCCTCTTCGAGGAAAATCCGCATGTCGTCGGGCTTGGCCTCGATGATGCGCGAGATCATGCCCTGCCCGATGATGGCGTAGGCGCGGGGCCCGAGGCCGGTGCCCAGGAAGATGTCCTGGATGTCCCGGCGGCGCACCGGCTGGTTGTTGATGTAGTAGGACGAGGTGCCGTCGCGCGTCAGCACGCGCTTGACCGCCACCTCGGCGTACTGGCTCCACTGGCCGGCGGCGCGGCCTTCGGCGTTGTCAAACACCAGTTCCACGCTGGCGCGGCCCGCCTGCTTGCGGGCGGTGGAGCCGTTGAAGATGACGTCCTGCATGGACTCGCCGCGCAGTTCGGAAGCGCGTGACTCGCCCAGCACCCAGCGCACCGCATCGATGATGTTGGATTTGCCGCAGCCGTTGGGACCGACGATGCCGACCAGTTGGCCGGGCACTTGAAAATTGGTGGGATCGACGAAGGACTTGAAGCCCGCCAGCTTGATCGAGGACAGTCGCACGGTTGGTCGATGGTAGGCGTATGTAGCGTTCAGGAAAGCCGGGTCTTGCGGGCGCGCACCGAACGCCGCGTGCCGCCTGCGCCCCTTACCGCCCCGAAAGCCCGAAAGTTGGCGGTAATCATACCATCGCATTTCCCGCCCCCGGCCGCTTTCCCAGTCTCGTGCACGGCATATTTGCCGCCGGAAAAGCGTTGTATATCCGCTGCTTGCATGAGATGTTTCATGCACGTTCTAGGGATATCCCGCCTCCCGGGAAAACGTACCAGGGTGTAACAGCCGGGAAACTCTCAGGGTTAGTGCTAGTCTCTTGCTCTATTGGCGTGACGCCGAAGTCCCACCGGAACCGGCCAGCTTCTTGCCCGCAGTACGGTCGCAACACCGCTTCGCGCGGTCGCGGCCTCCCTGGAGGAGTAAGCATGATCGCATTGCAACAGCCGTCCCCGTCGCCGCGGACGTCCGCTACGGCGCCGCTACCGTGGTCGGTCGGGCAGATCGACTACCAAGCGATTGACGTGGAACGGGTACGGCCGGATCGGACGCTGTTCTACCTGCTGGTGGCGTCGTCGTTCATTGAAAGTGGCTCCGACACCTACGCCGGCAACCTGTCCGTCTACTATGCCAGCGTGCCCGAGGCCGCGAACTGGCTGTCCGAGCACTGGGAGGCCGAGGAGTTGCAGCACGGCCTGGCGCTGCGCCGCTATGTGGAACATGTCTGGCCGGAGTTCGACTGGGAGCGCGGCTACGCTCGCTTCTTCCAGGAGTACCGCGAAACCTGCACGATCGACAATTTCGAGCCGTCCCGCGCCCTGGAAATGGCCGCCCGCTGCGTGGTCGAGACCGGCACGGCCGCGCTCTACCGCGCCCTGGAGCGCGCCATCGATGAACCGGTGCTGCGCGACCTGGCGCACCGTATCGGCAACGACGAGGTGCGCCACTACAAGCACTTCTACCGCTATTTCAACGAACTGAACGGCCGCGAGGGCCTGGGCCGGCGCCGCGTGCTGGGCGCGCTGGCCCGCCGCCTGCTGGAAATCAAGAACGAGGACGCCGAGATCGCGCTGCGCAACGTGCTGAGGATCGAGCGCGGCGTGGAGGACATCCCCGACAAGGATGTCCGCGCCCTCAATTCGCAGTGCAGCGCGCTGATCCGGCGCAACCTGCCAATCGACATGACCGTGAAGATGCTGCTGCGCCCGCTGCACCTGCACGCCCGTGTGGAGCGCGCGGTGCGCAAGCCGCTGGTGGCAGTGGTGTCGCGGGTGATGCTGTACTGATCGCCGCCGGCTCAGTTGGGCGCGGCACAGCCGGGCGAGGCAGCCAGCGCGCCATCGTCGGCCCGCAGCGCCGGCTTCGCGCGGTGCACAAGCCCGGACAGCGCGCCGGCAGCCACGATGCACAACCCGCCCGCCGCCTCTTTCCAGCTCAGCGCCTCGGTCGCCAGCCACCACGACGACACGGCGGCCACCACGATCTCGAACAGCATCAGCAGCGAAACGCGGTTCGCCGGCAGCCGCTGCAAGCCGTATTGCGCGATCGAGTTGGAAAGCACCAGCACGCCGGCCAGCGCCAGCACCAGCAGACTGGCCGCCACGCCCTGGCCGCTGCCGTGCACGGTGGCCAGCGCCCGGACCGGCACATCGAGCAACAGCGCGCATGGCACGCCAACGGCCGTGCAGCCCGTGTAGACCACCACCGTGCGAGCGCGGGCATCGACGGCCGGATAACGCTGGGCGGCGCGCCGCGACAGCACGTTGTTGACCGCGAATGCCATACCGCCAATCAGCCCCGACCACTCGGCCGCGTTGCCCGGCAGCGGAACGCCAACCTCGGGCGTCCACAACATCAGCCCGGCGCCGAACAGCGCCAGCGCCACCAGCAGCAGCCCGGCGGCGGACAGGCGCTCGTTCAGGAACACTCGCGCGAACAGCGCGGTCCAGACCGGCGTGAGGTAAAACAGCAGCAACACGCGCATGACGTGGCCGTTCACGCTGCCCCAGACAAAGCCGACATTGGTCACGCCGGCGGCCAGGCCAATGGCAACAAACAGCCACGAACGCGGCATGCCGCGCAAATGGTGTCGGAAAACGGCGAGCGAGGTCAGCGCCGCCATGGCGCTGACCAGCGCGGCGGCGCTCATGCCGCCCAGGCCCCAGCTGGCCAGCACGCGATACGGATACCAGGCGATGCCCCAGACCGAGGCGCCCAGCAGGATGGCAAGGGAGGCTTTGACCGAATGATGGTCGGCGGCGGAATGTTGCGTCGCAACAGGCGATGTGCTCATAAAGACGGGAAATCACTGCTAGCTGGCAGGAACGGCTGCCGCGACGAAGCGCTGGGAACGGGGGATGACCAGCCTGCCGGGGCACATCATGAAAGCCCAATGACAGCGGCAGATAGCCATCATCGGCGAATGATGTCCAACATCGGCGCCACGACTGTCAGTAAAGGCCGCAACGACCGCGCCGACGCACGGAATGCCGCGCCGTTCCTCTATAATGCTTCGTTTTCACCTGCCCCGATCCAACGTGAATCCGCGCCTCGACCTGCTCCAGCCCTATCCCTTCGAGAAACTGCGGGCGCTCTTTGCGGACGTGACGCCCAACGCCGCGAAGCCGGCCATCAGCTTTGGCATTGGCGAACCCAAGCACCCGACGCCCGAATTCATTAAGACGGCGCTGTCGGAGGCGCTGGCGGGGCTGGCGAATTATCCCACAACCGCCGGCTCCGATGCACTGAGACAGTGCATCGCCGGGTGGCTGGTACGCCGCTACGGCCTGCCCAAGGTCAACCCGGCCACCGAGGTCCTGCCAGTCACCGGTTCGCGCGAGGCGTTGTTCGCCTTCGCCCAGACCGTGATCGACGGCAGCAAGCCTGGCGCGCTGGTGCTGTGCCCGAACCCGTTCTACCAGATCTACGAAGGCGCGGCCCTCCTGGCCGGCGCCACGCCGGTCTTTGCCAACAGTGACCCGGCGCGCAACTTTGCCCCGGCGTTCGACCGCATCGCCGACGACGTCTGGCCCCGCGTGCAATTGCTGTACGTGTGCTCGCCGGGCAACCCGACCGGCGCGGTGCTGTCACTGGAAGACTGGAAGCAGTTGTTCGCGCTGTCCGATCGCCACGGCTTTGTGATCGCCTCGGACGAGTGCTATTCCGAGATCTATTTCGACGAAGGCCACGCCCCGCTGGGCGCGCTGGAAGCCGCCCACAAGCTGGGCCGCGGCTTTGAGCGACTGGTGATGTTCTCCAGCCTCTCCAAGCGCTCCAACGTGCCGGGCCTGCGCTCGGGCTTCGTGGCGGGCGACGCCGCCCTGCTGAAGAAATTCCTGCTATACCGGACGTACCACGGCGGCGCCATGAACCCGGCGGTGCAGGCCGCGAGCGTGGCCGCCTGGAACGACGAGTCCCACGTGCAAGAGAACCGCGCCGCCTACCTGCGCAAGTTCAACGAGGTGACGCCGATGCTGGCCGAAGTGCTGGACGTGGCGCTGCCGGACGCCGGCTTCTACCTGTGGGCCGATGTCACGCGCACCGGCCTCTCCGACACCGAGTTCGCCACCCGGCTGCTGGCCGCCCAGAACGTCACCGTGTTGCCGGGCAGCTACCTGGCGCGCGAGGCCGGCGGCGTCAACCCGGGCGCCAACCGCGTGCGCCTGGCGCTGGTCGCCACGCCCGCGGAATGCCTGGAGGGCGCGAAGCGCATTGTCGAATTCTGCAAGTCGCTGGGCTGAGGCTCTCACCTCCGCGACCGGACTATCCAGACCCAAGCATCAATATTCAACCCTGAGAAACCAAACATGACGCAAGCACTGCAAGCCCTGATCGACCAGGCCTGGGAAGACCGCACCAGCCTCTCGCCCAAGACCGCCCCCAACGACATCCGCGAAGCCGTCGCCAACGTCATCAGCCAGCTCGACTCGGGCGCGCTGCGCGTGGCCGAGAAGCAAGGCAAGGATTGGATCGTCAACCAGTGGATCAAGAAGGCCGTGCTGCTGTCGTTCCGCCTGGAAGACAACGCGCCGATGAGCGCCGGCGGCTTTGCCCAGTTCTACGACAAGGTGCCGACCAAGTTCGC
>JACXTT010006212.1_pt1 | contig 17122 bp, 15 predicted proteins | sample 9270951 | NCBI WGS metagenome assembly JACXTT01 (sample SAMN15532306, study PRJNA645909) | rock metagenome | isolation source: weathered quartz diorite | place: Puerto Rico | collected 2017-06-21 | reverse complement strand
TCGGCCGAGCTTGAGCCTGCATACATCGAAAGCAGCTGCGCTCCCGCCGCCAAGGCCGGCGCCAGCGTCCTTCTCAGCAGCCCTTCATTGGATGCGGGATCGCTTGCCGGCACGCAGCGTTCATCGACGAGCGCGAAGGTAATGCGGCGCCATTCGAGCGCCTCGGCCGCGAGCTGCTCATAGGCGGGACCGGGGGTTGCGCCGCCAGAGAGCGCGGCGACCGCCGATCCGCGCGCCTTGATGGCATAGCCCAGAGCAGAGGCGATTTGATCGGCGGCCAGCTGCATCAGCGTGGCGCGATCGGCAAACGCCTGGATATGAAGCGTCACTTCTTTTCCGCGAGCGCAGCGCGCAGCGTATCGCCCGCCAAGTCGCCCAGTTCATCGTGCGCCAAGGCAAAGGCGGCGGTGGCGCGCAGATAGCCAAGCTTGTCGCCGCAATCGTAGGTGCGGCCTTCGTATTCGAGTGCATGAAAGGCTTGGACCTTCATCAGCCGCGCCATGGCGTCGGTCAGCTGGATCTCGCCTCCGGCGCCCGCCCCCTGTGAGCCGAGCAGACCGAAGATGTCCGGCTGAAGAATATAGCGTCCGCTGATGAAAAGATTGGACGGCGCGTCCTCGCGCCTCGGCTTTTCGACCATGCCCTTCATCTTGAGCAAGCGCCCATCGCGGCTCTCGGGATCGATGACGCCGTATTGTTCAGGGGTGTCTGTGGGTTCGACCGCGATGATGTTGCCGCCGACCTTGGCGTAGGCGGCGTTCATTTGCGACAGACACGACGGCTTGGCCATCATCAACATGTCCGGCAGCATCACCGCAAACGGCTCTTCGCCGATCAAATCGCGCGCGCACCAGACCGCGTGCCCGAGCCCCAAGGGCGATTGCTGGCGCACGAAGCTCATCGAACCGGCGGGCCGGAGATCGCTTTCCAAGTCCTGAAGCAGGCCGTTCTTGCCCTTGAGCCGAAGCGTGTCCTCCAATTCGTAGGCGCGGTCGAAATAATCTTCGATCGCCGATTTGTTGCGTCCGGTGACGAAGACGATGTGCTCGATTCCGGCCGCAAGCGCCTCGTCGACGACGTATTGGATCGCCGGACGATCGAACACGGGGAGCATTTCCTTAGGAATTGCCTTGGTGGCGGGCAGCACGCGCGTCCCCAGACCAGCCACTGGCAAAACTGCTTTACGTAGCGGTTTGGTGCTCATGAGAACGCTATCCGTGGTGGCTACATTACTGCGCCGCAACATAAGCGGCGGGTCGCGACGTTAGACCGCAAGGCTAATGAAATCGCAACATCAACTAAACGCCGGATTCGCCTTGAATTCAGGTTTTTCCCTTACGATCTGAGCCAAGCTGCAGAAGTCAGCGGGTATGGTGCCGAGTTCGGTGACGTCCGTCACAGACGAATTCTCTTCGGCGCCGCAAAGTAGCAATTGCAACACGGTCAAGGGCCTGTTAACAGGCCGCCGCCGCGAAGAGGAATTACCACAATGTCGCCCGCCGACGCCAAAGTGAACGCCACCATCCGCACAGTCACCGGGAGCTTCCTGGCAGGCGCCGCCGCGATGGTGATGCTTGGCCTCGTCGCGCCCATCGCGGTGAAGGGCGGCCTCAGCATTCGCGACGCGTGGGCAGCCACGTCTCTGCACAATGGTCCCGCCGTCGAGCCGATCGATGTCGCCCAAGTCCGCGCCCAGCTTGCCGAAGCCGAGCGGACCATGGAGGCTGCGCGCCAGTCGAGCCAAGCCAGCATGGACCGTTTGGACCGTCTGTCGGGCCGCTAAATTCTCCGCGGGCGAGCTTTCAAGCGTTTAATTTTTCAAGCATTTGCGCATGATGCGGGGCTTCGCTCTGGCGAGCCTTCACACGCTTGAACCCGCTCGGGCGGTTCGATTGTCAGAGGATCGATTGGCCCGTGGAGCGCCAATCCTTGCCAAACGATTCAAGCCCCGCATCCGTCAGGTGATGCTTATAGAGGGCCTTGAAGATCGCGGGTGGAATGGTCGCGCAATCGGCCCCGGCGAGGGCGGCGTCTCGCACGTGCAGCGTGGTGCGAATTGAGGCCGCCAGCACCTGGGTCTTAAAGCCGTAATTGTCGTAGATCGCGCGGATCTCGCGCACCAATTCCATGCCGTCTTGGCCCCCGTCGTCGAGCCGGCCAAGGAACGGGGAAATGAACGTCGCGCCGGATTTGGCCGCCAAGAGCGCCTGTACGGCCGAAAAGCAGAGCGTGACGTTCACCGGATGCCCCTCTTTACTAAGGGCAGCGCAGGCCCGAAGCCCATCCGGCGTCAGGGGAACCTTCACAATGATGTTGGAGGCGATAGTTCTGAGTTTGCGGCCTTCGGCCAGCATGGTTTCGTAATCTGTGGCCACCACTTCAGCGCTTACCGGTCCTGGGATCGCCGCACAGATCGCTTTCAGCCCGTCGAAGATGTCGCCACCGGCCTTGGCCACCAGCGAGGGATTGGTGGTGACGCCATCGATCAGGCCGGTTTGCGCCAGGGCCTGGAGTTCCTTCACATCGGCGCTGTCGATGAAAATCTTCATTTCACACTCGCTTCCAATCTTCCCGCGACGGCGTTCGGCTGTAAGCGGGACCTCCGCATCCCGGGCCAAGCGCGCGAATCGCCGCTAGAAACAGCCTGAACAGGAAAATAGATATGGCAAAAGCTCAACCCGTCGATGGCGTCGATGTGCGCACCCTGGCCAACGCCGTGCGCGCCTTGGCCATGGATGCTGTGGAAAAAGCCAAGTCCGGGCATCCGGGCATGCCGATGGGCATGGCCGACGCTGCCGCCGTGCTCTTCTCACAATTCCTGAAATTCGATCCCCGAGATCCGAAATGGGCCGACCGCGACCGTTTCGTGCTCTCAGCCGGACACGGCTCGATGCTGCTTTATGCGCTTCTCTATCTCACCGGCTATTCCGACATGACGCTCGATGAGATCAAAGCTTTCCGCCAGCTGCATTCGAAAACGCCAGGCCACCCCGAATATGGTTTTGCTGCGGGCGTGGAGACGACGACGGGCCCGTTGGGGCAGGGCATCGCCAACGCCGTCGGCATGGCGATGGCCGAAGCGCACTTGAATGCGCGCTTTGGCGACGATCTCGTCAATCACCGCACGTGGGTGATCGCAGGCGACGGCTGTCTCATGGAAGGCGTCAGCCAAGAAGCGCTTGCGCTCGCGGGTCGCCAGAAATTGAAGAAGCTCACCCTGCTTTGGGACAATAATTCGATCTCGATCGACGGCGCGGTTTCGCTGGCCGACATCACCGATCAACGGGCGCGATTTCTGGCGAGCGGCTGGAATGTGCTTGCCTGCGATGGGCTCGACGCCGGCGATGTCGCGCGGGTGCTGGAGGCGGCGACCAGAGCCGACGAGCCGACCTTCATCGATTGCAAGACCGTGATTGGCTTTGGCGCGCCGAAGAAAGAGGGCACAGCGGCCGCCCATGGCGAGGCGTTGGGCGCTGAGGAATTGGCCGCCGCCAAGAAGGCGCTCAATTGGCCTTACGGGGCGTTCGAGATCCCAGACCCAATCCTTGGGGCCTGGCGCAGAATTGGCGAGCGCGGCGGGTCCGCGCGCGAAGCCTGGCAAGCTCGCGTGAGCGCCTCGCCGCGCAAAGCCGAGTTCGACAAGGCGTTGAGCAAGCGCAATAGCGAAGGCGCGATTGCAGCCCTTGCTCTGCACGCCCGAAAAATGGCGGAAGAAAAACCGGCGCTCGCAACGCGCGCGGCTTCGGGCGCTGCGATCGAAGCCATGTTCGGAATGTGCCCCGAATTGCTGGGGGGCTCCGCCGACTTGACCGGCTCCAACAACACCAAGCCGAAAACCGGCGCCGACAATTTCACGCCGGAAAATCGATTGGGCCGTTACATCCATTACGGCGTACGCGAGCACGCCATGTGCGCGGCCATGAGCGGCATGGCGCTGCATGGCGGGATCATCCCTTATGGCGGTTCGTTCCTGTGCTTCACCGATTATGCGCGACCGGCGATCCGCCTCGCGTCGCTGATGGGCATCCGCTCGATCTATGTGATGACCCACGATTCCATCGGTCTTGGCGAAGACGGCCCAACCCACCAGCCCGTCGAGCATCTCGCGGCCTTGCGCGCTATTCCACATCTTTACGTGCTTCGCCCGTGCGACGCTGTGGAGGCCGCCGAATGCTGGCAGATCGCGCTTGCCCGTGAGGATGGACCGAGCGTGCTTGCCCTGTCGCGGCAGGCAGTGCCCGGCCTGCGCGGCGATGCGAGTGAAAATTTAAGCGCCAAGGGGGCTTATGAACTTCTGAAAGCCGAGGGCGGCGCTTCGCGCCTCGCCATCTATTCGACGGGCACGGAAGTCTCGATTGCTGTGAAAGCGCGTGAGGTGTTGGCGGGCCAAGGCATCCCCACGCGCGTCATCTCCGCGCCCTGCTTTGAATTGTTCGACCTCCAGAGCGAGCAATACCAAGACGAGATTTGCGGCGACGAAGACGAAATCCGCATCGGCGTCGAGGCGGCGGTGGGGCAGGGCTGGATGGAGGCCTTCGGTCTTCACGCCTTCATCGGCATGACCGGCTTTGGGGCCTCAGCGCCTGCCAAGGATCTCTATCCGAATTTCGGCATCACCGCCGAGGCGATCGTGGACGTCGCCAAGGATCTGATGAGCTAGCCGCCGCGCTTCTGCAGCGCCTGTTCGCGCAGCGACTTCACGTCCTGGGCGCGCTCGCGCGGCACGATGATCACCGCCTCGGGTGTGGCCACCACGATCAAATCGTGCACGCCGGCTGCATAAATGGCGACGCCTTCACTGCGCAGCAGATTGTTTGAGCCGTCGAGCACGACGCTTTCGCCGTGGCTGACATTGCCGCTCTCGTCCTGATCCGAAAGCCGCCACATCTCGTCCCAAGAGCCTATGTCGGCCCAGCCGATGTCGCAGGGCACGACGGCCGCGCGCTTGGTCTTTTCCATCACCGCGACATCGAGCGGCTCGGCGCGCACGCGTGCGAAAGCTTCGCCGCCCAAGTGAATTTCTGCGCCGCGCCGCTCTGCTTTTTCGAGCGCGGCAAGGGCTGCGTCGCGAATGTCGCTTGCGGCGGCGAATTCTCCCATCATGACGCGCGGATTGAAGAGAAAGATGCCGGCGTTCCAAGAATAGCCGCCTTCGTCCAAATAACGTTGCGCGGTCGCCGCATCCGGTTTTTCACGGAATGCGTCGATGGCGTAGACGCCTTCGCCAAGCCGGTGTCCGCGTTTGATGTAGCCATACCCGCTCGCCGGGCGATCCGGATTGATCCCAAACGTCACGATGCGCTCGCCCGCCAAGGGCGCAGCCCGCTCAATTGCGCTTTGAAAGGCTTCCGGCTTATCGACGACGTGATCGGCGGGCAAAAGCAGGACAAGCGCCTCGGGCTCCATCTCCCAGGCGAGCGCTGCAGCGATGGCGCAGACAGCGGCGGTGTTGCGCGGCGCGGGCTCGAGCACGACGGCGGCGGGCGCCAGGCCATTGGCGGCGAGCTCGCTTTCCACAAGCCCCGCGTGTGCGGCATTGCTCAACACGATCGGGGGCGCAAAGGAAAGCGCGCCACATTCGCCGCGGACGCGGCTCAACGTCTCGGCGAACATGGTGCCGGAACCGCCCAGCCTATGGAATTGTTTTGGCTTGGCTTCCGTCGACAGCGGCCAAAGGCGCGTGCCCGCGCCGCCCGACATGATGGCGGGTATGATTCGATGCGTCATCGGTTGGTCAGTGTTCCCTGCCTGCTTGCGTTGCGAAAGCTAAACTTGCAAGGCAGGCAATGATGCAGCGCAATTTCAGTTCCTCAAAAGAGCGCCGGGCATGAGCGAAATCCCGTTTGCCCGCGTGCGCGCCTGGATGTTCGACGAGGCGCTGCCGTTCTGGGCCGAGCACGGGATCGATCACGCCTTTGGGGGCTTTCTGGAAGAGCTTACTTTTGACGGCAAACCGACCGCAGCCGACTTCAAGCGCGTGCGGGTGATCTGCCGCCAGCTCTATGCCTTTTCGCACGCGGCGCTCCTGGGCTGGCGCGACGGGAGGGCGCTCTCGGATCGGGCCTACGAGTATCTGATCGCAAAAGCGCGAACGCCCGACGGGGGCTGGGCGCGTTTGCTGACGCGTCAGGGCAAGATCAAAGACCCCACGCCCGATCTCTACGACATCGCCTTCGTCCTCTTCGGTCTGGCTTGGCGTTACCGTCTGACGAGGGAGGCGGGCGCACTTCAACTCGCGCACGAAACGCTCGATTTCGTGCAAGCGAAGATGCAAGGACCCCATCGCGGTTTCTGGCAATGGCTGCCGCCGACAGGGCCGCGCCTGCAGAACCCGCACATGCACTTGATCGAAGCAAGCCTTGCGCTCTTTGACGCTGCCGGCGAACAACGCTTCCTCGACCAGGCCCACGACATCGCAGCTCTCTTCGACGACGCATTCTTCGACGGGCGCACTTTGGGCGAACGGTTCACCGACGATTGGCGGCGCATCGACACCGAGGAAGGCCGCGTCCTGGAGCCGGGCCACCATTTCGAATGGGCTTGGATACTCGCGCAATATCAGCGCGTGACCAGGGAGGATATGAGCGCGCAGGCGCGCGCTTTGACCGCGTTTGCGGAGAAGGGCGTCGATGCCGCGACCCACATGAGCATTGACGCCATCCGTGACGACGGCGCGCCGATAAAGCGCTCGTCCCGGATCTGGCCGAACACCGAGCGCATCAAGGCGCATTTGGCGCTTTTCGAAATCTCCGGCGCCGACCCGAGCGAGCCTGTGACCCAGACGCTGGAGCTATTATTCGACAAATATCTGGCGGTCGAACCGCGCGGATCGTGGATGGATCAATTCGACGCCTCGGGCGCGCCCATCGCCAATGCGGCGCCCGCCTCGATCCTTTATCACGTGGTCTTATGTTTCTCGGAGGTGTTGCGCCTGGAGCCGGCGCTCCGAGCTCAGACGCGATAAAAGGCGCGGTACCAAGCGACGAAACGCTCTATTCCGGTTTCGATGGGCGTGCGCGGGGCGAAATCGACCGCTTCGGCGAGCGCGTCCACGTCGGCATAGGTCGCCACCACATCGCCGGGCTGCATCGGGGCCAAGCGCTTGATCGCGGCCTTGCCGATCTTGTCTTCCAAGATCTGGATGAGCTTCATGAGCTTCACCGGCGAATGGTTGCCGATGTTGAAGATGCGATAAGGCGCATTCGACGTCGCAGGGTCTGGTTTGTCGCCGCTCCAGGCAGGATCGGGAGCGGCCGGCTTGTCGCCGACGCGAACCACGGCCTCGACAATGTCGTCGATATAGGTGAAGTCGCGCTCCATCTCGCCATTGTTGAAGACCTCGATCGGCTCGCCGGCGATGATCGACTTCGTGAACGAGAACACAGCCATGTCGGGTCGCCCCCATGGCCCATAGACGGTGAAGAACCTGAGGCCCGTCGCCGGCAGGCCGAAGAGGTGGCTATAGCTGTGCGCGAGCAATTCGTCGGCCTTCTTAGTGGCCGCATAGAGACTGACGGGATGATCGACGTTCTGGTGGGCCGAGAACGGCATCGCCGTCACCGCGCCATAAACCGAACTCGATGAGGCGAACACCAGATGCTTGATGGGGTGATGGCGGCAGGCCTCCAGAAGGTTCACGAAGCCTTCGATGTTCGATTTCACGTAGGCCTGGGGATTGATGAGCGAATGGCGCACCCCAGGCTGGGCGGCCATGTTGAAGACGAGCTCGAACTTGTGGGTGTCGAACAAGGCCTTCAGCGCTTCATTGTCGGCAATGTCGAGGTGTTCGAACGAAAATCCATTGCGCCCGCGCAGCTGCTCTAAGCGCGCGCGTTTCAGGTTCACGTCGTAATAATCGCTCATATTGTCGATGCCGACGACGCTGCGGCCCTCGTCCAGCAAACGCGCGGCGAGGTGATAGCCGATAAAGCCGGCTGCGCCGGTGACAAGCACGGGCGGCATTGGCGTCAGTCGTCTCTCGTCTTCATAAGGGCGCTGGCTGCGTAGGGGCGACGCCGGCTGAAATCAACTGTTTGGAGACCCTTCGCGCTCGCTTGGCCCGGGCGCTGCGGCGGCGACAAGGGCCGCCGCAAGCAGGATCGCTGCGTCCCACCATTCCTGCCATAGACCGTAACTCAAGTTGCCGATAACGGCGATGGCGGCGATTGTACCGGCGGCGGCGGCCGCCTGCGCGCGCCGCCCGGCGACGGCGCGTGAAATGAACCATCCCCCGCTCATCATCGCTGCAGCGGCGAGCAGGGCGCCGACCGCGCCCAGTTCGAACCACACTTGCATGCTGGCGCTATGGGGATGGAGAGGAATGGCGGCGACGGAATAATCGCCGCGCACGGGCAACAATTGCGGCGCGGTGCGCGAGGCGTCGAGGACATGGCCGAACCAAAACTTCTCAGGAATGGGGGGGGCCCAATAGCGCAAAAATACAAAGCGCCAGGCCTCGCTTAAAGGCAGCGCATCGACAAGGCGCTGATCGGATAAAAGCAAAGGCGACGCAAACGGCGCGATCAACATCCAGACCGCAGCCCCGGCGCTTGCGCCAAGCACGGCCAATCGCGGCGCCCAGAACGCAAGCGCAAAGGCGCCGGCGCCGAGGCCGAACGCCACAGCGTTGGCAAGCTCGTTAAACTGCAGCGAGATCGCGGCGCTTACGAAAAGAACGCCGATGGCGGCGCCCAGTCGCACGGCTGACAATCGGCCCCAAGCGATGAGCCCTGCCGCACTCGCCCAAGTCATCAACACCAGCACCGAGGCGGCGCGCCCGGTGGTTCGATCGAGGTAGCCGATGTCTCGGCTGGGGTGGAGGGCGTGGTTTAGGGGGCGATGGAAGAGCGCCTCGCTTGCGAGGAGCACGGCCATCACCAGGAAGGCGGCGAGGCCGCAGGCAAACGTCGCCCGTCGCGCTCGTTCGTCCACGCTTGCTGCGGCTGCGAAGAAAAGGCCTCCCCCTAAAGTCAGCCAAAGCTTCAGCGCCTGAAGGTGGTCGCTATAGGGGGACCAAAGGCTGGACACGCTCGCCCAGCCGGCGAAGGCGATGAGGAAGAGGAGCGGCGACGGCCTTTTTTCAAAGGCTTGCCGCAATAGCGAAAAGTTAAACGAAAGGTAGCCGGCGACGCTGAAGAACGCCGCAATACCCAACACCGCGACAGTGCTGAGGAAGGGGGCGAGTGCAAAAAACAGCGCGCGCGCCCAAGCCCCCAGGTCCAACCGCACTCTCACCCCCCGACCTCCGCTCTCGTTGTCTGCTGGCGATCTCATGGTGTGAAAGGGTAAGCAACATTTCAGCATCGTCACCGGAGAAAGCCGCGTTAGCGCTTGGCGCCACAGCGGATTTAGGCTTTGTTACCGGCTCGGCGTGTACAGCGGTCCTGAAGGATCGCTGCGGGTTGGGCGCGGCGGGAGCTACTGCGATGTCGGAACGGCCGGATTATAGTCGCGAAGTGCGCGACACGATCGTCAAATCCAGCCTCACAGGCGTTGCCGCCACTGTCATTGCAGTCACTGCATTTTCGCCTGCCGGCTTCGGCGGCGTCATCGGCACCAGCGTCGCCGCCGGCCTCGGCCTCGATCGCACGGCGCGTGCGAGCGAGGATCCGTATTCGCATCTGCCGCCGTTCACGACGCCGCTGACGCAAACCGAATTGACAGACATCCGTGGCGAGCTTGCCCGCACGGCTGCGTCGCTGGAAATCACGCGCGCTGCGACCGAAGATAAGATCCAATTCGTTCGCGGCATCGCCGAGCATACCGGCATCAACACCTCGATGGCCGGCCTGCGTCATATCTCATCGCTGTCGGTGTCGACGACCTCGCTTGCCGCTCCTTCGGCGGTCGCGCCAGCCGTACCGCTGGCGGCGCCGCGCCACACGGCGATGGCGGTTCCCGCCGCGCACCGCGATGGCAACCTCGAGCTTGCCTCGCTCCTGCTTGCCCACGAGAGCCTCTAAGCTTTCCAACTTCCAACCGATTTGATCGGTCTATGGGGAGTGTCGAAGCGGGCGCTCCTGTGCGAGCGCTCTCGCCTTCGCGCGTCTCGTCGTTTTTAGAAGCGGCGCTTTCAAGCGTCGCCTCGCTTTAATGCATGCCTGAACGGGCTCAGCTCACGGTCGGATCCGGCGGCAGCGGCGTCGTCGAAGTGTTTGTGAGCGAGGGAGGCGCTGGCAGATCGCCGGGCTGTTCACCCGACAGCAATTGGTGGGCCATGGGTGCAGGCGCGTGCTGGACGGCGCCGTGCACACGTCCTGCGCGCGGGCCGGTGCGCGCAAGGCGCGCTTCGCGGGCGGCAAGGCTGTTGGCCGAGACGCGGTAGCGGCGACCGCCCGGGGGATCGGGCACGTCGTGGAAAAAGATGTGCGAGCCGATCACCAAGGGATCGGTGGCGTAACTATCCCACACCGGGTGCACCGCGAGGGTGTGATAGAAGAGCGCTCCGTTGGTGGGGTCGACGGATTGGCCGTCGAGCACTTGCAGGGCGACTTCTTGAGCGACCGCCCAGCTGTCCTTGTCAGCGCCCTCGGTGGCATAGCGCTCGGGGTCCTGAGCGAGCGGGCGGTTGGGATCGCCGATATTCCAGGCGGAGAATTGTTTAGGCGCACGGATCACCGTTTCCAGATCCTCGCCGAAGCGCTCGCCCAGGCGATTGACGATAACGTGGGCGACCGCACGCATGCCTTCTTCGCCTTCGGAGCGGGCCTCGGCCCACGCTGTGGCGGCAAGCAAGTGCACCTCGGCGGGATCGATATCGATTGAGGGGGCGGCTGCGTTTGGGGAAGGCTCCACTGGAACGATGCTCATTGGAATGGGTCGCGCCCCGATGACAGCTGCGAGCGCGTTCGGATAGAGCGCGAAGTTCAGGGCTGCTGCAAAAAAGAGCACGCTTGCCATGCCGAGCGAATGAAGCGCGTGGCTCGCGCCGCGAAAAAATCCGGTGCGACGCGGGCGACGGCGTGTGCGCGCCTGCGTCAATCCAACCCAACGTGATTTCATTTCAATGCCGCTCCGCCCTGCGCGCATGGTCAGCGTCCGTGAGATTTCGAACAAATTTGTCGGTGCGCGCGCGCCGCAGCACGAAGTGCGCTAAGACGCCTTTTATGTTTGCGGAGGGCGAAAATGCGGCGCTGAGCGCGCGTTGATGCGGCGCGCGCAGCTTTTTGGGAGCTCGCCGTCCGGGTGAGGTGCGATTGTCACCCAGCAAATGCATGGAACTTGAGCGCCATCGCGCGCCCGAGATGACGCCCAGTCCATGTTTCGGCGCAAACGCCTTCGATAAGTTCACCCGCGTTCGCCCGCGTTTGCCCTCGGACCGATGCGAGGCTCCATTTGAAGCGGCGCCGCGCATAAATCTCTCTTCCAGGTGTCGGATGGCGGCGGCGCTTGGCGTCCTTGGGGCGCACCTAAACGGAGGATCACATGCGCTTTCTTTGTCTCTACACCGCAGATCAGCTCACCCAGCCATCGCCGGAACATATGGCCGAGATGGGCCGCTACATGGATCGCCAATTCAAGTCCGGAAAACTCGTCGACACAGGCGGGCTGAAGCGGCGCGAGAAGGACGGGTTTACCGTGCGTAAGAAAGGCGGGAATTTCACCGTGAACCAAACCGGCGCGCCATGGGCGCAAGCCACAGGCTGGGCGATCATCGAGGCGCCGACACGCGAGGATGCGATCGCCGACGTCCAGGAATTCCTGGGCCTTGCCGGCGACGGCGTTTCCGAAGCGATCCAGATTTCAGATCCGACGCCACGCTAGAAGGCAAACCTTTCACATTGGAGCGCGCGCCGTTTGCAAAGCCGCGCGCACTCCATTTCGTGGCAAAGGGCTGGCCCGCCGCCAGCTGGCGCGCTAGCGCCAATAGCGGCCGGCGCGCTTCAGGCGTTCGCCCAGACTAAGCGTCGCGTCGATGCAAGCTTGCGCTTCGTGCTGCTCTTGGCCGATGGCGAAACCCAGCGCGTATTGGATCGCCGGCGCCGCGTTCTCGTTGCTGGCGCTATTGGCGCGATTGAGGTCAACCAGCGTCCAGGCTTCTACGAATTCCTGGCCGAGACGGCGGTGCACGGCAAGGTCGTTCAAGCGGCCCAGATTGTCTTGCAGCTCGGCCAGGATTTTGGCGAGACGACGCCGGCTGCGCTTGGCGCCTGGGAAGATGTCGGCGAAGAATTCGGCCGTATAGCGGAGCTCCTTGACCGACAGACGCAGCTTGTGACGCGCCGCGGTGTCGAGGCCGTGCACATGCTGGAGCTTGCGCTCAAGTTTGCGCACGCGCTTTTCGAGCGTGCGGCGGGCGAAATCGTCAATGCGCGCTTCAGCGCGAACGCCTTCGAGTTCGGCGAGGTCCGACCATTCGCCAGCCAGCACCCAAAGCGCTGTGCGCAGCACAAGCTGGCGGAAGCGATCGCTGCCGACGGCCTCCTGGGCGCGCTCCATGGCTTGGGCGCGCCGGGATTTGACGTTTTCGAGGAGGCATTTGAGCGCCGCGTCCTCATGAGCGGCCGCGCTCAAGGGCGCGAGGGTCTTTTCAACGAAAACGTCGAGGTCGCGCGCAGGCGCAAGTTCGTCCACCAACCATTTGAGTTCGACCTCGACGGCATCGGTTTCGGGGCCGTCGATCAAGTGTTCGAAAATCGAAAGCACCGTCTCCAACCGGCGAAGGCCAACGCGCATTTGATGCACGCCTTCAAAGTCGCCGGCGCGGATTGCGTCGGTGTTGAGCGCAAACTGGCGAAGGCACGACCAACCGATGAGCTGGAAGGCGTGGCCGATGCGCGAGCGCGGCGTGATGCGTACGTGCTCGGCGTGACACACGCGCGCGGATTGGTCGGACCTGAGATCGAAGCCCCGATCGGCTTTGGTCTTCAAGCCGAGCGAAGCGGGGACTTCGCTGGCGAGACGGCGCGCCAGACGAGCGAGCTCCGCTGAGGCGCCGCGTTTCAGTTCGAGCTCGATCTCGCAGAAGGTTGCATTGGCCGCGCCGCTCGAAATGCTGCCGCGGTCGATGGCAAGTTCAATGGCGCTATTGGCTGAGAGAACCGGATAGGCGCTGCGTTCGACCTTCACCTCGAACACCGGGGTCAGGTTCTTACGAAGTTTCTTGCGCTTGAATTCCTGCAGGGGCGTGCCGAGCACGTGGCGGAGCTCGGGGATATCGCCGCCGATTTCGCGTTCCCATTCGCTGCGGTCGATGGGGGAAGACTTGCGCGGCGTGACCGCTTTGACCGTCTGGATGTTTTTTGCGCCGACGCGGCGGACGCGAAGACTGATGCCCTTCTGGCGCAGGGCGTATTTCGGGGTGTCGAAATAAGTCGTCGACATTTGCCGCGGCTGCATTTCGCCGCTGGCTTGCTCCCAAAGCCATGGCAGGCGCATCACTTTATTGGCGGCGGCGGCCGGAATCTCCAGCTTCAGTTCGAACTCGCGACCCATTAGCCCATAGCCCCCGTGATGCACCCAGCAGGCGAACGCTAGCGTGGTCGCTCGCCTTTGGAAACATGTGAACGAGGCGCCAATTCACTGAAGGTTTTGTGACAGCTGGAGCCTATGGGCCCGTTCAGGATCGCATCATTTGATAGCGTGACCCGATGGCCCCATCCGATGGCCACATCCCGATGGCCACGCGATTGCGATGGCTCGTCAGCGGATCGCCGCTTTTATCCCATGTGGGGGATTAGCGGATGTCGTTGGCGCTCGAGACGATCCGACCGACAAGGCCATAGGCTTTGGCCTCTTCGGCCTGCATCCAATAATCGCGATCGGTGTCGCGCTTGATCTTATCGAGAGGCTGGCCGGTGGCGTCGGCGAAGATGCGGTTCAGACGCTCGCGCATGCGCAACACTTCACGGGCCTGGATTTCGACGTCGCTGGCCATGCCGCCGATGCCGCCGCGCGGCTCGTGCAACAGAAAGCGCGTGTTCGGCAGGCAATAGCGGTTCTCGCGCGCGGCGGCGCAATAGATGAGCGCCCCGGCTGAGGCGACCCAGCCCGCGCCCAGCATTCGCACGGGCGCGCCGATGAACTTGATGACGTCATGGATCATATCGCCGCTCTCGACGTGCCCGCCAGGCGAGGAGATGACAAAGGTGATGGGCGCCGCACTCTGGGCGCCAAGCGCAAAGAGACGCTCGGTGACGCGGCGCGCCACGCCATCGTTCACTTCGCCCGTCAACATGACGACGCGAGCGTCAAACAGCGCCTTCTCCACCACGTCGGGGGCGTTGCGCATGTCGTTTGGGTTTTTTTCCTTGTCTTCGTCGTCGAGGCGGATGATCGAGCCGATCATGGAAACTCCTTGAGCATGGGCGAAGAGGTAGGCGGGTTCGATGGGTTTTCCTAGACCCGAGGCTTCCCTTGCTGCGGCTCGTCGAAAAACGCTGCAAATAAAACGGTTTGCCCGTTGAAAATCGCCGAGCGGCTTGCACCGCCCGGTTCGCCCGGCAAGAGTGCGCCCCGCAAAGCCGTCGTGGTTTGGCGGGAACGGGGGGAGCTGATGCGATCATTCATCTTTGCGGCCATGCTGGCGGTTGGCGCCGGCGTCGCTTGCGCTGACACCTTGCCGGCGCCCGCGCCTGAAGACGTGGCCGTTCAGATCACGAGCGCAAGCGGCCAGACCGTCGAGGTCCAGCAGGGAGAAAACATTGCCGTGGAGCTGCAAGTGAGCCCCTCCACGGGCGGGCGCTGGAGGGTGACGGCCAAGCCCGATTTCCTCGATGACGCCGGCATGCGCACAGGGCCTGTGAATGCGCCGGCGGCGAACGGGCGCGTGATGCTCGGGGCGCCGGTTTGGAATGTGTTCCTATTCACGGCGAACGGCGCCGGCGCTGGACCGCTGACGCTTGAGCTGCGCGGACCCGGCGGGCAGGTTTGGCAGACGTTCACCGTCACCATCAACGCGCAATAGAGCCATTCCATGAAAGACAATGAACTGACATTGCGCGGCCTGCTGCTTGGGTCGGTGATTGCGATCGTTTTCACGGCGGCGAACATCTATCTCGGCTTGCGCGTCGCCATCACCATTGCCTCATCCATTCCCGCGGCGGTGATTTCGATGGGGGTCTTGCGTCTCTTCAAGACCGGCAACATCCGCGAAAACAACATCGTGCAGACAGTGGCGTCCTCGGGCGGGACGTTGTCATCGATCATCTTCGTGCTGCCGGGCCTTGTCATGATCGGCTATTGGGAGGGCTTCGACACATTCACGACGTTCATGGTGTGCGCGCTAGGGGGCATCCTTGGCGTGCTCTTTTCCATTCCCTTGCGGCGGACTTTGGTGGTGAACACGCCTCTGCCGTTCCCGGAGGGTGTCGCAGCAGCTGAGGTGTTGAAGGCCGGGGCGACGGGCGAGGAGGCCTCGCCCGATGCAATCGAGCGCGAGCGCGGACCTATTGTTGTGGCGTTCGGCGCGCTCATGTCGGCGGGGCTGCAGGCGATCACGTTCACCGGCGTCGCCGCAACCGAGACCGCCAAATACTTCCGCGTGCTTCTGGGCGCCTCGGGTGTCGATCTCGGCTATTCGCTGGCGCTTCTGGGGGCGGGCCACCTCGTCGGCATTTCGGTGGGCCTGGCGATGATCGTTGGCGTCTTGATCGCTTGGGCGGGGTTTGTGCCGATCTGGACCCAGGGCATGGCGGGCGATCCCGCTGTGATCGCCGACGCCGTATGGCGCCAGGTGCGCTTCGTCGGCGCAGGCGTCATCGCCACCGCCGCGATTTGGAGCATGATCAAGCTGGTGAAGCCGCTCATCGAAGGCTTTCAGGCGACGATGAAGGCGCGCGCAGCGCACGCAAGCGCGCCCATTCACGCCCGCGACGACCGCGACATTCCGCTTTGGCTCATCGCTCTGCTGAGCGCAATCTGCCTTGTGCTGATCGGCTGGCTTTTGTGGAATTTCATCGATGCGGGCGGGCTCAGCCCGCTTTCATGGCCGCTGACCATTGGCGGGGTGATCTTCGTTGTCGTCGTCGGCTTCTTCATTGCAACGGTCGCTGGCTATATGGCCGCCCTCATCGGCGCCTCGAATTCGCCGGTGTCGGGCATCGGCATTCTGGCGACGGTGATTGGAGCGGTGTTGCTTGCAGCGTTCGCACAGCCGCTTCTGGGCCCAAGCGCCACGCGCGCGCTGGTGGCGTTTTGCCTGTTTGCGGTGTCGATCGTATTTTCAGTGGCGACGATTTCGAACGACAATCTGCAGGATCTGAAAACCGGGCAATTGGTCGGCGCTTCGCCCTGGCGCCAGCAGGTGGCGCTGATCGTGGGCGTGCTCGCCGGTTCGCTCATCATTCCCTTCGTGCTCAACGTGCTCAACCACGCTTACGGCTTTCCGGGCGATCCGAACCGGCACGCCATCGGCGCAGCCCTCGGGGCGCCGCAAGCGACGCTGATTTCGACGCTCGCCAATGGCGTGCTGAACGGCAACGTGCCGTGGAATTTGATTCTCAGGGGCGTCATCGTCGGGGTCATCTGCATCGCCGTCGATGAAACCCTTGGCGTGATGAAGCTGGTGCGCCTGCCGCCTCTGGCGGTCGGAATTTCCATCTATCTGCCGATGTCTGCTACCCAGCCGGTGGTCGTTGGGGCGATTTGCGGCTGGCTCTACAATCGTGCGATGGACAAACGCCCCAATGCTGAAATGGCCAAGCGCTTCGGCGTGCTCTTGGCGTCTGGGCTTGTCGTGGGCGAGAGCCTGCTCGGGATTGTCAATTCCGGCGTCGTTGTTGCAACCAACAATCCAGCGCCGTTCGCGCTCGTCGGCGCAAACTTCGCCGAGACGGCCAACATCATCGCGGTAGTGCTCTTCGTCGTGTTTACGCTTTACGCCTATTGGTGGGTGAGCAGACAGTCGAAGCTCTGAAGACGCCTCACGCCTGAGGCCCCAACTCGCTTCCAATCGCCGGCGCCTCCTGGTTTTCCGGAAATGACCGGAAATGACAGGAGAACGGGGCGGGCTTGGCTTCGCTCTTTACGTGCGCTGCTCCAAAAGGCGCGTGAGGCGCTCGACGGCTGCGGTCAGCTGGGCGATTTCTTGCTCGCGCAGCGTGTCGATCTTGGCGTGCAGTGTTTCGATCTCGATTTCGGCTTTGCAATTGATGTCGAAATCGTCGACGGCGCGCTTGCGGTC
>JACXTT010006211.1_pt1 | contig 17124 bp, 15 predicted proteins | sample 9270951 | NCBI WGS metagenome assembly JACXTT01 (sample SAMN15532306, study PRJNA645909) | rock metagenome | isolation source: weathered quartz diorite | place: Puerto Rico | collected 2017-06-21 | reverse complement strand
TTTTGAGTCCAGCGCGTCTGCCAGTTCCGCCACTCCTGGGGAACAATTGAAAATAGCGTGTCCGCGCCTCGCGCTCAAGAAATCAACAGGACATTCACAGCCCCTGACTGGACTCGCCCGCTCCCAGGGTCTAGTCTATAACCCCCGCTCGACAGGGGTCTCCCCTCCCGGAGACGATCGAGCGGTTTTTCCGAGGCTCTGCATGGCTACTGTTACTCCCCTTTCAGGGGGAGCTCGCCCCGAGCACCGTGGCCTCTCCTTCTGGATGGACCGCGTCTTGTCAGAACTAGAGAACGTGCGTTCCTCGCCGGATGCGGATGCCGTCCACGATCTGCGTGTAGCCATCCGGCGTTGCCGTTCGCTCGCAGCCGCATTGAAAGAAGTGGATCCCGACCCTGCCTGGCAGGAAATGCGCAAAATCGCTCGCAAGCTTTTCCACAGTCTCGGTGCGCTGCGCGATGCCCAGGTCATGCAGGACTGGGTGAAGGGGCTGGCCTCGGAAACCGACCCCGTTCGGGCCCACTTGCAAGCCAACTTCGAATCCAGAATCGTGGGGCTGCGTGAGGCGGCGCTTCGCGCGGCCGGCAAGTTCGACGGAAAAGCCTGGAGGCGGCTCGAACGCGCCTTGCGGCAGCGTTCGCGGTTGGTGTCGGCGGGAAGTCTTGCGGCCGAATGTCTGGCGCTGGAACGATTCGAAACCGCCCTTGAACTTCACGCCAAAGCATTGCGTACCGAAAAATCCAGACCGTGGCATACGCTGCGCATTGGATTGAAGCGTTTCCGCTACACCGTCGAAGGCCTCCTGCCGGAGCAGTACGCAGCCTGGAGCGACAACCTCAAGCGCGTTCAGGATCTCCTTGGTGACGTCCACGATCTCGATGTGCTGCTCGCCACCATCAAGAAATCCGATTCGGTGGAAACCGAGGATTCCCGCAAGGCTTGGGAAGAAACCATCGAACGCGAGCGCCGCGAACGCATTGAAACGTATCGTCAGCTTACTCTGGGCAAAACCAGTTTGTGGAATGAATGGCGTTCCGGCCTCCCCACCAATGGCCGCGTCGAAGCGGCCGCCATGGCGCGGCTGCGCGCGACGGCCCGGGCCAGCGATCCGCATTCGCGGCGCACCTCGCTGATCTCCCGCATCGCGGTGGCCCTTTTTGATGCGCTCCGCCGCGCGGATGGCGCTCCCGCGTTCGCGGACGTCGGTTTTCGCCGAATTCTATTGGCCACGGCTCGCCTGCAAGGCGTCGGCGGCGCGGTCCCTGAAAAGTCTCCACAGAAAAGCGCTCGCAAGTTCCTCTTGAGTCTCGCGATTCCTCCCGGCTGGACGAACGAGGAATGGGAACTGCTGGCTTCCGCCGTCCGGTATCACCGCGGCGCTGAGCCCAGCGCGAAAAGCGGCTTTTTCTCGCGCTTCTCGGGAGAACAGCAGGGCAAGATTCGAGCTCTGGCCGGTCTGCTGCGATTTGCGCGCGCTCTCCGTAAATGTGGAGTGGACACCGGCGCGGGAATTCGTGCCGAAAAGTCTGCCGATGCCGTCATTCTTCGAATCCCCAACTTGGCGGACGATGTGGACAACGCCGCACGCCTTGCCGCCGGCAAGCACCTGCTGGAAGACTATTTCCAGTACCCTCTCATCGTGAAGCCCGCCGCGAAGCCGGACAAACTCGTTACGCTGCCCGCGCGGCCCCTTCCAGAGTTCTCCGTCGCCTCGGATTGAAGAACCGACATTCCTTCAGCTGAAACCTGTTCACGATTAGGATGTAACTTTTCTATTTCCCGGACCGCGTAGCAGCTTGGGAGTTGCCAGCCACACCAATTCCGCAATGGGGGGCGAGAGGCGCTTTAGTTCAATCAAGGCGACGCCCGCTTTCTTCAGCGAACTAATGTGGCGTTTCGAGCCGAGTGCCTTGGCAATGATGTCATCCAGTTGCGGTGCGTGCCCAAACAGAAAAATAGAGGATGCTTGCTTCTCGCGGACCAATTCACGAAACAGGAGAGAAGGCTCCGCTCCCGGCAATAGCAAATCGCTTCGGCGAATCTTCTGTTTGGCATAATCGAATTCCCTCGCGAAAATCTCCGCCGTCTGCATCGCGCGGACGTACGGACTCGAGAGCAAGAGATCCGCGGTGGCCCCCAGCGCCGCAACGCCCTTGGCCACCTGCCGCGTTTTTTCGACGCCCTCCTCGGTCAGGTAACGCTCCGGGTCCGACGGACACTTCGGATCTTCCCGGTCAATCGCGATCCCATGGCGAACGATATACAGCTTCATGATTTCCTCTCCGCTCAACTCTTAGACAAGCGCCGCCGGCAATCTCGAATAAAACCCCGAACCTTCTTTCGTTTCCTTTCAACTTTTGACTTTTGACTTTCAACTTCGAACTCTCGCCTTTGAACTTTCAACTCGTCTGCGATTGCCGGAAGTAGATCCGCACGTGAAATTCCTTTTCAAACAGCTCTGCGCTGCGATTGGCATCGCGTAGGTCTTCCGCCGCGTCCCCTCGCGCGGTCACCTGCAAGCCCACCGCGCCGCGCTGGAACGACGCGCGAAGCTTCAATACGTGTTGCCGGTGCGAATGATCGAGCCCCTCCGCAATCCGCAGAATCGCCGCGAGCCTGCGCGTGATTCGCCGGTCCGCATTATTTAGCGTCGAATACGCGGCATGATGCGCCGCGGGCTCCGACTTGCGATTGTGATAGCGCACCAGCGCTGCGACGATTGCGCGGCCGCGCCCCTCGAGCCCCGGAATATCGCCATTCAGCGCCAGATATTCCCCGTGCTTGTGATGCCCCCGGTGCCCGATCATATGTCCGGTGTCATGCAGCAAGGCCCCGGCTTCCAGAAGCACGCGCGACGGCGCGGGAAGATGATGCACTGCCTGCAACTGGTCGAACAGAAGAATGCTCAGCTCCCGCACGTGTTCCGCATGCTGCGGATCGTAACCAAGCCGGCGCGCAAAACTTCGCGTCCCCACAATGAGCTGCCGCGCTGCGGCGTTGTAGCGGTGCGGTTCCTTCCGTGAAAAAGCGTCCCGCGCGATATCCTGCAGCACTCCTTCGCGCACGCCAACGCCAGGTATCGCAAACGTGCGTAAATTCAAAAATCGCCCGAGGGTGATGAACGTGATCGCCGCAATCCCCATCACGTCGGCCCGGTCGCGCCGTACGGCGTAGGCCTTCATGCGCGCGCGAACGTCGCGCCTCAAGATGTCCGGAACCCGCACGCGCAAAAGCGACAGCTCCATCGTCGGCAAACCGTGCTGCCGTGGCCCCGGCGCGACGTTGGCCAAGCTTTCCGCGTTTCCACCAAGCGCCACTGCCATGCTCTCGCCTAGGTTCGGCCGCGGGGCCAGTTTCGATTCCAGCAGCGCGCGCACGTAACGCCGCACTTGTTCTCCCTGCGCCGGGTGGATCACACCGGGAAGATTCAGCGTCGTCAGCAGTCGGACCGTTCCAACCGGGATCTGCGCGGCTTGTTCCACCGCATGGTCGCGCAGGATGCTGATTTCCAGGCTCCCGCCACCCAGGTCCACAATGCAGCGCGGCGCCTCCGGCCCGCACGCCGCCAGCACCGCTTCCCTGCCCAGCCGCGATTCCTCCGCAGCGCTGATCACTTCGAGCGCAATTGCCGATTTTTTTTTGATGGTTTGAACAAACGCCTTGCGGTTTTGCGCTTCGCGGGTTGCGCTCGTTGCTACCGCGCGATACCGCGTCACTCCGAATTCATCCATCACTTCACGGAAATGCCGGAACGCTTTGGCAGCTTTCTTGAAAACTTCTTCGCTGAAGCGATGCCGAAGAAAAACGCCTTCCCCCAAACGCAAAGGATAGCGTTCTTCGTGCACCGGCTCGATATCGAGTGCGGAATAGGCCCGCGCTACAGACAAGCGCAGCGCGTTCGAGCCGGCGTCGATTGCCGCAATGTGGACCGGCTCAGGCATCTCGGAATCTACCGCCAGAGATGCGCAAGCGCCGCCGAAGGAGTGTATTTCGTGGTGCGTATCCCCAGCTGCTCGCCGATCCGTTGGCGCAGTTGCTTGTTCACGTTGGAAACGCTGGCCTCGCCGTCCAGCTCGATAAAGCCGTGCCGCTTGGCCATCACTTCGAATTCGCGTTTGATCATTGTCTGGTAGCGGATAAAGGACCAGTACAGATCGTGCGAAAGCGACATATCCCGTCCCGCCTCCCAATAACTGATCGCTTGCGCTTTCTTGAACTCTCTCCCAAACGCCGTCTCTGGCCGGACATTCAGCCAGAACGTCAGGTGCGGGCGCAACGCCATGGCGTACAATCCGCCCATATAATCTCGATTAATCCCGCGCACCACCCCGCGCGCGATCAGCGTGAATATGAACCGATCCGCGAGAACGACCGTTCCGGAACGCAGCGCCGGCAGGATGCGATGCTCCACCTGATCGAAAAAATCCGTCGCGTACATCAGCGCCAGGGTCAGCCGCGTCACCGCGTTTTTTGCCAGCAGCTCATCGATGTCGCGTCCCACCAGATTCGAACGCCGCAGCCCGCTCGTCTGTACCGCGAATCCTTCCGATTCAAGCCACTCCTGCAGCAAGGCGATCTGTGTCGACCGCCCCGAACCGTCCATGCCCTCGATGACCACCAGGCTCCCGGTAATTTCGCTCGGGTCGAATCCCACCAGCGGCTCGCCGAAGAAATATTGCGCGGAGACTTCTTCCGTTGCCGCGGGCGCCTTCGGAGGCGGCTGCGCGGGAACTTCGGCTGTAATTGCCGCCGCGGGCGCCTTGTCTTTTTCCAGTTCGGGCATGGTCACTCCAATTCCTGCGCGCGCGGAGCGAAGCGCTTCAGATCGATCTTGGACGCTACGATATCGCGCATCTGCTTTTGCAGCTTATTCACCGGCAGCGTCCCATCGAGCACCACGAAATTATCGGAGTCCACCATCTTGTCGTACTCTTCCAGAATCCGCGCCTGGAACAATCGGAAACTCTCCGCCCGGTCGTACGACATGCCCAGGTCCATCCCCGCTTCATAATATTTCAATTTTGGACGCCCGCTCAGGATCCGGTGTACCGCCACGTCCAGCGGCGCACGAAAATAAAACGTGATGTCCGGTATGGGCGCGAAGCGGTACAGGTTTCGCAGCCACCGCGGCGGGCAGCCGCGCGCCGCATCCCGCGCAAACGCCGTGTAAATGTAGCGGTCTGCCAGCACCAAATAATCGCCTTGCAGCAGCGGCATGATTTGCCGTTCGCAACGGTCCGCAAAGTCCGCCGCGTGCAACAGTGAAAAAGTCGCGGGCGTCAGCAACCGCCGCTGTTTTCCGCGCCGCGTCGCCGATTTCACCAGCGGCGAGGAATTCCACTCCGTGAAGTGCAGCCGGTACCCGCCAATTTCCAGCCAGCGCTTCAGCAAATAAAGTTGCGTACTTTTCCCCGAACCGTCCGTGCCTTCCACGACGATCAGTGCTCCCGGGTATGCGCGGCTCGGTACCGGCCGCCCCGGTTGCGGAAGTGTGGATTTCCCCGGCTCGGTCCGCACCGGTTTTTGCAATACGTCTGGGTTTTCAGTCATTCTGTTCGCGTGAACCCGCTCATCCCGCGACAATATGCGCGAATTGTTACAGTCGCATTACAACACAAGCGGCTCGTCCCGGCAAAACAATCGGTAGTGTTTCAGAAGAGCGTGACCTTGATGTGCAGGAATTTCTTCGGATTCTTCCGGAAATCCCCAATGAGCAGCCGCATGTCTCCGGTCAACTCCGTCAGATTATCGTACAACTTTGGGTCGGAAAACATTTTCCCCGCCGTGGTCGTATTTTCGTTTAACTTCGCCGTGGCCGCCGCCAGATTGCTGCTGGTGTCGCGCATCTTGTTGTACAGTGTTTCGTCCGTCGCAAGTTTTCCCAGCGTACCTTTTCCGGCCCGCACATCGCCGATCATCGCGTTTCCGTTGGTGATGGCCTCTTTCGCCCGATCGTACAAAGTCGGGTCATACATCAGCTTTCCGATCGTTCCCTTCTGCGCGCGCACGTCCGCCAGGATCACGTTCACGTTGTCCAATCCCTTGTCGACTTTTGTATACATCTCGTCCGAAACCACCAGCTTCCCCAGCGTCCCCTGCCCCGCCTGAACACTGCCGATCACCGCATCGCCCTTGGCCAGGATGCTGTTCAGGTGGCGGTAGGCCTGATCGTCGGTAAGCAGTTTTCCGAGTGAACCTTTTCCTTCCCTGACACCTTGAATCAACTCCTGTACGTTTTCCGAAAGCGCCGAAAGATTGCCGAGCACTTCCGCGCTCCGCTCCACCACTTCTTTCATTGCCTTCTCTTCCGTTCCCTTGATTTCCCCGTTGTCGGGAATCGGCAGCCCCGAGATGCCGCGCGTCACATTCACATAGCGGTTGCCCAGCAAGCCTTCCGTCACCAGGCTGGCAGTGGAATCCCCAAGGATGTATTCGCGATATTTCTTGTCCACGCGCATGTCCACTTCAATATTCCTGTTCTTGTCCGCCACCTTTTCCCTGCTCCGCGGCACGATCTTGATGGCCTCCACGTTGCCAATTTCCACCCCATCCAGCCGCACGGGTGCCCCATTCGCAAGCCCCGACACTTCCGGCAAGAACGTCTTTAACTGGTACTTCGGTCCCAGAATTCCCGGCGCGGTCACGTAGAAAATTCCCGAACCCAGCACGAACAGCCCGACGAGCACGAACAGCCCCACTCGCAATTCCGTCCAGGTGAGTTGTTTGCGATACGCCATTTCTTCTTCCCTCCCTCTGTTCCGTGAACCAGACTACCGCACAATCACACGAGAAAACGCTTAAGATATGGATCCTTGGAATTTGCAATCTCTTCCGGTTCTCCCTCGAAATAAACTCCTCCGTCGCGGTAAACCAGGAAGCGCGTGCGCGCACTCCTCGCCCCCCACGCTGCGTTTCCGTTATTCCCGTTTGCCACCACGCTCTTGGCTTCCGCATCGAAATGAAAATTTGCCAGCGCAAAACCGTCCTGCAATCGATGCGTTGCCAGCAGCGCTGTCACCCCGTACACATCCCGCAGCCGCAGGATCAGCGTAATAATCGTCTGTGAAGTTATCGGATCCAGTCCCGCCGTCGGTGAATCGTAGAGCACAATCGGCGGCTGGTTGATCAACGCCCGCGCAATCGAAACGCGCCGCCGCATTCCTCCGGACAATTCCGATGGCAGCATCTCGAGCGTTTGTTCCAGTTCCACGAACCGCAGCACCTCCAGCACCCGCGGTTCAATTTCTTCTTCGTTCACGCGGTCTTCCCGCAGGCGGTACGCCACGTTCTCCGCCACCGTCATCGAATCGAAGAGCGCACCCTCTTGGAAGACAAATCCGACCCTGCGCCGGAAGTCCAGCAGCTCCTTCTCCTCCATGCTCGAAACTTCTTGTCCCAGCACGCGCACCACGCCTTCGGAGGGCACCAGCAGCCCGGCCGCAAGTTTCAGCGTCAGCGTCTTGCCGGTGCCTGTCTCGCCCAGCAAAATCATCGTCTCCCGCGGCTCCACGCGAAACGACACCCTTCGAAAAATATCGCCTTCGTCGAAGCCAATGCGAACATCCTCGAATTGGATGGCTGGACCGGAATCGGAGGGAACTGTGACGGCGCTGCTCATCGCCTGCGCCCATGATTATAGCGGGAATTGCGCCGCCGGTCGCCGCGGATCTCCGCAAACGCAACTCGGACTCGTTGCAACCGTTAGAAAATCTTGTCGGCAAAGAACAGAGCTAGTTTTGTTAGGAACGCATCGGCAACGATAATTAGGATCGAACCCAGCACCGCCGCCTGTGTCGTCGCGCGTCCCACGCCTTGCGTGCCCCCGCGCACGGTCAGTCCTTTGTAGCATCCAATCGTGGCAAGAATGAATCCGAACACGATGGGTTTCGAAAATCCCTGCATCAAGTCCGCGAAATCCAACGCGTCAACCGCCCGCCTCCAGAACTCGATCGCACTCAGTCGTAGGGACAAAACCGAAGCGACGCAGCCTCCCAGCAGTCCGATGAAGTCCATGATTGCCGTCAGCAAAGGAAGCATGAGCAGCGAAGCCAGCACGCGCGGCACCACCAGCTTGCGGTTGGGATCCGTCCCCATCGCTCGCATGGCATCCACTTGTTCCGTCACCAGCATGGAACCAAGCTCCGACGCAATTCCCGTGGCGCAGCGCCCCGTCACCAGCAACCCTGTAAACGCCGGACCCAATTCACGGACCAGCGCGATGGCCACCACGTCTCCGGTCAGAGAGCTTTGCCCAAATCGCGTGAATTGCGATCCGGTCTGCAGCACCATCACCGCGCCAATAAAAAATCCTGCGAGCAGGATGATTGGCATCGATCCCGCCCCGATGAAATCCATCTGTATCAAAGTGTCTTGCAAATAGTGCGGACCGACAAAGATGTTTGCGATCGAGCGCCCGCAAAGTTTCGCGTACTCCTGCACCTCCGCCACCGCCCTCTTGGCGGAATCCGTCAACAATTCGAAGACGGAGATGCTTTTTTCGTCTTTAACTTCGCGACCGGCGGCCTGGAAAGGAGTATCTGCCACGAGTTCCTATTGGGGTTGATTTCGCGCCGCGGATTCTCAGCGCATCAACTGCATCAAAAGCCTATCTGTGCTGCACGGGCACGTCAAGTAAGCGATGCTCCCGAGTCCTTGACTGGACGGGCCGGAATGCTCCCGCTACACTGATTGCTTTTACGACCGCTACGATGGGCTTCTGAGAGGGCGCCGCGGGCAATGCTTCGCTTCTACACGGCCGGTGAATCGCACGGACAGGCACTTCTCGCATTTGTCTCCGGCCTGCCCGCGCAACTCCCCATCGATGTCGAATTTATCAATCAGGAGCTGCACCGCCGCCAGCTTGGCTACGGCCGCGGTGGCCGCCAGAAAATCGAGAAAGACCAAGCAGAAATCTTTGCCGGCGTGCGTCATGGAAAAACGATCGGCGCGCCCGTCGCACTGCGCATCGAAAACCGCGACTGGGCCAACTGGGAAAAAATCCTGCCCGTCGAAGCCTCCGAAGATGATCCCGGCACCAAGAAACTCCTCGCGCCCCGCCCCGGCCATGCCGATCTGGCAGGCGCGCAGAAATTCAACTATCACGATGCGCGATACATCCTGGAGCGCGCTTCCGCGCGCGAAACCGCCGCCCGCGTGGCTGCCGGAGCTTTCGCGAAACTCCTCCTTCGCGAACTCGGCACGGAAATCGCCAGCCATACCGTTCAAGTGGGACACGTCAAGCTCGACCGCCCTGCAACGTGGGAGGAAATTCGCGCCATCAGCGGCAACATGGAATCTCCACTGCGCTGCCTGGATTCTGCGACCGAAGCAAAAATGAAAGCCGAAGTGGACGCCGCTCTCAAAGCGGGCGATACCGTCGGCGGAATTTTTGAAGTCGTTGCGCACCACGTTCCCGTCGGCCTCGGCAGCCACGCCCAGTGGGACGAAAAACTCGATGGCAAACTCGCACAAGCGGTGATGAGCATCCAAGCCGTGAAAGGCGTCGAGATCGGCGCCGGTGTAACCGCCGCTGGCTCCTACGGCAGCGAAGTCCAGGACGAAATTTCCTACGACAAAGCGGCGCACCGCTTCCGCCGCTCTTCCAATCGCGCCGGCGGCCTCGAAGGCGGCATGACCAACGGCGAAGACGTCATCGTCCGCGGCTACCTGAAACCGATCTCCACGCTCCGCCGCGCCCTCGGCACCGCCGACCTCGTTACCAAGGAACCGCTGCGGGCCGCCTACGAGCGCTCCGACTGGTGCGTCGTCCCTGCCGCGGGAGTCGCCGGCGAGGCCATGGTCGCCCTTGTGTTAGCGGATGCTTTTCTGCAAAAATTTGGAGGAGACTCCCTCGCCGAGACGCGGCGGAATTTCGACAACTATGCCCGACAAATCGACGAGTTCTAAGCCACTGCCTTCGGCCTCGTCCGGAGCACAAGAGGCCGCGGCCGTCGCCGCGCCGGAAACACCGGCGAAGCCCGTCAAGATTTATCCGATCGTCAAGTACGGCGATCCTATCCTCGAAAAGCCCGGCGCGCCCATCAAAAAATTTGACGCCGAGATGGAACAGCTCGTCGATGACATGTTTGCTTCCATGTACGCTGCGCAAGGCGTGGGCCTCGCCGCCCCGCAGATTGGTTTAAGTCTTCGCCTCACTGTGATCGACGTTACCGGCGGAAAAAATCCCGAAGCCAAGATCGTCCTGGCCAATCCCGAAATCATTCATGCCGAGGGAGAAGTCCGCGAAGAAGAGGGCTGCCTCTCCGTTCCCGGCTTCCGCGGCTATGTCATCCGTCCGCAATTTGTCACCGTGAAGGCCCAAAACGCCAAAGGCGAATCCTACGAAATTCGCGGCGAAAATCTCCTGGCGCGCGCCTTCTGCCATGAGATCGATCACCTCAACGGCATTCTCTTTCTCCAGCATCTCAGCATGCTGAAGCGCGACCTCATCAAGCGCAAAATCAAAAAGCTCCGGAAACAAGGCGAGTGGTAGGCGCCGCAACCGGCCCGTTGGCGGCCGCAGAGGCGTAAAGATGCGCATTCTTTTCTGTGGCACGCCTCAATTCGCCGTTCCCACCCTCAAGCACTTCCTCGCGCAACCCGAGTTCGAAGTCCTCGCCGTCATCACCCAGCCGGACCGCCCACGCGGCCGCGGTCACCAAATTTTCTCCTCACCCGTAAAAGAAGTCGCCCTTCTCGCCAACCTCCCCGTGCATCAACCCGAAAAAATCCGCGCCTCCGAAGTCCAGGAACTTTTGCAGGCCTATTCCCCGGACTTCATCGTCATCATCGCCTATGGCCAGATTATTCCTGCGCGTTTGCTGCCAATCCCGAAATACGGCTGGATCAATCTCCACGCTTCCCTGCTCCCAAAATACCGGGGCGCTGCGCCCGTCAACTGGGCCATCGTCAATGGCGAAACGCGAACCGGCGTCACCACGATACGCATTGACGCCGGCATGGACACCGGCAACATCCTCTTGCAGCGTGAGCTCGGAATCGGCCCAAAAGAAACCGCGCCTGAGCTTGCCGCTCGCCTCTCCGAAGCCGGCGCTGCGCTGATGGCGGAAACTCTGCGCGGTCTCGCCGCGGGAAAAATCACTCCCCGACCGCAAGACCATTCCCAGGCCACTGTCGCCCCCATGCTGAAACGCGACGACAGCCGCATGGACTGGAACCGCACAGCAAACGAAATCTACAATCGCATGCGCGGCTTCGCCCCCTGGCCGGGATCCCACACCATTTTTCGCGGCCATTCCTGCCACCTCTGGGGCCAGCCGGTGTCTAACAAAAAGAGCGACGCCCCTCCGGGCACTTTGCTCCTGGAGCACGACGAACTGCTCGTCGTGTGCGGCGGAACAACCGTTTTACGTCTTTCAGCCGTCCAATTGGAAGGACGCAAACAAGTTTCTGCATTCGAATTTGCCAATGGCGCGCGATTAAAAGTAGGTGAACGCTTTGGCCACATCTGATTGCATGCAGCGAAACGCTAGGGCATACTCATTTTCTGCGCTATTTGCTTGCGTCGAAACACTCTTTGACGGACCACGATGCCGGGAGCTCATTTTTCATGACCATTTCTGAGTCTTCACCAACCCGCGGGAATCTGCGTTCCCACGTCACAGAATTCCTGCGCGTCGTCGCCTGTTTCGCCCTCGCGGCGCAACTCTCCACGGCGCCATCTACCTTTGCCGCGAACGACAAGGCCTCTTCATTGCCGGCCGCCGCAGCTGCAGCAAGCGATCCCGTCCTCAAAGCCATGCAGGCGGAACTCGCCCGTGCCACCACCGAACTTGGTAAGACCGAGCAAGCGCCTTATTTCCTCTCTTACACTGTCTACGACCAGGATTTTGTCGTCCTCGTTGGCGCTTACGGCAGTTTGCTGAACAACGTCTCCGCGCAGCGCCGCCATGCTGACGTCACCATGCGCGTCGGCACGCCCGAGCTCGACAACACCCACGGGCCGAGCCGTCCCAGCGGCGTCAGCTCTGGCACGCTTCCTCTCGGCAACGATCAGCTCGCCATCGCCCGCGTCTTGTGGGAACTCACCGACCGCGAATACAAGCGCGCCGTCCCCTCTTTGCTCAACGTTCGAACCAACACCGCCGTCCGCGCCGAGGAGGAAGACAAATCCCCCGATTTCTCCAAAGAAAAACCGCAAACGCACATCGGCGAAGCTTCCGCAACGCCTGCGCTCGATCGCGCCGCTTGGGAAGGCGAAATCAAGCGCCTCTCCGGCGCCTTCCGAAAATTTCCGGAAGTCTACTTCGCTTCCGTGATTCTCCAGGTCCAGAACTCCAAGTCCCGCATGGTTTCCAGCGAAGGCAGCGCCATCGTGAGTCCCAGCGCCTCCACTCGCTTGGTGATGGAAGCGCAAACGCGCGCCGAAGACGGCATGGACTTGCTCCGCGTGGAAACTTTTCAAGCGCCCTCGGCCAGCGGTCTTCCCAGCGAATCCGCACTCACCGCCAGGATCGACAAGATGGCTGCGGATCTCAGCGCCCTCCGCAAAGCTCCGGTAGCGGAGCCGTACGACGGCCCCGCTCTCTTGAGCGGCCGCGCCGCAGCCGTCTTCTTTCACGAAGTGCTCGGCCACCGCCTCGAAGGCCATCGCCAGCGCGACGAGGAGGAAGGACAAACCTTCACGAAAAAAGTCGGCCAGGAAGTGCTCCCAAAATTCCTCAGCGTTATCGACGATCCCACCGCGCGTGAAATTGGCGGCATGAAACTCGCCGGCGCCTTCGATTTCGACAATGAAGGCTCGCCTGCGCAGCGCGTCGACGTGATCCAGAACGGCGTACTGAAGAATTTTCTGATGTCCCGCATGCCCATCAAGAATTTCAGTCAGTCCAACGGACACGGTCGCAACCAGCCCGGACTGATGCCCACGGGTCGCCAGGGTAATCTCATCGTCACCTCCACGCAGACCGTTCCCGAAGCGGACCTGCGCCAAAAATTGATTGATGAAGTAAAAAAACAGAGCAAGCCGTACGGCTTATACTTCGACGACATCCAGGGTGGATTCACCCTGACTACGCGTTCCCTCCCGCAAGCCTTCCAGGTGCTCCCGGTACTCGTATACAAAGTTTATGCCGACGGCCGCCCCGACGAATTGGTCCGCGGCGTGGATATCGTCGGCACGCCTCTCGCCGCACTGACCCGCATTTTGACCACCGGCGATCAGCAGCACGTTTTTAACGGCGTCTGCGGCGCGGAAAGCGGCCAGGTTCCCGTCGCCGCGGTTGCGCCCGCGATGCTCTTCTCCGAAATGGAAGTCCAGAAGCGCGCGCACGAGCACGAGCGCCCGCCACTCTTGCCGCCACCCGGCTTTGAAGTCACTGGCGCCGCGGAAGACGCGCAAGCCAAGCCGGCGGTGAAACCGTGAACATCCTCCGCCCGGTAACGACTTCGCGATTGCCTATTCGAATGATGCGAATTTTCGCCGCCGTTTTGTTCACTCTCAACGCCCTGCCTGCTCGCGCCGCGGACGACGCGAAATCCTCTCCCGATGGCGCCATGGTTGCTGCCCGCGCCGCCGCCAAGGGCGATGGCCTTCTCGAAGCACTCCTTATCGAACTCGATCGTTCGAAATCCCAGCTGAAAATGGATCAGGTTCAGCCGCCCTATTACATCGAGTACCGCGTCAACGAAGTGGACGACTTCGGAGCGGAAGGGGCCTTCGGTGCCGTCCGCGAAAATCAGCGCGTTCACGTCCGCGTTTTGCGCGTCGTCGTCCGCATCGGCGATTACCAGCAGGACAGCTATTTCGGCCGCGGCCAGGGCGAAACCAGCATTCTGCCTCTCGACAACGATCCCATCGCCCTGCGCCGCCAGATTTGGCTCGCCACCGATTCCGCGTACAAAGCCGCCGGCCAGGCGCTCGCGGAAAAGCAAGCCGCGCTCAAGCAATTCAGCGCTGACCCCAATCCCGTCGACGATTTCGCGAAAGCTCCGCCCGTGATCGCCGTCGAGCCCACCGTCACGCTGAAAATGGATGAAGCCGCGTGGCGGAAAACGCTCGAAGATGTAACCAGCCTCTACACGCAATATCCGGATGTGCAGTCGGTCACGGCTTCCGTGCGCTTTTCTGCCATCAACGAATATCTCGTAACTTCCGAAGGCACTGTCACGCGCAACGGAAAAACCACCTACTTCGTGCAACTGAACGGCTCCGCGCAAGCTGCGGACGGCATGCGCCTGAGCCGCAGCCCGGCTTACATGGTCGCGCGGTCGGAAGAGCTGCCCTCGTGCGATGCCCTCATAGCCGATGCAAAGACCATGCTGCAAACCGTGGTTGCCCTGCGCCAGGCTCCCATCGTCGAGGAGGAATATCGCGGCCCGGTCCTGTTCGCCGCCGACGCTGCCGACGACATCGTAGCTTCGCTCATCGGCCAAAACGTGCTTGGGCGGAAGCCGCAGCTCGGCAAACCGAATCGCACCACGGGCCCCTTCGCGACCAGCTATAAAACACGCGTGCTGCCGAATTTCCTGACGCTCGTCGATGATCCCACGATGAAAGACTTCCAGGGGAAGAGCGTCGTCGGCAATTACGCCGTGGACAGCGAAGGTGTGAAGTCGCAAGCCGTCAACGTCATCGAAAACGGCGTACTGACGAATTATCTCGTCGGCCGCCAGCCCATCCGCGACTTTCTTGCTTCGAACGGTCACGGCCGCGCCGCACCCGGTTCGTTCCCCGGGCCGAGCCTCGGCGTGCTGCTGCTGAAAAGTTCGGAAGCGCAATCGCCCGACGCCCTGCGGCAAAAAGTAATCCAAATGGTCAAGGACCAGGATAAGCCTTACGGCTATCGCGTGGACACGCTGGGCCCCGGCAATTCACCGCGGCTGCTTTATCGCGTCTACGCGAAAGACGGCCACGAAGAATTGGTCCGCGGTGCCGTCTTCAACGAGCTGGACATTCGCGCGATTCGCAATGACCTGATCGCCGTTGGCAACGATCCGCTGGTGAGCAACCGCACCGGCGGCGCGCCCACCACCATCATCTGCCCTTCGCTGCTCTTCGGCGAACTCGTAGTCAAGCGCGCCGACACCAGCAAAGATAAGCTCCCGGACTATCCGCCCCCGCCCCTGAAGAAGTGACTCGACTATTTCTTCCATGACCCTTCGCGAAAGACTCGAATGGCTCACCCGGATGACCTTCCTCCTGTTCATCCTGGCCTCTGCCGCTTTCCTGAGCGCCATCACCGCGATGCGCATCGCCATCCACGGCCGCGAAGTGACCATGCCCAATCTCGTCGGCAAAAGTGTTTCCGAAGCCAGCCAGTTGCTGCAATCCCGCGGCCTGGTGCTGCGCGTCGCGGACCGCATCTACAGCGATCAACCCATCAACGTCGTGGTGCGCCAGACTCCTCCCTCCGGCTTGCTCATGAAAGTGTCGCAGCAGGCGCACGTCGTGCTCAGCCTCGGCCAGCGCCAGTTGCAGATCCCGCTGATCGAAGGCAATTCCCTGCGCGCGTCGCGCATTGAACTTCTTCGCGGCGGATTGCAGGTCGGCGAAGTCACCGCCGTCTCTATGCCGGACCAGCCGATGGACGCCGTCGTGATTCAGACTCCCAGGCCCGGCGCGGGAGCGTCCTCGCCGCGGGTGGATGTTCTCGTCTCGCAAGGTTCCCGCGAAACCGCCTATGTGATGCCGCACTTGATCGGCTTGAATGAAACCGACGCGCAGCACCGCCTCGACGTCGCCCAATTGCGCCGCAAAGTAAATTATGTCACCGCCCCGCAATGGCCCCACGCTGCCGTGATCGACCAGTCTCCCCCCGGCGGCGCGCGCATCCCCGCCTCCTCCCTCATCGAATTGACTGTCGCAAATTAAGGCTTCCTCCTGCGGCGTCTTCCCGTCGCCACTCCTCGTTTTGTTCCTGACCTTTCCCCCGACTTCTGGGGGTCCCGACGATTTGTGTCGGGAAGCCTCTCAATCCCCGTAAGGGAATTCCATTTCACATTTTGGGTAGCTCATAGGACTACTAGTGGTTAGCCCATAGGAGTACTGGAACGTTTGATCTGGGCGGGTTACCCAATCTCCGGCGAACATTACACCTCGGATGGGCCTCTTCGGTCGCACGGAGGAGGCTGACTGCGCCAGGAATGCAACGCGGTGTCCTTTGCAGGATCCGCCAAACAGCGGACAATTCGGCGCCTAATGCCCTGCATCTTAGAGACTTAGAGCTATATGGTTGGCGGCTCAATCGCCCCATGGCAAGGCCCATCGTGGACCTCATTCCTTGGGTCACCGGGAGGATTGACTAGCGCCGCTTGGGTGCGCACTTCAAGGGAAGGACGCCCTGCAAACCCAGTTTCATTGTCGGCCATATCTAACCCCTGGTCCTGGTGATTGGCATCCCTGTTGCACAAAAATGAGGCAGGGTGTGTCGATGAGTGAGCCTAGCGAGCATCGTGCTTGTATCCCCCGTTGCAAGCTTCCTGTGCCGAGGGAACTCGATTCCGTGGGTCTCTGCGTCCACCACTTCACATGGAGCGTGGAGGAGGCGTGCGTTGAGATGCACCGCCAGGTTGCATTGCGCAAGGCGACCGTCGAACGGCGGGCGGAGATGGCCACCTACGTTAGCGAATGCGCCCTGCTGCTCGCCCGTGTTACCAGCAACCTGTGCTTATCGGACGACCTGAAGAGACGCATCCTCTGCACGTTCCTGTCGCTAATGAATCTAAGAGAAAACCTGGAGCGTGCCCTAAGCGGCCACGCCTCCGAAATACCACTCCTTGCGCCGGGATTATTCCCGACTCCTGTCATGGTGCCTGATTGGCTCGAGTCGGAATCGAACGCCAGCGTACGTTCTCAAGTGTGAAGCGCGGAGAGAGCCCAGCCTGTTTTACCGCAATCCATATTTTGGCCAATTGCCAAACTCCTCATGGAACGCCCGTATCGGACAAGTGACGCTGGCCGCGTGCTGCACTCTGCGGTTTTAAGGGAGCGGTTTTTGACCCATGTGCAGATTTCCAAAGCTTTTTCAAAGCCCCATCCCTTCCGCAAGCCCTTCCCATGGCTCCGCTTACGTCCCCCTGTGTCCCCATGACCACATTCCATTCGAATCACTAAGTCGTTAGTAGTTGACATTCGGTACATTCCGTGCTACCCTGCCGTATGAA
>JACXTT010006210.1_pt1 | contig 17124 bp, 19 predicted proteins | sample 9270951 | NCBI WGS metagenome assembly JACXTT01 (sample SAMN15532306, study PRJNA645909) | rock metagenome | isolation source: weathered quartz diorite | place: Puerto Rico | collected 2017-06-21 | reverse complement strand
CGGGCACAAACGGTTTCACCGGCATGGTTCAGCTATCCGCTACGGTAATTGGGCCGGCAGGAATCCACGCTACACTAAGCCCTACATCCATAACATCCGCTTCGACCTCGACTCTCACAATTAGTGTGGACAATACTGTTTCACCCGGAGTCTACGGTGCAGGAATCACTGGCACCAGTGGAAGCCTGAGCCATACGGAACCGATGGTGGTGACTGTCACACCGCCTGCTCCTGATTTCACGATTTCCGCACCGCCTACCGCAACCGTTACGGCCGGCAGTTCAGGAACTGCAACGGTCACAGTTGCGCCTCTCCATGGGTTGAATTCTGCAGTGGACCTAACGGCAACGGTGAGTCCCTCCTCCGGTTTGACGGTGACATTCAGCCGAACAATAATTCCAGCTGGCTACACGACCGCCACTGCAGCCTTTGCTGCAACTGCGACGGGCACCTACACTGTCACTATCAAGGGAACAAGCGGGAGCCTAGTCCATCAGACAACGGTCACGGTGACAGTCTCCGCTGCCTCAGACTTTGCAATCCACGCTTCGCCGATGACATTGAGTTTCACAGAGGGCGCCACGGCGACCTCAACGATTGGTTTCACCGAGACAGGAGGCTTCTACAATAGCATCGACCTGACTGCAACCGTCTCACCGTCAACAGGACTCTCAGTCACGTTCAATCCTATGACCAGCACGTATGGTGCCCAAGATTCCACTGCGACCTTTAGCTCCAGCACCCCAAGAAGCTACACGGTCACCATCACAGGAACAAGTGGATCAATAGTCCACTCGGTGCAAGTTCAGGTGACAGTCACTCCTCCAGGCTCTCCCGACTTCACGATCAGCACGAGCGTTTCCACGCTTTCAATTAAACAGGGTAATTCAGGCACGTCGACAATCAATGTCTCTCCGGCTTACGGTTTCACCGATACTGTCAATATTGCGGTAACCGTGCTACCTTCGGGACCAACCGTCTCTGTCAGCTCTAGCATGATAAATTACGGTTCGGGCTCGACAATTCTAACCGTAAACGTTGGCGGCGATGTCGCTCCTGGCTCATACACCGTCACGGTGACCGGGACGAGTGGAAGCCTGTCGCACAGTACTCCGATCAAAATAACAGTTCAGAGATCTTCGCAACAGACCAACAATACATCCAACAATCAGACTATCCTAGGCCTCCAACCAAACCTGTTCTATGTTGTGGTAGGGGTGATCGTTGCCGCACTGGCGGCCGGGGTCGGAGTTGCTGTTAGAATGAGAAAGCCCAAGCCCTAACTCCCCGCAGCCAAGATCACTCTCCACCGCTAGCCCAGCCTCCAGCATAGAATAGGACACCTTAAGAATCGTCAAGATTCTCCTTGGCAAGACGGTTCATGCGGGACAACGACCAAGCAATCGCTCTTCCCGAACGGTACGAGATGCTCAGGAAAACCCTGGCCAATTATCTCCTGCTGCAAGTCGACACTTTCGTTTCTGGAGCTGGAATGGAGGCCATTGGCCCGGCGATGAGCATTCTGACCGATAAGAAAGCGGAGCTAAAGGTTCGAGAGATCAAGAAGCAGAATGGAAACCCGATGGTTGGGCTGTCCCATCATTTGGAAGAGAGCATGGGAGAGACATTCAACAGTGACTATAAAGTGGAATCGAAGGATTCGTCGAGCACAGTGACGTTGACACGTTGTGGTTGCATCGAGTCGGTTCTGAATGAATCGGACTCTTACAGTCTGTCAAAACAAGAAGTGAGGTCGATATTTTGCGGTTCTTGCATTGGCTCGTACAGAAAGGCCGCGGAGACCTTGGGCCTCCAGTTCAAAGGAAATCTGAGCGAACAGGGTTGCATGATGAAGTTCATGCTCCCTTCCAAGTAACGCTCTGAGCCATCAGCCCTCTCGGGTCAGAGGCTTACCCTGTTGAAGTCGCCCATGACGCTGTTCTTGCCTTGGGTTACGAGCCCGTACCACTGCCCAAACAGTTCTAGCATGCCAATGTCCTTTCTGATCGCAGCGAACACTGCATCTCTGTGTTCCTTGTCCCGGTAGTGCTCTACTTCGACCCATACTTCCTCATCCCCGTTCGCACCCACAGTCTCCGCGATGTTTGTGAATCCTCTCACGAGCTCGGCGTTAGTTAACTGGAAGAAATCCGATGAGAGTATCCCATGCTTCTTCCATCCAGCGAGAATCCTTTCCTCCAGTTTCAACATCGCGTCATGGTTCTTCTTCGGCACACGATAGACGAAGACCTGAGCGTAATTGCTTGGTTGCTTACTCTGATTCATCCTTTACGACTCCAACATGGCCCAAGCGTCGACATGACACTTGAGTCCTCCTCAACAAGGATAGGAAGGCATCAACGGGCTTGTTTAGAGTGTGAAACAAGGAGTCAGAAGCAGACCGGGTCCGCTGACTTCCAATAGGACTCGAACAAGTCTCGGCACCATCCTCGAAATCGCGCATCCGACCCTGTGAAGCCTACCCCAAAGTCGATCTTACCGTCCGGTCCGGGAAAGCAGAGACCAGCAATCTTCTCATTGATCGCCATGGCAATCTTGACGCCCCTTACCATTCGCAGTTCAAAACCTGTAGGAAGGGCAGACTTGGCCTCTGAAAACGCCTTCAGATCATAGCCCGGCTCGATCAGCAGCCTCACGGGCAACTTGTGGACTGGGAAGCCTGCTCCAAGAGTTGCGGTCGGAATTATGGGTTGATCTGAGATCAACCAGAGATATTCCCTGGCTTCGGCAATCGTGTTCTTGATCTGTTCGAGCACGATGTTGAAGTGTCCCACCAGTTTTCCTTCAGCAAGCTCGCCGACTCGTTCCACAAAGCTGAGAGGAAGGCTGGAAAGGTCGTGAGAGACCACGTAATTGGCGTTCTTCGTGAGAAACTGGATTCCCGGCAGGATATCGAGGAGAGCAGTGCCCAGCGACGTAGCCTCGTAAGAGCCATCAGGCTGTTTCCGGATCAGGTTGGACTCAACAAGGCGGCCGAGGTGTCGGGAGCACTCCTGGTTCGAGGCGCTGATGACCTTTGCGAGTGAAGTCAACCGTTGCTTTTTCTGCCGGATGCTGGTTAGGAGCGTTAGCCGATCGTCGCTGCCGAGTGTAAGCAGATGCCTGGAAATATCTTCGGTCAACCTCTTCCTCCCCCGACCCTATGCTACGACTCGCGCAAGGATATGTGTCTGCAAGTATCCAGCGATATATACGATGTAAGAGGTATTTTATACGCTTGGGGCAAGCCTGAATTAGGTCCAAGTCCCACGTGGGATATTGAACTGTACTCTGGAGGTGAAAGTAGAGTTGTGTGACGATTGTGGTTGTACAAGTGAGAAACCAGAACAGAACGAGGGACCAAACTAGAACGCATTTCGGTCGTGTGAGACCGGCTCTGGAATCCTCGAATTTTATGCTCCCATAACAAAGCCTGACCATGCCGCCCTGAAGTCTTATTTCAGGCGGACAAAGCCGCCAGACCCTTGACCTCAACTTGCAGAACACGTACCTATTCAGAGATGCTCAACACAAGAAGGAATGCCTAATCCAATCACTACAGTTATCGAGAGAAGTGTTTGCGAAGGATCCTCCCAAGAACCAAACCCAAATGATCGACGCTCTCCTGTACCTCGGAATGGTTCACCTGATCGAGACCACTGTGACGCGGAAGAAAGTAGTGCTTGAGGCTGACGAGGCTCGGACCTTCTCGAAACTTCAAGAGAGATTGAGAAAAACAGCTAACAAGTTCTTCGAGAATCCTACGAAGACAACGCTATGGCTCTCGAGCTTGTGATCTCCCATGCTGGACCTGCTTGATATTGGTCCGTCAACCTTCTGGCTGCGCCTCACGATCGTCTTCCTGTCGATGGCGAGAAGCAGTAGACGTGTAAGAAGCCAACTGGAGAGCACTTTTCAATCAGCAAACGCAACCTCGGCGTACCAAGGACCCAACATCAATCAGCTCCAACCGATTTTCGAACACATGCTCTCGGTGGACATAGCCGGGTTCGCGGTTTCAGCAGTAGCGTCCGTTGTCGAGTTGCTTCTTGTTCTGTATCACTTGCTTATCTAGTTCAGCATCTTAGTCGCTAGTCCCGATGGTTCCTCTGTCATGGAAACTCTTGCCTTAAGGCGGACCAAATGATAGTCTCTTCTGACCTAAGGGTTGAGAAAGAAGCCTTCCAAACCCCAGAGTGATACCATAGAATCTCCGTCCAAACTCCAGTCCTACGCGAGCCAGCTAGCTCTCAAAGCCCAGTCGTACACGAGTGAGCTAGCTAGAGCCTTCGATGCTTCACTCGCTGTCTACCTCTTGGAGTCCGCTGTAATCGTAATCGCTGCGGTAGGCCTCTCCCTGTTCGACCTTGGCTGGACAGTTGACCTTGTGGTCCTGTTTCTCTTCTTGCTGGACGTAGGAGTTCCACCCGAGAAGAGCGAGAGGGTCAAGGTCATGTGGAGGCGAGCCTTGCAGGGTTTCTCGATTCTCGTGGTATCGTACTTGGTTGCAGACACTCTCGGGGAGGCTGGAAGCGGGTTACTGGTGTTCTTTCTAGCACTCTACCTCAACGAACCATACGGCAACTGGCTGGAGAAGAGAGTCAAGAGGCTCGACAAGTGGCTGACCAAGAAGGGCCTTCCAAAATGAGCGGGCATGTCCGACCCTGATCATAGTCCGCTTTTGACTAGTATTATGTCGATTAGTATTCTGGCGAGGAATGCTGCGATAACCGAGATTACGATTGTTATCAACTTGCCCAAGACCTGAATGTCGAACGGCCACGTCGGAAGCGAAGCGACCTTCCTTTCCAACATCTCCAGCTCCTGAAGTTCCGTGAGCTTCGCGAGTTGATTCCGGACATCGTCAAGAGTCGCGTTTTCCTTGGATGGCGACTGGTCAGTGAGACTGCGAGGATATCGTGATGATAGCTCTCGGAGTAGCCGGCGTTTCTCTGCTTGCATTCTCTTGTGGACGCTGTTCAATGGAAGGAAGAAGAGCCCGACACCGGCCATGATAAGGCAGTAGAACGCGACTCCGCTGGCGACGCTGGATGGTAGGAAGCTTCCCAAGAGCAAGAATGTCAGGAGTAGTCCTCCGAAATATGCGCCCGTTAGGGATAGGGCGAGGCTGGCCATTGGGCGTGCTCCCATCATCCGGTCGTCGAGGAACGATTCCAGTTTCATTGAGGGAGACCCGCCGAGCTTGCGCAGCCCGACGCTCGCAACTATGAACACCCAGAGATAATTTGAGAAGGCGAGAGCGTTCAGATAAACAACGAATATGTTGGCGAGGATGAGAGCTGGGGCAACGGGCAGGACACCGCCAAGCTTGTAAAGTATGAGGAGGAGAGTACCGAAAATTACTGTCAGAATAATGATTGGAGCTGTTTGGCTGACTCTCCCGAACAATCGACGATAGTCCTGCCCTCCCCCTGACAACCGGGGGACGATCCGAACCTCTAGTGCGACAATCCTCAACCGCATATACCTGATCGTCAGGAAGATGTAGAATGGAAGCAGAACGTTCAGGGCCTGGTTAAAGAGCAGCCCCAAACTGGGGGCCGGGGAGCTACCACTGAATGATTGGATGAAATAGTACGTTGGTCCTGCGAGAAGCAGCGACCAGATTAGCGCGGCTAATGGATAGCGCACTGGGAGTATCTGGACGAACCGTTCAGCGACAGTTGGCTTCTCGGGGGCAAACATTCCTGTTGCGAAAGGAGCCATCCAGTCATGTTTTAAAGCCGCAGCCAGTCAAATGCGAACTCTGATTCTTCGTTGAGCCATCCCTCAGCCAGCAAGATGAAGGACCTCGTATCGAAGGACGGGCCCTACAGAGTAACTGGGAACGTCCCCATAAATATTCAGACGATCACGCCGAACGAGGAGGGCTTTTCCTGGGACTGGGTCGCGGGACGAGCGTTCCAGACTGGCGTGGAGTACAGCCTTTGCCGTTGTGGGCATTCGAAGAACAAGCCATTCTGCGACAGTAGCCATCTCGCGGCAAAGTTCGACGGGACTGAGACAGCTAGCAGACGGCCGTACATCAAGCAGGCCGAAGTAACCAAGGGTCCCACTCTCACTTTGAGCGACGCGGAGGACCTGTGCGCTTTCGCACGCTTCTGCGACCCCGAAGGAAAAATCTGGGCAGTAATCGAGCATACTGACGACCCTGAGATGCGGAGGCTGGCGATTCGAGAGGCGAGCCACTGCCCGAGCGGACGCCTAGTTGTCCAAGATAACAAGACCGGTAAAGTGTTGGAGGATAAGCTTCCAGCATCGATCGGTGTTGTGGAAGATCCAGCTTTGGGTGTTAGCGGGCCACTGTGGGTTCGCGGAGGAATAACGCTCGAATCCACCGACGGGACCACCTACGAAACTAGGAGCAAGATGACCCTGTGCCGTTGTGGAATGTCCGAGAACAAGCCCTTCTGTAATGGAAGCCACGCGACCGTCCATTTCAAGGATGGACTGGTTGAGTTCACTGCTCACAAGAGGCAGAACCGTTAGCCTTCATCATCTTTTTTCGCGATATCGTCCAGGCTTGCTTGTTTTGGCGAGACATCGGTCTCAGAGACTGACCGGGAATCTTCCGAGATTTCGACCATGGGAGAAGGCTCGTTCTCTCCTGTATACGGGATCACTTGCAATTTGTTGGGGGAAAATTGCCGGAACCAGAGCAGTATCCAGAATGCTACCGAAAACGGAACTAGGAATATTGCAATTGCGGTCCCGAGTGGAACGTAGCCGCATATTTCGGACGAATACTTGCCGCAATGGTAGGGTATCAGCCACGGTAACGCGATTGGCAACAGCACAAAACCCAGGACCAGAATCGCAATAGTCACAGCCGCGCGCAAGACGATGCGGCCTAGTGATCTCCCCCCGCCTTGCAGTGCCGCCCCCCATTGGTATCCGCCGATTCACGCTCTTTTGCGTTGCTGTTAGGGCGGGTCGGGTTTCTGGCTCACAAAAACATGGACGTGCTAGATACCGCTGTACTGTTTCGCCATGTTGCCGATCGCCGACGCGACTCCTGACAGGGTCTTGGAGGAGTTCGAACCGCTCGCTACCCGCAAGCACAGTGCCTGAAGCTCCGTCAATCTCTCGTTGAGAATTCTTGTCGCGGCGCGAGTGTTAGGTAGCATATTGCTCGTCGAGAACATTTCAAAGACAGGACCGGCTGTGATACCGGGAAGATGAGGCCCCACTGGGAGAGTGGTAAGGTAGTGTCCGAGCGGTTTGATGACCGTGAGCATCATCCTGATCGCAGTATTGCTGAGAATCTTGAGTTCCTCGGGGGTTGTGCCCGATTGAGTGAAGAATCGAATCAGTATTTGGAGCAGAACATCGTAGCTTCCGTTAAACAGGTCGGATATACTCGCTGTGAACGGGTCATCAATTATCTGGACAATGTCATTCATGTCTGCCGGAGGGTGTGCGTAAGCCGCCACCACGGGACGGGAGGGTTCGAATTTTGGGTCACTTGCCCTCAAGTCCCGGAACTCGTTCAGAATTCCTAGAAATCGGCCAAAATGTGAGTTCTTCCAGTCACCCCTTGCGCCCTCTCCCTCCGTCACGATCGTCTCGACCGCCTTCTTTGCTGTTTCGAGGTCTGTGACCCCGACGAGTTCGGGCCAGCCGAAATATTCAGGGGTCGCCTGCCCAGCCGAGCCGCCGATGAAAACTTTGGACTCCCCATTCTTCTCGGCCAGATACTCGATTCCCGTTTCGATTCCACGGTACAGTTGCCCGACGGTCGCGAACTCCTGCCCGACAGGCACGACAGCGTCCTCGTCCACCGTTATCTTTTCGGATGAGAAGCCGGGAACGTCCTGGACGCTCATTGACTCGGGCCGCTCCAGGTAGAGAAAATAGGAGAGTGACAGCTCGTCGAGGGGCATGAGCCCGAGCCGGACGCTGCTGGGAAAGTAGCGTGATCGAACGGGAAAGTTGGGACGCGCGAAATAGGGAGCTGCGCCGAGGCTGCTGAGTAGATTGTTGGCGAGCGAGAGATGGAGCATCTCCTGTTCTGCGACGCCGATGATCGTCCGGTCCCAAGACATGACCTTGTCCAACTGTTCCTGTGTGACGCCTTCGGACGTGTTGCGTTTGAGAGCGAAGGAAGCGTACAGGTACTGGCACATGATCATATGCTCCAATGTTGCCGCTTCCGAGAGCAGATAGATCAGCTCTGTACGGTTCCTGACGACGAGAGGATTCTTTGCAGTCTCCGAGGAAACCAAGCGCGATTCTACCTGACGACGAGCACCGGGCAGGAAGCCTCCCGGACAACACCGGCCGCAACACTACCCAGCATCAACTGAGCCATTCCACCACCGCCATTATTGCCCAGTACGACCAAGTCGATACTTCGGTTGGCCGCCTCCTGGCAGATCGCGGCGACCACAGATTTTGAAGTTGTAATGACCCTTTCATGGGTTGTGAGTTTTCTTGTTACCGCCAGGTCCCGAACCTTCGATAGAGTCACCTCGCCTCGAGAACGTAGTTCCTTTTCCAACCGGACCTTAACGTCGGCCGAGACGTACTCGGGAATCTGGACCACGTGCAACGCATGCAGCTCTGCTCTCAACATCACGGCAAGTTCGATAGCGTAGCGTGCTGCTGCCAGTGACCCCTCCGACCCGTCTACTGCGACCAATAATTTCTTGGGGATCGAGAACGCTTGCATTTTCCAATCGCTCCTCCAATGCTCTCTTAGATAATTGGATTGTGGACGGGAACCCAAATATTTCTGTCTGGAGGCTGACGGGACTCGGGCGATCCTATGAAGCAGGAACTTTCAGTAATGGAGAACAGGTTCTGGGGACCAGACTGGCCCACCGTCCGACAGCGATGGAGCCTCGACAGTTCCGTGGCCCATTTGAATCACGGCTCTTTCGGCGCGGTGCCCATTCCGGTTCAGCAGGCCCAAGACGAGATTCGACGGAGGATCGAGTCAAACCCGATGAAGGAATTGTCAAGGGACCTGCACGGAGAACTCGACGAAGCGCGGAAGGTCGCAGCTAGGTTTCTCGGAGCGGACGTTGACGGGTTCGCTTTCGTCCACAACGCCACAACAGGCGCGAACACCGCCCTCTCCACCGTTGACCTAGAACCAACCGACGAAGTCCTAGTCACCAACCAGACCTACGGGGCCGTCAGGTTCGCGGCGGACCGTTACTGCACTTTGAAGAAAGCGAGACTGGTCGAATGCAAAGTCCCGATACCATCCAAAGGTTCTAAGGAACTCTTTCGGCCGATAATTGCCTCTGTCAACGAGAAGACCCGTCTAGCGATTATCGACCACATCGCCTCCTCGACCGGATTGGTCTTCCCGGTCAAGGGTTTGATCGAAGAACTTCACGCGATGGGAGTAATGGTCCTAGTGGACGCTGCTCATGCACCGGGAATGGTTGAGGTGAACCTCTACGATTTGCAACCGGACTTTTGGACGGGCAACTTTCACAAGTGGTGCTGCGCGCCCAGGGGCTCGGCAGGGCTCTGGGTGAAAAAGGAGCACAGGAAGAATGTCCGACCAGTCATTACGTCATGGTATGATCAGGAGGGTTATCCGTCCTCGTTCCGGTGGACGGGCACGGACGATTACACTAGCTACCTCTCGGTCCCCGCGGCGCTAGGGTTCATGGAAGGTCTCGGATGGGGAAAGGTCCGGTCTCATAATAGAAAGCTGGCTCGTTATGGCCGAGAGGTTGTCGGAAAAGTCTCAGGCTTGAATCCTATCGTTCCGGATGATGATGATGATGGATTGTTCGAGGCGATGACACTGGTCAATCTTCCGAAAGGAGTCGCCGACACTGAGGAGAAAGCTCGTAAGCTTCAGGCGCAAATCGGAGAGGCCAGGATTGAAGCCGTCCCAATCTCATGGAACGGGCACGGCTATCTACGATTGTCCGCGCAAGCCTACAATGCGCCGTTCGAGTACGAACGCTTGGCCAAGGAGCTGCCAGCTCTTCTCGGCAGAAACTAAAAGCGGCCTTTGCCCAACAGCCGTTGCACGGATGAACAGGGAAACTCGACTACTCATTACCAAGACCGTCATCACATCACAGTTCGCGCTCATCTGGTTGGCCCTAGCGCTCGGGTCCGCTTATACTTACGGACTCTTCACGGATAATCTCGCGCTGGAAGCGGCGACCAGGCTCCCTGCATTTGTCATAATGAACATCTTGTTCGGGTACCTGTTTGTATTCTACCTCATCTCGATAGGCTACCTGATCGGGCGCAGGATTTGGTGGAAGCTAGGACACAAGCCAACCGAGATTCAGCCCGAACTGAAACAGAGACTACTGAACCTCGGAGAACACGTTCGTATGCAGATGGCACCAATTACGAAAGTTAGGTTCTTGGTCGGACGCATGTCGTACAATGCATTCACAACGAAGAAAGGCATCATTGTCGGCGAGAAAATACTACGAGACCTTTCCGACATTGAGGTCGAGGGAATCATCGCCCACGAGATCGCTCATGTGGTCAACGGCGACCGCTGGAAGAAAGGGCTGGGGCTCGGGGTCGGGTCAGCACTTGTCATCGTAATCCTAGGCGTCTTCTCGTTCACGAGGTCATCAGCGATCCTTGCTGGGACGCTCTGGTGTCTGTTTGTCTTCTTGGGCATCCCGTTAAACTGGAAGATCGAATACGACGCGGACCTGAAAGCAGCACGGTATCTCGGATTCGAGGTCATAGCGAAGTCGTTGGAGAAGCTTCAGCCCAACGTGTACGGTGGCATCTCATTCAGCCATCCACTACTAACGAAGAGGATCATGAGATTACGAGCAATGAACTCCAAGCTCCCTGCCGCCTAATGATTGATAAGGCGAACGACTCGGCGGTTCCGTCCGAAGGTTGACTGCAGAATCCGAGATTCCCGGGCTAACAAAGGGGCGTGTCGAGGCTCTATCGGACGGTATCTTCGCGACCGTCATGACCGTGCTCGTCCTTGGGCTGACAGTGCCCGTTTTCATCGACAGCGACCTCTCAAAACTGAACGCGGACGTAACCGGAGGACTCGGGCTCCTCGCTCCCAACATTCTCAGCTACGTGCTAAGCTACCTGATCCTGACAACAATGTGGATAAGCCATCACAATATCTTCCACTATGTCGACCGGCTGAACCGTCCGCTCACATGGTTAAACGCGCTCTTCCTACTGACGATCGCTTTCATCCCGTTCTCAACGACCCTGATGGGGCGATACCCCGAGGTCCAAGTGACTGTCATAATCTACGGGCTGAACATTGTCGGAGTCGCCCTGTCCATGCAAGCATTCCTCTACTACGCGAGGAGAAGTGGACTTTTGGTAGCAGAGGGACAACACGGCATGTTCATCAAGAGAATCGAGACCCGGTGGAGGGTCGGAATACTAGTCTACTCCACTGCCGTCTTTGTATCCTTCCTCAGTCCGGAGGTCAGCGTTGGGATCTACGTAGCAGCGTCCGCGATGTTCGTCCTGTCAAGCAGCCTGACGATCAAACTGCCCCGCATACCGAAAGTAGGATGAGAATGGCTAGATCAACAATCCCAGAACTATTCCATAGACAGTATGAGAGAGTAAGGCTACCACGACCCCCACTGTCGCGACATTGATCCCCGCGCGTTCGTAAGGTTCCCTCAACAGCACCGAGAAGATGAGCCACAAGACGAGACTGTAAGCGACCGCTAGTACGACGAGGGAAGTCGAGAGAAAGGCCGAAAGTGATGGCAGTATTAGTCCCAAGAAGATGCCCGCAACCGTTCCGTGAAACAAATGGCTGGCAAGAGACCACGAAAGCTTGGGCGTCGATGAACGCCGCTTGAACAGTCTTGAGAAAATCGCCCAGTTGACCTGCCATTCAAGAACAGCTTTCCATCCCCGGCTCTTCCAGAAAAACGCCTCAAACAGAGTCATGAAGACCGTCGCAACAAATCCCGCCACGGCACCATCCAGAATACTGCTGAAGAGCAAAGGATCCAACATCAGTTGAATCCTTGGCGCCTACAAAAATTGTCCTTCTAGCTCTATTGCTCAGCCACTGTGAAGCTGGCGAATCCTTCGCTAACGGTGCTTTCTTGATTTTCTAGCCGCTCTTCTAATCGAGCGGTGCCGTCGAAACCTCGTCGCCAGTCTCTTCTTAAGTGGTACGGGCTTCCATGCCCAGCCGTACCCAAAATTCCCGCAAAACCTGCAGCTGTGCTTCCCCTTCCGATAAGCGGTGAACGAGAGTCCGGCCCTGCTGCGGCACGGGCTGTCCCGCCCACAGGCTGGGCAAGTATGAAGCCCGACTTGCATTCCCGACATTTTCCGGACTGCTCCTCCAAGAACTGACTATTCGCCGGCTGTTTAATCAACAATGTATTACCGATTGTCAGGGATACGAGTATTGGTCGGACCATCTACAAGATCCATCGATCCAATGGCAATTACACTGGGAGAGTTGAAATAGGAACCGCTCAGAGTCCCGTTCAAGATTAGAACATGCCGAAAACATTCTCCATCGAGCAATCCTACTATTTCGCTGCGCCTCCAGATCGAGTGTTCGCAGGAGTGACCGAGCCAAAGCAACTCGTGAGATGGTTCCTTTCTAAGGCGAAAGTTGAACCGAAAAAAGGCGGCAAGTACTCGTTCGACTGGATTGGAGACTATCACATGGACGGGAAAGTCAAAAAGTTCGAGAAGGACGAATCAGTAGCGTTTTCATGGCATGACAAGCTTCCGAACGGAAAAATGGCGGATACGACTGCATCGTTCAAGGTCTCAAAGAAAGGCCGCGGGACCATCCTCAGGCTACGCCATACCGGCTTCAAAGACCCAGAGCATTTCGCAGATTGCTCTTCCCGATGGGGATATTATCTGACGAATATGAAATCAGTCTTGGACAATGGTAAGGACCTGAGGTCCAAGTACGATTGGTAAACCGGCCTAGCGATAGAGATTTCATGCTCTAGCCTAAGGGTCGAGTCGCTAGTTCGACTGCGCTCTTCCGCGCCTGCTAGCGGCCAGTCTCCATCCAACTAACCCGAGCCCGACGATTACCATTGCGAGAGTACCCACGTAATTGTTCAGCAGGTAACCGATGGATGGAATGTTGCTCGCGTACCAGTCTTGGGCAAACGTGTTCTGCTTGTAATCCCATGAAATGCTGAGCAGCAGTCCTGCAATCACGAGAAATTCGACGATCATGATAGCTCGGGAGACTCTGTTCGCCCGACCCACCTGAACCGGTTGTACTATCTTGGCGGTGGCTCCGACGGCTCCGACCTTCTGACCAGGGTTGGGAATTAGAAGGGAGGCCATTGCGCCGAATGTCACGAAGACGGCTCCGGTCAAGGCTGCCCATCGGGTCCCCTCAGTTATCGCCTTGGCAAAAACCGCGTAAATGGCGGCCAGCAATGTCGGGTCGGTTATCTGGGAGGGCGGTCTGACTCCACCGCTGAGCCCTGAGCTCAGTGAGGCTCCTAGCGCGGCCTTGAGCGAAGGTGGGATCGCTGTACTCGCGGCCAATTGTGCCTGTCCAACCGACGAGATAATCGCAACCAAGACTGCTCCTATGACTGCTATTCCGAACGCGCTGCCGACTTGGCGGACAGTATTGTTTGCCCCTGAAGCTACTCCCGCCTTTTGCCATGGGACGCTTCCGAGAATTGTGCTGGTCACTTGGCCTATCGCCAGGCCGACCCCTGCACCATAAACGACTAGTATTGGATAGAACAGGTTGATGGGAGTGTCAGTCGATATTATCGCGGAGATACCGTAAAGCGCGAGAGCCTCGAAGCACATTCCGAGAGTAACGATCCATTTTGGACCCCACTTGGTCGCGAGAATTCCGGCTATCGGCGCGAATATGAAGACCGAAATCGCCATGGGAAGGAATGTTATCCCTGTGTCGATCGCGGACAGTCCGCGAACGTCTTGGAAGTAGATGCTGAAGATGAAAACCGCTCCGAACTCTCCCATGGCAACGATCAATACCGTGATCAATCCGTACCGAAACCCTGGGAATCTTAGGAGGCTGAAGTCGAACAGTGGAACCTTTCCTCTCCGAGCCCGCCTAATGTCATAGTAAGCAAACAACCCGAGGAGAATGACCCCCGAGATGATCGAAAAAAGCGGAAGAGAGATCCCACTCGATGGCCAGCTGACCCCGCCTACGCTGAAATCACCTGCCGGAGTCGTCCAACCGTAGGTTTGACCTTCGATGAGCCCGAACAGAAGAGCCGACAGTCCCAAGGTTATGAAAGTGAGCCCGCCGTAATCGGTCGAGTATCCCGGGTCCCGGAACCTCGTCTCCTTGATCACTGCGAAAGCGCCGATGAGCGCTGCGATCCCGATTGGGACGTTGATGAGGAAGCTCCATCTCCATGTCTGGTAGGTCGTAAAGTATCCGCCGAGCAGGGGTCCGAGGACGGCTGCTGCGCCTGCGGTGGCACCCCATATTCCGAACGCCACATTCCTGCTTTTCCCTTGGAAGGTTGTCGTAAGTATGGATAACGTGGCCGGAGACGCCATGGCGGCGCCGAAGCCTTGGACGACTCGTCCGATAAGCATCTGGCTTAGGTCAGCCGATACTCCGTCGATTACTGAGCCGGCGACGAAGAGAACGACGCCTGCGACGAAGATCTTCTTGCGGCCGTACTCGTCGCTCAGCTTCCCCCAAGTCAGTATGAACGTTCCGAAGACAAGCGCGTACAGAGATGTGATCCATTCAAGGTCTTTGAACCCGATGCCAAAACCTGTCGGTGCAGGCGATGATATGGCTGGGAGAGAAATGATCACGATTGTAGCGTCGAGGACGATTATCGCTAGCGAAAGGCAGAGAACAAGGAGGGTAAGGATCTGATTCCTGTCGAAATGGATCTTTTCAGACAGTTCCTTATCGGCTGTGCTTGAGAACTCCCGAGTCGGCTTTGCTTGCTCGGGTGGTGCCGTTACCATGAATGAACGCGGTGTTCAGCCTCTGCTGACCATTTAACCGTTGGTTCATGTCTAATCCGAAAATCGGACATTGCAGAGTAAGTTGAACTAGAAAGACCGAAAAAAAAATCTGGGAGAGGAATGGATTGATTTCAAGAGCCTACTAGTTTGAGTGTTGGAAGCAGGCGACGTCGTACTGGGACACCGCGTGAGAGTTTGCTGGTGTTTCCAGGTTCTCCCCGCTGCCTGCGTAAACAGTGGCTGCGTGGGTGAACCCTGCCGTGTTGAAACCTGGAGGATTGAATGTCCCGTCAGGAAATACGCTTTGGCAGCTCTGGTTCGGTTGCCCGGGTGCTCCGGTGCTAGTGGCGGCGACGGTATGAGCGCTTGATGATATGCCGACGACGAGCAAGAGTGCTGCGAGAAGCAGTATGAGGCGTGTTGTCTTTTTCATTCTTTCTCGATCGACGAGAAAATTCTGTTGCTGTTATTAGCATATGCCAGAATTATGCCCCAGTTCAAGCCTCCAGCCAATTCAACGATAGAAATAGCTCGGTTTAGATGGGACGTAGGGGTGAGTACATGCGAATCGCTATCATCTCGGACATTCACGGCAACTGTGTCGCGCTTTGACGCGATGCTCTCGGACATACGCGAGGCTCCGGTTGACAAGATTGTTTGTCTGGGTGACACCGTTCAAGGAGGGCCGCAACCAACTGAGACAATTGCGCGGCTCAGACAACTAGACTGTCCAGTGGTCATGGGGAACGCGGACGATTGGCTACTCAAGAATGTGGACGATACGGTCGAACCCGTTACTCCCGAGCAAAGGGAGGTACGAGCCTGGACCCTGAGCAAGCTGTCCCCAAAGGACCTCGAGTTCTTGAGAAATTACAAGCCGACCGTTGAAGTTGTGCTGGAGGGGTCACGTCTCCTGCGTTTTCACGGCTCACCCTCCTCCTACGATGACATCCTACTACCTGATACGCCCAAGGAACGATGGGACGAATTACTGGGAGAGCACTCTCCAGCGATAATGACCGGAGGTCACACTCATACTCAGCAGGTCCGCCGGATCAGAGAGGGTCTGTTCTTCAATCCGGGCAACATCGGCGTCGCTTACGATTACTCTGCAGGCGGAGATAATGACCACACTGACTCTTGGGCTGAATACGCGATTCTATCATACGAAGAGAATCACTTGGGGCTCGAATTCCGACGGGCAGACTACGACCCCGAGGCACTCATCAAGATCATTCGAGCAAGCGGATGGTCGCACGCGGACCGTATGATCAAAGGCTATAGGACAGCCTGACGCCAGAATCCAGCTAATTCGGTAAGTTATCCTGCCAAGTCAAAACAGGTCAATCTGCTGGCTCGGTCCCAAATCGTCCAGCTTCGAATACTGCACAGTCAACGGAGAGAAGACGGGCTGGATATTCCAAGGACTAGTTACAGTTGCGACATCTCGCCCCTTCACTGTGTCCTATTCGATCAAAGTGGACAGGCAATTCCGCACCAAGAGAGTGATTGTCCGGAAGATGCAGTCCGGGAAGGAAAAGCGTCTAGAGATGAAGAAAACGACGAGCGGCTGGACCGTGAACAACCGCAAGCGTAAGGACTTGAGAGATTGCGTGGACGTGGACCTGTCCGCAAGCCCTGTCACGAATACTCTGCCCATCCGACGAAGACGAATGAAGATCGGAGAGAAGGTCGAGTTTACGATGGCGTGGGTCAAATTGCCCTCCCTTATCGTTAGACCGATCCGGCAGAGCTACAAGCGTCTCGGAAGGAGGACGTACCGGTACAGAAGTAGTTCCGGTTTCACGGCTCGTCTAGAGGTTGATAATTTTGGGCTAGTTATCCGTTACGGGAATATTTGGAAGCAGATCAACTGACCAATATTCGCGCTGATGCCTTTCCCGCTTTCACACTACCATCTATCTTCGCTCGAACCAGACGATGTACCAACTCAGTGTTCGGGATGAGCTCTCGATTGAGCGTTACACGGATCGATTCAACACCCCGAATCTTCTCAGCTTTCTTTGTGCGATAGGTGACATCGGCGAGGTCGTTTGCTCGGCACAAAAGATATTTCATCTCCGGGTCGTCCGACCCACCGATCAATTTCGTGTCCCCCAGCGCGCCACGGAGTTCTGGCATCCCGACATGCCCGATAACTGCAACGTGATAGACGAGTTCCCCCGCGTCCGC
>JACXTT010006209.1_pt1 | contig 17126 bp, 23 predicted proteins | sample 9270951 | NCBI WGS metagenome assembly JACXTT01 (sample SAMN15532306, study PRJNA645909) | rock metagenome | isolation source: weathered quartz diorite | place: Puerto Rico | collected 2017-06-21 | reverse complement strand
CGCTAGGCGAATTGAGAAGCATTTTCTCGATCTGGGCATGGACGGTGGTGCTGGTGGTGGTGATGCGTCCTCGGACTACGCATAAGAAGGCGCGCCACACTAACCCATAGTCTTCGCTCTTCAACATGACAAAGTCCTATGACGGTCCAGAGGTCGTTCACAGCAACAGAAACATCAGGAAACTTCTGAACCTTGCTCGCGCCTCTACCAAAGATACTTTCTACGATCTGGGATGCGGAAGGGGCCAGTTGTGCATTATTGCTGCTTCCGAGTTTCACGTGAAGCGGGCGGTCGGAATCGAGTGCAGGAGAGACCGGGCCAAGAAAGCGAAGCAACTGGTGACGAATCTCGGTCTAGCGTCTAGAATTGAGATTCGACAAGAGGACTATAGAGACTCCGACCTCAGCGATGCCACAATAGCCTATAATGGACTGATGGAGGAAAAAATTGACTTCGATTTCTATTCGAATAGTCTGTCGACAGGATGCAAGCTCGTGACTCTTCAATTGCCACTAGTAGGCGTTGTTCCCTCAGCACAGGACTACCCATTCTATGTCATGAGAGTACCGTTCAGGAGGACGCGAAACGCGCAGAAGTGGTTGTCCTTGGTTCTCTCAAGAGACAGAACGAACCTTAGATCGTTCATACAAGAATTGACAGATGACCCGGACTATGCCACTGACATCAGGAGTCTCAAAGCCCTGATAAATGCTCGATTCACAAGTTAATCGCTGGGAACAAAGCCCCTCCTCAGCTTTTCCTAGAAGAGGGTCTGCTGTGGTCTAGGAAATCTCTTACTGCTTCTCTGACGACCTCAGCCACCGAAACATAACGTCCCTTCGATTCGCCCACGAACCGTTCCAGCTCGACATAGAGCTGGTCTGGGACCGATAGATTCCGGTAGCCCTTCCTGACCAACCGTGCTCGGACAAAACCTAAAAGACTCTTAGTAAGACAGTTTTCAAGCACCGGTCCAGTACATGGAGGCTAGCGAGTGAGAAGTCCTGCCCGAGCATTTTACGATGGAATAACGAGCGGAGGACTCTTGGGCTTTGTGATCGGTGCGTTGTTCGTGTTACTCCTACTTCCCACAGGCGATAACGTTCCTTCCGAGATTTGGTTACTAATAATGGGAGTTGTCGTTCTCGCGGTTTCGATGATTGCCTACGATGCTCACAAGGTTCTTAGCGATTAGCAGGCTAGGCCAGGACAAAGGAGGTCAATGTTCGCATTCTTGTTGACAAGAGCCGCGGTCTCTAGAGACCACTCCCCATGGGAGGTCAGCTAAAGGAGAACTTTGTCGGATACCCAGCTTAGTTGGATTCTTCCTAGTCTTGCGATAGGAGCCCGACCAACGAGTCCTCAGGACTGGGCAAGACTCGCTCGAGATGTTACATGCATTATTGACCTGAACGATGACCATGCTGAGCATCGGAAGGCTGAGAAGCGGGGACTGAAGTATCTTGGACTGGAAGTGGAAGACCCTACTTCCACACAAGCCTTCCTCGACGCCTTTCCCGTAGTGTCGGAGTGGATCGATGAGGAATGCATGGGGGGCGGGAGAACATTTCTTCACTGCACGGCCGGTTTGAGTAGAAGCCCTACGATTGCAATGGCCTACCTGATGACGCTTGGCGAGACGAAAGATTCCGCGAAGCAGCTCGTCCTGAAGGCCCACCAGTCGAGCTGGACAGCTGGGGACCTCGAGACACTAGAACGCAGTCTGGAACTCTGGAAGCATCAACTATTGGGCGAGGTCAGCGCCCTGAAACTCTCGCGCTGTACCCTATGTGAACGGCCGATTGACACTCCCACGCCCTACGTAAGAAAGGTGATCGTTGAGGTATCGGACGTTCTTCTCGGGCCAGTGTGCAGCAAGTGCAGTGCCAGAGAGCTTAGCCCAGTTAGGGCTATTGCATTATCGCCAAGCGAATATTACCGGACGAAGAGGCTGAAAGTCAATGGCTCAGAAACGTCCAAGCCCGAAGCTCACGCGCCTTGATAAGTTTTGATAGAACGTAAGTGCGTAATCAGTATTCTGGGAGACCACATTACGGGCAGTTATTCGGTTTGGACGGATCTCTAGGTCGCAACGAGACAAGAACCGCCTGTTTCTTCCCCATGGAACAGAAATAATCAGGTCAAGTCTGGACATGATTGATGGCCCCTTAGGGTTAGTCATGACCGATCACGGCCGCAGCCGCGCCGTCTTGAGGGTCTAGAAGGTCTTGGGAGAAAGGTGTCAGAGATAGCTTAGCTCGATTTTTTAACCTCTCGAGCGATCGGCTGGTGGGAGGGATGCAATTGTCGAAACTGCCTGGTGGTGTGATTGACAGGATACGATTCTTCGTACGTGCGGGGTTCTCAACGCGAGAGGTTGAGCGAATCCTAGGCCTTTCTCATGGGGTCATTGTGAAGTATAGTAAAGGGGCCAGGTTTGACCCAGAGCCGGATCCGCAACGTGTGGCTGAGGCCCGCGAAGCGCTCCGTAGGATAGAATTGGTCGAATCCATAACAGTGAGAAATCCTAAAGGCCTCAGCACGCTTGCTTCTTCTCGTCAGACCTCTCATGAGGCCACTGTCCAGGCTAAGCCCTCCCCTGCCCCCAGCCCGCCACCTGCACCCAAGAAACGAATCATACGATCTGACTTGGACTACGCGGAGTACCTGCTGGAGGTGTTTCGAGAGTACAAAGCGAAAATCCTTCAGAACCCCGTTGCATGGGAACATCCAAAGGAGACCAGATCGCTATTCGATGACGAAAGATACATGGAGCGCATTCTCGAGATGTTAAGGCGAAAAGCGCAACAGCGCAATCCGTATTCCTGACACTCCGCCGACCTAACTCTCTTTAGGTTGGATAGTTATGACTCGGACGACGCGGACGGCTCGGGGGCGTGACCATGACCGGTCACGCAAGCATGTACCGAGACTCTTACTACTAGTCTCTTGGTCCGACGGGCGCGGTGGCCGCTGAAGTACAAGATCGTTGCAGCTCGCTAGTGCCATGGTGGAACTTTAACTGAGACTAACGTAATCCTATGTGATGGCATAGGTTTTGCGTGGGCACCATCGAGCTCACTGATACCGTTTGTGGGAGCGGCGTGGTGTAGGACATCAACGGAGCTAAACGATAGGATTCGCCGCCTTGTGGACTCAATCCAAGGACATAAGAACGCCAACCGTTGGGTAATGAGCCCACTCGGTGAGTCAACTCAAATGCCCCTACCTAGCCAGACTTGGACATTTAGCAAGAACATTGTCGATTATGAATCCGACAACTTCGGGGTCTATGAACTGCTGAACGAGTCTGAGGTTCTCTACATAGGACAGGGAGAAGTGAAGAAGAGGTTAATGGCTCATTTTCCCGACGGCTCTGACCCTATCGTTGGTGCGACCAAATATAGAGTGGAATATACTGGAGGCAAAGAAAAAGCCGAACAAAGAGAAAGAGCCGAGTTGGATTCTTATCTCAAGCAAAATGGGAAGTATCCTCGCTTCAACCAAAGAAGAGGTTGAAAGAGGGTTACTTTTCTCACTGATAACTTACTCCCAGCGACGTAGGTTTCTGTATTAGGCGGCCCGTTATCTTCGGCTTTTCTCAGAGGGAAGTCGAACCAGGTTCACTGCCAAGTATCAGGAAGCAACGCTGTTAACCGATAAGTCAGACCGCTCACAAATTGAGCTGGGCGGACCTAGAAATCATCGCGAGAAAGATAATTGGAAGTCCATGGTCTTGAGGCTCTGGTTGTTGACCGTACAGATAGATAAGAAGCGCCGGGCCGAGGGGGCCGTCCGGACGGCAACCGGGCCGAGGTCGACCCGAAGGCCTGTCGGCCAAGATAGGGCTGGCCCGCCTGTTCAATGCAAGTAGGTTCGAGGTATAGAAGCGCTCTCGGGAGTGCCAGAGGGGGGAGGATCTTGATAAGCGCTGTACGGATGCGGAGTCAGCCTTTCCTGCACCCATTTCGACATCTCGGGGTCCGCTATCCCGGGCAACGGCATTAACAAAATTAGGCCCCTGAAAGTCTTTCCCGCAGCAAGTCATTGTGAAACCTGTCCTGCTGTTCAGGGGGCCAGAGACTAATCTCATTCTCCCCCTCGAGCCGTTGCGGGCACGAAAAAAATTGGGCGATTGTGCGTCCACTCGTGATTTGGGTCAGTTGTCGGAATCGTTGTCGCCTTGGACAAAATGCGCCGCGTCCTTTAGACTTCGGCCACTTGCCCGCGCGGAATATCATCGACAGCTGTCCACCATTGACTTGAAAGATGTGTGCTTGGGCGCGCCGTGTCATGAAGAGTTGTGCCCATGACGGAATGCGCACGACTGGGCCGCATAGTGGGGCGTTGTCGCGCATTCTTTCGATGGGATCTTCAACGGTGCACCAAATAAGATTACAGGGACGACTGGTGGCGACATCACTTTCAACTTCAACGGGATAATCTTCATTGGCACTGGAACAGTAGTAATACAGAACCCGTAATCGTAGCGAGATAGACTTCACGGCTCTGCAGCTCGGCTCCTACTCCCTTGCACCTCTAGTAACAGGTTCGTTGAAGTTTCGAAATGTCTCAGCGTTCAGAATCTCGTTCTCGTAGAACTTGAAGATAGTCGTAATTGCCTTAGGCTTAGGCAGTGGCTGTCAAGCCGTACTGCAAAGAAGGACCTAGTAATTTCACTGAAGGACCACATGGACTCTTTAGACGACTGTGGGCCGAAGAAGGTATCCGCATCGACCAGTCTTTCCAGTCAAGAGCTGAAGGAGGTCTGAACCGAAATCTCGAATCTTATTTTGAATTCGTTCAGAGGATAACTACTGCGATTCGAAAACGTTATTACTCATGCCATTTGGCGATCGGCTCATGAGCAACCTCAAGTCAGAGCTTGAACACATCAAACACCATATCAAGTACCCCGCCAGCAAGACCCAGGTGGTCGCGGCCTGCAATAACATGACGGACGTTCCGTCTGCGGACAAAGAATTCGTTACCAAGTCGCTTCCCGAGTCCAACTTCAAAGGCCCTGAGGACGTCGTCAGAGCCCTTCTCAACAAAGTCTAGAACCACCACTCGTCAAACTCTCCTCCTTTTTCTGCAGTTATGCTTTCAATCAGGGGTCCCTATGGTCGCGCGAGTCCGTCATTTGACAGAAGCGAAGACCACGATCCTCCTGAGAGGAGGAACCGTTGCAGCGAGCGGGCCAGCACTGTTCAGGAGGGTTTTCTGGAAGAGCGCATTTCTCGCAGAGCAGGCCTTCTCATTCTGGCGGGAGGTGAGAAGGCTTGAGCCGGAAGGTCTACAGGTTCAGGCTTGGAAGGATTGGACCCTGAAACGACACATGAGTGTCGGCCAGTTCTATAACATGGTCCACGGGTTGCTGGGAGCTGGTCTCGTGGAGAGAAAAGATGCCCGATGGCACGTCAGCAAAAGCTTCCTTCAAGAAGTCGAAGCCATGCTACAGATACACTCCAAGGATCAGACTGAGACCAGCACACCGCGTCCCTAGCGGTGCTCTCTAGGTAACACGTGATCGTCGGCCGGTGTCCGGCTTCGCTAGACAAAGGTACATGCACTCCGGATGGTTTGTTCGAGTGCGTCGGCGTGCCGACTTGAGTGTTTTCGGCTTATCTTCATGACTTATTTTTCCTCTAGACCATTTCTAGCTGGGTCCAGACCTGTCTTCCGTTGACGCTCTCTTCTCCCAGAATCCCAGCCTGTGTGGATAAGCTGGTGCGCACGTCGAGTTGCTTTCACAAGCCAGGAGTGGACTATTGCTACAAAACTTGCCTTTGCCGCTCACGACCGCAAGACGACCAATTGCCAGATGCACGCCAGAGTGTTAAGGAACTAATTGGCTCGGAGAGAAGAGACTAGAATTTCTCGGGATTCGGGGGAGATTCGTGGCGTTTTGACTCGACCACCTTCGGAGGGAAACAGCGGCAACAAATCGCAGTCAAGACAGGCCGTTACTACTCAATTTCGGCAAGAAACGTGCTCCACATTCCGGAGTTCTCAATCTTCTTCCATGCTGCTTCGATTTCTTCCGTACTAAACTGAGGTTTCTGTTCCACGAGATATCGCATAATTTTCTTCTTGGTCTTCAGGCTTTGCTTGGACCCATGCTTGATGAGATAGACGAGAGAAACTATGAGCTCCAGTGAATCCACCGAGTAGAAGTCATCGGCCAAGAAGTTTCTGACCCGGTTTGCTATGTTGAGTTCTTCTTTCGTGAGCTCGCGAGGGGCAGTTACATCTTCGGGCGGTGGGTTGAAGAGAGTTCGCGTAAGATCAGGGCTATACGGGCCGTGCAGATACCAACTATAGCCGAATTTCAGAGTGTCTGCTCTGAACTGCTTCAACAAGTAGATTATTTTCTGGATTCGCTTGCGTCCACTGAATGAATTGATCTCATCTGAAAGCCCCAGAGCCTTGAGGAAAGCCATCGCATCAGAGTACTTTGTCAACCTGCCGTGCCTCCTTCCGGATGTCTGATAGGGTGTCGAGCATTGATTCCAGGGTTTGGATGCCCTTCTTGGTTATGATGAAGGCCGTCCTGGCCTTCGATCCGATTTGTTCCCGCCTCGTCTCGACCATTCCCTCGCGGGCAAGGAATTTCAGGTGAGTTGCGAGTCCCCCGTCAGTCAGTTTCAGATCGTGCTTAAGCTGAGAGAAATCCACGGCGCTGGCAAAGTAAAGTTCCAGCATGATGGCAAACCGCCAAGGATTGAAGAGCACGTAAGGTTGCTTCAAGAGTTCCTTGACGAGTCTCTCCGGTTCACGGCTGAACTCCTCCAGCTCCAGAACCGACACAGGATTCCCCACGGGACACTCGGGATGTCCATATAAAAGCAGTCAAACACCTCCTTCGTAGCACGTTGGTATCTTAGTCATTCACTTTTCTATCGCAAGTAGAATGACATAAGCTTTTTATCAGATAGTAACGCTCGTCTTCTTAGCGCCAGTCGGAGTCTTGGAGTGAAGTTGAGCGAAGTTTCGTTAGGGGGGTCCAAGGAAGACGGTGGGCCCAAATTCTTCCTGGATATCGAAGGGACACTGAAGCCATGGGATCAGGCCACTATTACCACCGAACAGATCATAAGTCTCGGGGGCTGGGACCCTTCTATTGGCGCCATCGTCATCGACCTGAAAGACAACACTGAGAGAACGCTCAAGCCGGGGGAAGTCATTGACCTCAAGCCCGGAGTGGGCTTCAGCAAGAAGATCCGGTTCCGCCGTGGTTAGCCATGAGTTCTCCCAGGATCCTGGAGGAGCTTGCTCTCCTCCGAAGATACTATCAAAACCTCGATTTCGTAGAGCAAGGACTCTGGTTCCGATTACCTGAGTACGCACTTCCCTCCGACATGCCCTGGGAGCCAAAGACCACATCCATCGCATTTCAAACTCCCGCGGGGTATCCTGGCACGCCTCCGTATGGCATCTATGTTCTGGAAGGGTTGACGTACAACGGGGTTGCCCCTAATAATTACCAGTTTCCAGCTAATCAGCAACCACCGTTTGCCGGGAAATGGGGTATTCTCTCTTGGTCTGAAGATGGCCAGTGGAGGCCTACCCCGGACCTCCAGATAGGATCAAACCTTCTAAATTTCGTTCACAGCTTCGCAGACAGCTTCAGACAGGGAGCCTGACACCCAAGCTTGGAAAGCAGGCTCACAATTCCTGAAACGAACTATCAGAAAGTCATAGCGCATCTCCTTCCTGATGATTCGGGGGAGGAACAAGCCGGGTTTGTTTTCGCGGCTCACAGCGTCGAGAACAGGTCGGTTGCACTAGACTTCCTGGACTGGTATCCGATTCCGCCCGAGGATTTTGTGGTCCAGTCGCCTGGGTATGTCGAGCTGACTGATGAGTGTCGCGGGAGGGTCATAAAGCGGGCACATGACATTGTAGCTGCCCTAGTCGAGTTGCATTCTCATCCCTGGCAGCGAAAGCCCAGATTCTCTTCAAGCGACCTTAGCGGGCTGGACGAATTCGTGCCTCATGTCATGTGGCGCCTCAAGAACAGACCGTATGCTGCATTGGTGGTTTCTCGTGCCGGGTTCGATGCTCTCATCTGGACAAACGACCCCAAGGTGCCGGAGCTTCTGACCGAGGTCCGGGTTGGAACGAAGTCGCTCCGGCCTACCGGGCTGACTCTTACCGAGAAGGACTATAAGCATGACTACTGAAGGCCGCTACGACAGGCAACTTCCACTTTTCGGCAAGGAAGGCCAGTACAAACTCAGACGGTTGCGTGTTGCAGTTGTCGGGGCGGGCGGTCTGGGGTCTCACATGGTCCAGCAGTTGGCATTTCTGGGAGTAGGAAGTCTGCACGTCGTCGACCCTGACATTGCCGTTGAAACGAACCTTAACCGGCTCATCGGAATCCGTTATGACGATCCCTTGCAAATGACACCAAAGGTGGAGATTGCAAGGAGGCTTGTGGAGGCGATTGACCCGTCCATTGAAACGGTACCAATCCAGAAAGACCTAATTTCACGCGAAGGCTTTGAAGCTGTAAGAAAGGCCGACTACGTTTTCGGTTGCATCGATAACGACGGCCCGCGACTAGTTCTGACGGAACTCTGCGCCGCCTATCGACGACCCTATTTTGACCTGGCAAGCGAGATACCAGCGGACTCTCCGATGGATTTTGGCGGCCGTGTGTGCTTCTCCTGCGAGGGTAACGGCTGCCTGTACTGCCTAGGACTATTGTCACCAGCAGAGACGAGACAGTACTTCATGTCTCCCGAGCAGCGGCTTGACGCCCGAGTGCTTTACGGTGTTCCTCAGTCCAGTCTTGGAACTACCGGACCCTCGGTCGTAACGTTGAACGGCGTTGTGGCTTCGCTGGCTGCCACGGAGTTCATGCTCCAGGCGACGGGATTGATAGAGGCAAAACGCCTAATCCTCTATCATGGACAGCGGGGAATAGTCACGTTGAGTACAGACCAGCCAGATTCCAACTGCTTCTACTGCAAGAACGTTTACGGCTCTGGTCCAGAGGCAAATGTCGAAAGATACCTTAGCCGACCTGGTCTGTCAGAAGAAAGAGGCTCAGCTTTAGGAATGGAAGCCTAGAGAAATTGACGGGATACCTCAGTTTTAACGGAAACGTAAACATCTGGCTGTTGATCGGGGTTGCAGCAGGCGCTGCAGGGCCGAGCTGAGATGGATCCGAGACCACTACTCATCGTCGGAGTTCTCGGCGTTGTCCTCATCATAGCGGCATCTGTTGTAACGCTCGCACCGAAGCCCGAGAGCACGGGGCCACCGGCCGGCACCTGGGATTTTGATGCTCACTGTGCCTGGCCGTATCCTTGCAACCACTACAGCGTCATGTATGAATTTCCACCGTCAACGGACACAGGATTGAAGGGGAGGTACAATATTTCCTTCAAGGTTCTCGATTTGGCTTGGACAACGACTGGCATTGATTTGCATCGACTAAACGTCACATTCCGAACCTTGGCAGGCGTCAAGGTCTACAACTACTCCTTCATCGCAAACACCCACCTGTTCGGTGGACAAGTCTGGGGTCCCAAACTCACCGGTTTCTCGTTTACCGATGCACAACTCGGGCTTAGCCCGGCCCAGAACGTGACCCTAAACGCATCAGTGAGTGTGGAGTTCGACGAAATTTCCGTAATTCTTGGAAACCGTTTCTCAAAGGTCGAGACAACTTCGAACATCGGATTACAAATTCACAGCTCGACCGTCCCGCCACCAGTGGCTCCAACGACTGGACTCGGTCTATCCTGGACACCAGTAGTATCTGTGATTCTCATCGGCTCATTCATCTGGGTCTTGTCCGGCGTGGCGAGGATGTTCCTTGCTCTCCCTCGACCCACTTCTTTTGGTTCGGGTTTCAGAGACCCGAGTTCTGGAAGATTCGTCAGCTTTGGGGCCGCAATTCTCGCGTTCGCCGCCGTCGGCGTCACTGTTTTCCTCTGGATTATGAGCGACCTAGGTGTCCCAGAGCATCTCACATCTTATGGCGAGCTGGTATTCGGGGGACTTACCGGCAACTTCCCTCTGTCGGCAGGTTTGTCCGTCGCAAACTATTCGCTTGGCGCTCTCCTCCATTTTCGAAGGTAGGGGGATAACGAGGAGAAAATGTCGGAAGAAAAATCCGCGCTTGTTACCGTAGTCGAAGTGTTCGTGGTTGCAGTTATCGCGCTTGCAATCTTTGCTCCCCAGCTCATTTCCCTTGCTACCGATGTGTTCGTATACATTCTCGTGGATAATATCGAGGGATTGATTGCTGGCGCGATTGTTGGGGCGTTCCTTGGTTCCCTTGCATCCAAGGAGGTGGAAGTGAGCATTGGCGGGTTTGTGTTTACGGTTTCCGTCGGTGCAATAGTAGGCCTTGTCGTTCAGTATCTTCTGTTCCACTAAGGAATGATCGTAACAATCTGGACAGGCGGTCTTTCCGGAGAATCCTCTTGAGAGCATTGGTATAATTGAGCTCGGTTCTCACCGATTAACTTGTGAATCGAGCATTCATCAGGGCCTTGAGGCTTCCTGATGTCAGTGGCATAGTCCGGGTCATCTGTCAATTCTTGTGTGAAGGACTCGAGGTTCGTTTTCTCTGTTGAGAGAACCAAGGACATCCACATCTGTGCGCTTCGCGTCCTGCTGAACGGTATCCTCATGAGAGGGATGGGTAGTCCTCTGCTGCTGGTGTAACGCCTAGTAGTGGCAATTGGAGAGTAACGAGTTTGCATCCAGTCGACAGTTTATTCGAATAGAACTCGAGGTCAGTTTTTCCCTCCATCAGCCCATTATAGGCTATGGTGGCATCGCTAAGATCGGAATCTCTCTAGTCCTCTTGTCGAATCTCAATTCTAGACTCTAGACCGAGACTCGTCATCAGTTCTTTCGCCTTCTTGGCCCTGTCTCTCCTACTCTCGATTCCCACCGCCTGCTTCACATGAAACTCGGAAGCAGCAATAATGCACAACTGACCCTTTCCGCATCCCAGATCGTAGAAGATATCGTTGGGAGAAGCGCGAGCAAGGTTCAGAAGTTTCCTGATGCTTCTGTACTGTGGACGACCTCCGGACCGTCGTAGGATTTTGTTATGTTGAAGAACAGAGACTACGGATTACTGTGGCGCCATAAGCGCGAGCACGAAAACTACAACAACAAACGCTTAGATTTGTGTGACAATGCCGCCACCGACTATTTTCGGACACTTCTCTATTTGCGGACACGGCGGTCTTTTGCTTTAAACGTTGTAACCTTCACTCGGCTCGCTTCTTCCGGTGTCAATTGCCGCGGGAAAATCGTGTTCTGGACGCGCGCTATCGCTGAATCATCGTGGTTCTCTATCCGAATTCTGATTTCTGGAATGCTCATAGTTCGCAACATTGGTAGGGTTCTGACTTATAACTTGAAGTGAGTAGTGAAACCAAAATGAAGTCTTTTCGCACTTGGACTTCTCGGCTAATCTTTGCCTGCGTGATTGGGGTTGCCGTATGTTTCTACTTCGCTTACGATTTCGCCTTCAGCTGTCACACGGGAAAAACCGAGATAGCTACGCTACAGTATCCCTTCATCTGCACTGACGCTAACGATACGTTGGATACGTCAGCCCGATATATTGGCACCAGTCTCGGGATCGTGGCTGTGCTTGGCGCATTTGCCTTCGAGCGTCGGAAGGGATTGAAATTCGAGTGTTGGACCACACTGTCTGCGCTTCTAATTGTGCTAATTGTAATGCCACTATATGCTCTCATCGTAAGTTCAACCGGAATCAATACTGGTTACGATGTTGCCGTTGGCGGACAACCGCCGGGTGATGGATTCACTATTCTTACCTATCCCTTTACTGTGCCGTCAATCACGTTTACTGAACAATTGGTCCTGACGTTAGTGTCAACGCTCGCCGGAGTATTGTCGGGACCAGTTATCGACAAAGCGTCGAAAAGTCGATTGAAATCCAATTAAGACGGTCTTTGAGCAATTTCTCTAGTGATGGTTCTAGGAATCCTGTTTCTCGGAAGTTAGTGAATCCGGCACTGCTCGCTTTGCTATAGAATTCTCCGACGATCTGAACAGGGAGTTTAGGGTAGAAACCCTCCAGACATGCGGGTTCGCAGAATGGAGCTGGGTGAAAGGAGACAGTCTCGCACCGAGGGAGAAGGTCTCTAAGTTCTGATCCGAATGCCCCTGACCCTGACCCATCAGGGTTAACCGCCGGTTTTAGCCACTCCTGCGACGGAACTGACTGGTTCGACTGAAGGTCAGAACTCTATTAGAGAGTTTGAATCCACAGAAGGAGATTTCCGGTTTGTATACGCCGGGTTCAAAACGCTAGCATTGTCCCAAATGGTTTCCAAAAAGGCTTCGCCATGGATAAGGTGTGCAGCCTTTTGGGTGTTTGGGATTCATCGAAAGGTAAACGAATGAGATACTTCTTCCTCGCCTAGGTATTCGGGACCAAGACCAGATTGCTTCGCCGATACCTCAGATACCCTTATCAGTGCTCAAAGTCGCTTTGCGCAGAGTTGGACCTCCCAACCCATTTCGCATTCGGTCTAGCTATCGGGTTTGTCTTCTTCGGTCATACCCCAGAATTGGCTCTCGTTGTAGCCTTGGGCGCTCTTTTGCCGGATCTTGACAGGGAATACTGGTTCATACCTCAGCGGAAGTACATTGAGGAACAACCTCACCGAGCCTTACTCCATAATGTGGTGGTCATTGGCGCGACCTACCTTGTCAGTCCATTCCTATCTTTGGGAGTGTTTCTCCATGTTCTCCAGGATTCTTTTACGACCGTGAAAGACCGTGGAGTCGAGTGGTTCTTTCCGTTCACTCGTTGGGCTAAGAGGGGTCGATTTGATCAGAATGCGGACGAACAACCTCTGGACCCTAACGAGCATGTCTACTTCTACCAGGAGGATCCTCCTCGACTTGCGAAACTTGCGGACAAGGACCTCCAACCGGCCACCAACGAGCCGGTCCCGTGGAGAAGAGTATACGGTTTTGCACAGAACAGTCAGCTTCTTGATCGTGGGTTTCTAGTCGGATCGATTGCAGCTTTTGTGGTCTGGCTTGCCATCCCTTCGCCAGGAGGAAGCTTTGACAATCTCGGTTTTCTAGGTTCTGCTCCATTAGATACATATCTTGTCTGGATAGTCGGAATGCTCGCGGTCGGACTGCTATTTCTCGCAGGCGAAACAGACAGGCGAGACAAACATCATCCATTTATTGGTCGGCTCAAACCGGCTAAGTATCTAATCCTTCTGGGAGGCTTAGTTCTCTTAGGAGCTTGGATCTACCTCTACCGTGCTTCCTTCATGACCAGCTTCTTGGACGCCTCTTCTCAATACTTGCAAATCCTAACGATGGTGTTTCTGACACCCATCATTGCTTTTCTGCTAATCCGATGGAAGACGAAGGGCGGAAAGGACACAGCGATAATCTGACTCTTGTATCAACGTTTACGAGATGAGGCTAAACTAGAAATCAGGATTTGTATTGTTTAGTGCGTGCAAACTTGGAGGAATCGAGGGAAACGCCCGAGAAGCCACCATTGAGTCAATAGTCGCGAGGTCTCCTTCTGGGATTCGTGTCGGGGTCTTCCTCTGGTTCACTACTAGGACTCATGGGCCAGCTATTCGTGTTTTCCACATATAAAGATCCATGGGCGTCCCATTCTTACGATTCCTTAGAAGTGAAGACCTTGGCAAGCCTCTCCAATACGTCTCTAGCCCCTCCCAGTTGTAGCCCGCGAGAATCGCGATAAGGATCGCTAACGGGGGTTAGCAAAGTTCAGGGTGAGGGTCGTGGTGACGACTGTTGCAAAGAATGCGAGGTACACAAAGCCTCCAAGCAGAGCTCCCATAAACGGGCATAGTAGGTACCAGGTGGCCCAGAGCTTTCTGTACTCGCGTCGGTTTACATCGCTCCACAAGGCCCCTATGCCTCTGAGAATTGCGCCAACTGCCCAGCGACAAGTATCTTCTTTGGTATAGTAAGAAAAGCAAGAGATGAGGACAAATTTGGAAATTGCCAGAGTACGGTTGACAAAATCAGGAGGAGAATTCCCAAGAGGTATGTCAAAGGGAAAAATCCATAGACGTACTCGAGGCGCCTCCAGAAGCTGACTGATTCGATTGCACTGTCAAACAACATTTGGGCCGTATCAAGCGCAATAATCCCGTGGGTGTATTCAGCAGGCGTGAGTTCTTTGTTCAGACCGAGCTCCAAACCCTTGCTAATCTCATTCAGGATTGACTGATGGCTTATCGAGTCTTGGTGCTGAAAAAGGCCGTTCTCACTAGCCGTGTTGAGTTTTGTTTCGAGATGAATCGGCTCTATCGTACAAGTCCTTGATGGAATCATTGTCAACGGACTGCTGTTGTGAGGGGTTCGTCGGAGAGGCAGCCTTTGCGGAGATAGGATCAGGCGGAGGAGCTGCCAAAGGCTTCAGATTACTAATTAATTCAACTTATAAGGCCGATTGCCGAATAAACCTTCCTGGCCACTAGGCAAAATAAGAAAAAAAGAGCAAAGTCAACAACTAAGAGCGTCAAGAAGAGCAAGAAAGACAAGATCACTTAGACGGCTAATAGCGAGGCCGAGGTCCCTTTGATCCCGGAAATTCAGTCATAAGGAGGTGTACGCGAGTGAGCCAAGAACCAACCCCGAGTTTCCGAAGCTTTCTTCCTATCAGCTTCTTGAGCTCCATAGCAACGTCGAGGGAATCAGCGTGCCGGCCATAGTCACCGAGCCCGACCGTCAAGTGGGGTTTTTCCTAACGGGAGAAAACAATGTCCTGATTCATCAGTAATACTATGGGAGCATTGGGTGTACTTGCTCGCGCTGATTCATAGGAACGCGACAAACGCTGCCCTTTTCCAAGGTTCTCATAAAAAACTGCCTCCCACGCAAGAAAGAGGTCAATGTCGAAGCTCGCATACGTTGCAATTACATTTGTGAGGGATAACAATCTCTTTGCGAGTGCCATTGATTTTTCCATCCCCAGAAGAACCAATCTTGCTTTGCAGGTGGTCACCAGTGCCGCAAAGTTGTCCACGGACATTGACTCACCAGACTCGAAGATAAGATGCCCATCCTTCTCATCCACCCAACCTCTAAGGTGAAGCAATTGGAATTCCCGACTTACCAGTGACCTAGTCAGCTCATCAGAAGTCGAACCTTGTTCAACAACAACTCGTTTCGGAAACTGCAATTGAACGGTCCGCAGGTCCCTGTCAAAGAACCATTTTTTCTTATCTTGAGGGATGCATATGGAAAGCACCAAGGGGTTCATGACCACTTCGACCTCTGGCTTTCGTCCCGCGGCAGCAGCCACTGAAGTTGTCTTCGCAGACCTTCCTTGGAGTGCAGCGGGTCGTTTGTATGCTAGAATGGTTACGATGATGACTAGCAAGAAAATCAGAAGAATCATTCCGACAATTATGAAAGTGCGGTCCGATCCTTGTGTGTCAACCGTCGTAACTCCCAAAATCCCCTCGACGACAAGAACCACAAGGACGAAAAAGCCCAGAGGGGTCCGAACCGTCTCTATGAGACTTACTCGTGAGTCGTGGTTTTTTGAAGAGCTAGAACCGAGATCTACTGAGGCAATCATTTCCTATTGCACTGTCTGAGGGAACATGCTTCTACACGCGGATTTTGGTCGTGAAACCCCAGACTCGCCTGCATATTTTAATCTACTAGTGAGTCTTTTTTGCTAACCGACCATTGCTGCTTCCCAGATACACGCGCCGGCCTAAAGAAAGCAGTCATCTTCCAGTCGTACGTCAGGAAGAATTTTCTTAGCCACATCACCATTCTAACAACCTGAATCTGGCTCTCTCTAGTTCTAGCCGTGAAAACTCGATCTCGGCCCCGGTCGAGCGGGGCCCTGACCCTCTCCGGACTCTCTCACAATTGTCTCCTTACCACTCTTCCTGAAGCTTCCTCTCATCAGACAAGACGGTTCCTTCCGTGAAGGCAAAGATTCGCTACGCTGAACAGTGGCCGACGTTCGAATTGAAAAAGGGAGTTTGACTTGCGTTTGCTTCACGCCCGAAACAGTGAGACTCTGACAGGCTGTATTACAGAGTTTGAATCCCCGTCGCCTACCAATGCAAGGAAACGTTGATACCGGCTGGGCGTCGAAAATAGCCAATCGTGTCCAGCTGGAAAATCTAGCAATCTGTCCGACCCTGCCAATCGATGCCGAATTCGGAACGGATTATGCAATAGAAGTCGGGAGAGGGCGGACGGTGGCTAACACGAGCGACCAAGGCAACCACATCATTCGTAGAAGAGATTACAGCTAGGTCACCCCTTGGTGATCGAGCCTGAAAAGAGACTGCATCCTCATCTTATTAGAGGACTTTGTCGAGTCTCTTCTGATAGTCGTCTATTCTATCTCCCACTCTCTCGACATCGTAGTCATGAGCAAGTTCCTCCCAGAGTTCTCCAAGGCTAGGCCTCTTTCCCTTCCTGATAGAAGACTTGCTCTTTCTAACAATGGCGGAAAGCCACTCGTAATGGGACCCCGGACGTCTGAAAGGGACCAGTGAAGCATAGAAAGGATAGTTGACTCGATTCGGCATTATCTCAGGGAAAAGGCAGAGGTAGTAGTATGCCAGTCTCGTACCCGTTTTCGTCCGCCTCTGTAACCGTCTGATTATTCCTGAGTCGGTTGACAATCCGTAAAATATGACTGTGGCCTCTGAAATGTCGACGCCCTTGGCTCTGCCCTCTAGTATACGGTCAAAGTCTTCTCGAACTACCAATGCTCGTTCGGTTGGTATGCGCCGTTTCTTCAGTCGCTCTTGAGAGAAATGATGCCTCTCCCTGTCTTTCTCAATTCCGACTGCCTTTCTGACTTTGAACTCGGTAATGGCTAGTATGATGTTCTGGCCCCAACCGGACCCGAGATCGTAGAAGATGTCGTTGGGACCAGCCTCGACGAGACGGAGCATCTTTCTGATCTCTTGATTGTTGAAGAGGATCGGGTGTCCCTTGTCGTCATCCTCGTCGATGGTCACGTCGTCAATGAGAGAGTCCGAGCGCAATATTGACGCCTCCTACTTCCGTATGTTAGCTATGACGTTAAGCCTAGTCCTAGGGTATCTTAAAGCTCCGACCAACACCTGGAA
>JACXTT010006208.1_pt1 | contig 17128 bp, 11 predicted proteins | sample 9270951 | NCBI WGS metagenome assembly JACXTT01 (sample SAMN15532306, study PRJNA645909) | rock metagenome | isolation source: weathered quartz diorite | place: Puerto Rico | collected 2017-06-21 | reverse complement strand
ATTCAGTTGGGCCACTTCGGATGCCGAAAGTTTCAACCGCACGGCGTTTCTTGCCATGCACAAGCTTTTACCACGGCTTTTGATAATATGTATAGCTATATAAGGGACATTACACTAGAGTTTGCCCGCTCGTCGCCCGCATCGCAGGCATGACGCGGGTTTCAGCGCGATAGGAAATCGGCGATCGCGAGTCACAGGAATTCCCGAGTTTACTAAAAACCACGGCAAAGGTCTGCCGTTCAGCACACCACAGCCTAGTAGCCATTGTGCCGGCATCGGCGATCACGGGGACGTCTGCGCCTGTTAAAGCGCCTGAACGTCAGGTCGTCAAGGTGAATGCCCGACGTGTGCTCAGCCCAGGAAGGCATCTGCAACATCACGAGCCCATCAGGGCGCCTGGAGGACGTATGCGCACAATCCGTGTTTCGATTTCCCTGATTTTCTGGATACTAGCCACAGCTCGAGTTGAAGCTATCGCAGCAAACCTTACCGTTGACGTACGGTCGACAACCCAAACTATCGCCTTTCCCGCACGTGACGCCACGCTCTTTGGGTATACCAACAGCGTGAGCAATGCGCCTCTCCAGGTGCAATGGAACCAAACAGAGGGCCCCCAACCCGCTCGGTTCTCGGCACCCTGGGCTCTGACCACATCCGTGTCCTTCGCGACGACGGGGCTCTATAGATTCAGCCTGACAGTCAGCGATGGAAGCTCCGCAGTTACGAGTTTTACATCTGTTCAGGTTCTCAGCGCCGCCAGCCAGACATCTTTCTACGTCGATCCCACCTACGACGGCGGCGACAGCGACGGAAGCGCTCAACATCCATGGCAAAGTCTGCGGTGGTCACCCAACGGTCCTCCATGGACGTCGATCAACAGTGCGCTGGCGTCAAACAACGTTGTCGTCTACTTTTCAGCGCGCCAGGCCGCGTCCGATTCAACTGAAACCGACACCAATCAAATCGAAGTCTGGCGCACTGATTCCAGCGCAAACCGGCTCACTCTGGATGGGATGTCCAAATACAATACCGATGCCACCAATCCTTCGTGGGCGGACTACTATGGTACAAACCGATTCCAAGTCAACGTGGCGCAGGGCGGCCCGCTCGCAATCGGTGTCCCGATGCCCGCCATCGCCAGTCCTGCGCACTACACCACTATCCGAGGGTTCGACGTCAGTGGATCCGCGGGCCGAGTCAGTGCGGCCGGCAACCATACCGTTCTGGAGTACATCCACATTCACGATGTTACTACCGGACCCGCTATGATCCTGCCCGATCCCGCACAAGATGACTGCACACCGGCGTTTGGAAACTTTCATGACATTACATTTCGCAACAATGTCGTCGAACGGAGCTTTGGTGATTCCATTTACATCGGCGGACTTCGTCTTAGACCCGACACCTGTCTGTCCTGGGGTAACGCGCACAGCGACATTCTTATTGAGGGTAACAGGCTCGATCAGACTCTCCCCAACGGCGGCGATACGGATGAGATTTTCCTGAAAGCCGGCCTGACGAATGTCACGATACGCCGAAACATTCTCACAGGCGGAGATAGTGACTCGAGCGCAATTGTCTCCCTGGGTGTCATTCCGGGATCCGACAACAATCCGGTCACAAGAACAAATTACGTGATCGAAGACAACAAGATTTTCAATCGCCAAGGTTATGCGCTCGATCAGCTCAAGAATCAAAACGGCACCGTAATCCGCAACAACTTGATCTATAACACTGGTTCCGGTGTCGGCGTCACCGGTGACATTTCCGACGGATATCCTCACACTTACAACGCGGACCTGCAGATCTACAACAACACGTTGTACGGCGTTGGTATTAGCGCCGGCAATGCCCGCGGAGTTCGAGTTAGGAACAATATCATCTCAAACGTTTCCGGTACTCAGATCGACACCTGGGACAGTACGAGCATTGATAGTGACTACAACGTGCTCGTTGAGAGTGCCTATATCTCGGATGAGTGGTCAGAAGGTCCGCACTCCATCTATGTTTCAGAGTCGACCCAGTTGTTTGTCTCGACTTCAAACAATGACTTCCACCTCGTCCCTGGCAGTCCTGCAGTCGATCACGGAGCAGATTTGAGAGAGATGGAACTCTCAAATGACCCCACTGCAGTCGTGACGACTGTTGCCGCATCGACACCGAAACCGCCGTCAGTCAGCGCCGGACCCAATCAGACCATCACACTACCAGCTACGGCGACACTATCCGGAACCGCGTCGGATGATGGCTTACCCGGTCCGCTGACCGTTTTATGGAGTCAGGTGAATGGTCCTGGAGGCACGACCTTCGGTTCCGCCACATCTCCCACGACTACAGCGGCGTTTTCACAGGCGGGCACTTATACGCTGCGCCTGACAGCTACCGATACTCAGTACTTCAGAAGCAACGACACCACGGTTACCGTTCTTCCGATGCCGATACCGACCCCTGTGCCGCCACCGGTCCCGCCACCATCGAATCAGGCACCGACAGTTAACGCCGGACCGAATCAGACGGTTACCTTGCCGGCAACCGCCACGCTCTCGGGGACCGCGACAGACGATGGACTACCAGGTCCGCTGACCGTCGCATGGACCCAGCTTAGTGGGCCCGGTACGGCTTCTATCGGCAGCGCTTCACTTACAACGATCGTCAACTTCCCGGCCACCGGAACGTACAGCTTCCGTTTGACGGCCAGCGATTCGCAGCTTTCGAGTTCCAGTGACGTCACCGTCACTGTCCTCGCGGCACCCGCGTTGTCGTTGACAACTCATAGTACTCGCCCCGGCAGTGTCGCACTGCTGTCGACATTTAACGCGATCAGTGTGAAAGCGTCTTATTCCGACGACGATAACTCCAACAACTCCGCTCTCGTTCAATTTCGGAAGGCCGGCAGCACGACATGGCTCAACGCCTACACTCCTTTTATCGATCGCCGGCAAACGCTGGGCGGCATCATGAACAACTATGCGAATCAAGCGCGAGTGAGCATTGTCGGTTTGACGCCGAACACACTATATGAGGTCCAGGTTCTTTGGAGCGATCCGGATGGTGTGGGAACACAGCCATCGAGTTCGAGTATCTCGACATGGACACCAACACCACCGACTGGCGGCAGCACGATCACCGTTGTCGACGACCAAACACTAGCCAATGCGTTGAACTCCGTAAGCCCCGGTCAGACCATTCACTTGATGCCCGGTACCTATTCTTCCTTCAGCATTACGCGGTCCGGAAGCGTGAACGCATGGATAAAGATAGAAGGAGACGTAGCCGGCGGCACAGTCGTGAGAGGACGGGGTGTGAGTCAAAATGTGCTGATCGGTGCGAGTTATGTGATCGTTCAACACCTCACGCTGAGCGACTCCGACCAGAGCGGGTTCGTCATCCGCCGTGGAATCAGCAATGTCTTTGTTCAGGACAACACGGTGCAGAATGTATCTGTCACGTGTGCCTTGGACCCGGACGGTCACTATCCGGATGGAGGCGTCTCCGTCGGTGATAACGTCAGCAACGTTTTTGTTCTGCGCAATAGGATCAACTCCACCACTCTGAGCTCGTCCAGTTGCACTTCGGATCCGGTTTGGGCTAGCCCCGGTGCGGGTGTCAGCTGGGGCAATGCGACGACTCTCGTGGTTCAGGAGAACGTCGTGACGGGCGGTTTCCGAGATGCAGTGACCGCAGACACCTCGCAGATCATCGCGGAAAACGTGGACGTTGTCGGCAACACGGTAAGTGGATACAAGGACGATGGTGTCGAGTCGAAAGGCACCAATATCAACGTCCGCATGTGGAATAACCGCGTTTTGGCAGATGAGGCGGACACATGCTATGCCTCCAACACGAACACGTCGACGAATGTGTATGGCCCCATTTACATCTTTCGCAACGTTTGTCGCGTTACCTCCGCCAATCCGAATGGCACTACCATTTTCAAAATGGGAGGCGCGCCGACGTATGCCTTCCACAACTCCACCGACGCTTCACTTGCCGTCTACCATTGGGACGGTTTCGTCGGTGCCTCGAACGTTCTGGTGGCTATGAATAATGTTACGAAGCTGTCGGGGTCCGGAGTGATCTACGGTAAAGATGGTTCTGTTCTGGATTACAACCTCTGGCAAATCACTTCAGGCGCTTCACTGGCGTATAACTGGGATGGAGCCAACTACGACACGGTATCGATCTTCCAGTCCAGAGTCGGCCAGGAACTCCACGGAAAACAGGCGGATGCTCGTTTCGTGGACACGTCGCTGCACATCGACGCCACCAGCCCCGCCTTTGATGCCGGCGTGATTCTGCCGAACTTCAACGACGCCAACTCCGCATGGCCTTATTCGGGCTCGGCACCGGACATGGGTGCCTACGAGTACTGGCCGATACCCTGAATATATTTGGTCGTGACGCGCGTTCGGCAGGAGCCGAGCGTGCGTCTCAAGTCGATGCCGCACCCGAGATTCTCCTCTGAACCCAATTCCCTCGCAGCCGTCCATTCGGACACTTTGTCTCTTCAAAAGTTAAGTTTTGTTACTTTGTCGGTCATTCATCTTAAACTAAGAATTGGGGCGAAATGGCTTGAATACGCTGATGATGTCCGTCGGCGCCGTTGCACCCCGCCTGAGGGTGAACCGGTTGCTTGCCCTTGGTTTCTGTTCGGTCGCCTTTTTCTTTGGCGCGCTCGCGATGGCGGGCTGGATCCAGGGCAAGCCGCAATGGCGCAGTTTTTTTGCATCCGGGTCGGAGATGAAGGCCAACGCCGCCTTATGCCTGATGATGCTCGGGCTGGCGATGGCGTTGCATCTGGAATTCCCTTCCAAAGTCTTACAGCGTATTTCCAACTACCTTGCCATCTTGAACGGGATTATCGCCGGCGCGACGCTGATCGAATACATATTCGGTGCAAATCTCGGCATTGACGAATTGCTTTTCGTCGATTCGTCCACCATAGGGACATCGGACCCGGGACGCATGTCTCCTCCCTCGGCCGCCTCACTCTTGCTCGGCACGTTCGCGGTTATGGGATTGCGATTGAGACCGCGCTGGATGATCCGGGTCGCCCAATGTTTCGCACTGGCGATGGCGTTTGTGCCGGCTCACATCCTCACGAGTTACGCCTACGGCAACATGAACGTGCTGGCGTTCGGATCGCGCCGAGCCTACATGTCTGTGCCGACGGCGCTCGCACTGTTGTCGATGTCGGTGTCGGTTCTGCTTTACGCGCCGCACCGGGGCCTGATGCGTACGATGACTGCGCGCAGCCATGCGAGCCGCGTCTTTCGATGGCTGCTTGTCGCGTTGGTATTGTTACCACCCGCCATCGGCTGGTTTGTTCTCACATGGTTGGGCGGGGCGGACGCGCCACCGGAATTCGGCGTGGCGACGACGGTGATGCTCAGTATCGTCTTCCTGGCGGCACTCGCCTGGCTGAATGCGACGAGATTGAATCGGGCTGAAGAGGCGTTGCGCGATAGCGAACGCATGCAGAGGCTGCTCGCGCAGATCGGCGAGGTTGCTGCGCGCGTTCCGCAAACCGGACGACTTACCGAAACAATCGCGGAACTCGTAGCGAGGGAGTTCCGGGTTTCGCGCTGTGGATTCGCGCGCATCAACCTCGAGGCCGGAGAGCTGGCGGCTCAATACGATTATCACGGCTCGTTTCCGCCGCTGTCCGGTGTGCTCCCACTATCGCAGTATGCCGACCATTTGAAGGCCGACGGAGTTGCCGGCCGTACGACTGTAATCGAAGATCTTTCCGCCCATCCGGGAACAGCATCCGCTTATGAGAACACATTCAAAGCGATGCATGTTCGAGCCCACATCAACGTTCCGTTGTCTCGCGACGGCAAATGGGTCGCCAGTTTCTGGGTCAGCCATCACGAGCCGAGACGCTGGACGGCGCCTGAAGTCGAAACGCTGCAAATCATCGCCGATCGCGTGTGGATCGTCATCCAGCAGGCTCGTATGGAGGAAAAGGCCGCGTGGCTCGCGTCGTTTCCGCAGCAAAACCCGAATCCCATTATTGAACTGGAAGCAGGAACGGGTGTGATTCACTACGTGAATCCGGCTGCCGAACAGCTGTTTCCCCATATCGCGCAGCAGGGTCTGGCACACCCTTTCCTGGCTGGGGTCTTGGACCTCGGGTCGCCGGTTGAGAAGTCGATGCGAGCGGTGAACCGCCAGATCATGGTAGGTGACTCCGCCTACACCCAAACCATCTCGTTCGTCCGCGAAACGAACCGTCTCCGCGTGTACAGTACCGACATTACCGACCGGAAGCGAACTCAGGAAGCATTGCGACGAACCGCGGAGAAGTTCCAATTGGTCAGCGACACCGTTCCCGCGCTGATTTCTTACGTGGATCTCGAACGGCGTTACCAATTCTGCAACCGCGGGTACATGGATTGGTTCGGGGTCTCGCCCGACAGAGTCATCGGCAGCAAGATGTCGGACGTACTGGGCGAGCAGGCATGGCAAACGGCAGGACCGCACATTGAGGCCGCGTTCGCGGGCGGTACGGTCGAGTACGAGACTGAGGCGAAATACAAAACCGGGAAACGGTGGATTCACGCCATTTTCACGCCTCATAAAGATCAGGATGGAAAAGTTCTCGGCATCGTGGTCATGGTGATGGACATCACCGATCGCAAACAATGGGAGCACGCGCTGGAAAACCGCGAGCGCCTGCTCAGCGTCGCAACCAGCGGCGCGCGTGCTGGCCTTGTTGTTGTGAATTCGAGTTACAAGTACCTGTTTGCGAACGAAGCTTACGGCGAAGTGCTGGGCCTTCCCAAGAACGACATTGTCGGCAGGCACGTCTATGAGGTGCTCCCCGACGGCTGGTCGCAGATCCGGCCGCGACTCGATCGCGCATTCGCGGGCGAGCGCGTGACGTACGAACTGACGATGCCCGGACGCATGGGCGGGGACACCATGCCGCGCTGGTTCGATGTGATTTATGAACCGCAGGTCGGCGATACCAACGACCGCACAGTTGTGGTCGTTGTCGCCGACATCACGCTTCGCAAGCGAGCCGAGAATGCTTTGCGCGAAAGCGAAGAACGCCTGCGACTCTTCATCCAGCACGCGCCGGCAGCGTTGGCCATGTTCGATCGCGACATGCGATACCTCGCGGTCAGCAATCGCTGGGAGCAGGACTACGGCCTCAAAAGTGAGATCGTCGGACGTTCGCACTACGACGTCTTCCCCGAAATCCCGCAACGTTGGCGTCAAACACATCAACGCGCATTGTCGGGGGAAGTGCTGAGCAGCGAAGAGGACCCGTTCGAGCGCGCCAACGGTTCCCTTCAGTACATCAAGTGGGAGATCCGGCCGTGGCGCAACTCGAACAATGACGTCGGCGGCATTCTCATCGCAGCCGAAGACGTCACGGCGCGTGTCCTGGCTCGGAGGGAATTGGAGGAAGCGCAGGCTCAATTGAGCGATCGCGCGTTGCATCTCGAGGAACTGGTTCGCGAACGCACGGCCAAACTCACCGAAGCCGTCAACGAATTGGAGAGCTGGTCCTACAGCATCGCGCACGACATGCGTGCTCCCCTGCGCGCGATGCATGGTTTTTCCGCACTGCTGGAACAAAACTACGGCCCGGAACTCGACAACACCGGGAAGAGCTACCTGCAGCGGATCACCGCGTCGGCGACGAGGCTCGACCGGTTAATTCAGGACGTGCTCAACTACAGTAAAGTGGCTCGCGCGGATCTGCAGTTGCACTCCGTGGATCTGGAAGCATTGTTCCAGGAAATCATCGAGAGTTATCCCGCGCTTCAGCCGCCGAAAGCACACATTTCTTTTAAGGCGCCGCTGCCGCGCGTGCTCGGCAACACCGCTGCGCTGACACAAGTCCTATCGAATCTGTTGGGGAACGCAGTAAAATTCGCCCGGGACGGTGTAGAGCCGCGGGTGTGCGTGTTCGCTGAAAACCACGGCGACCTTGTACGGCTGACGGTCGAAGACAATGGTGTCGGCATTCCTCAGGAATCGCAAGCCAGAATCTTTCAAATGTTCCAGCGACGGCATCCCGCGAGCGAATACGAAGGCACCGGTATCGGGCTCGCGATTGTTCGAAAAGCCGTCGAGCGAATGGGCGGCATTGTTGGCGTGGAATCGGATCCAGGCAGGGGCAGTAGGTTTTGGGTGCAACTCAGACGAGGCTGAGCCCGGAATGAACGAAGAAGCGGCCGCAAGGCCGGTACTGCTGGTCGAGGACGACGAGAACGATATTTTTTTCTTTCAGCTCGCGCTGGATAGCGCGGAACTGAAATGCGCGCTCCAAATCGTCCGCGACGGAAGAGAGGCGATGGCGTACCTCGCGGGCGAAGGTGTTTTTGCGGACCGCGTTCAATTTCCTCTTCCGCGTCTGGTTGTGCTCGATTTGAACCTGCCCCGCAGACCCGGACTGGAAGTCCTGAAGTGGATCCGCCAGCAGCCTACGATCCAGGATCTTCCCGTCATCGTTCTGACTTCGTCCGCGGCGGAGTCCGACCGCTCCACGGCCGCCGCCTTCGGTGCGAAGGAATATTGGGTCAAGCCGGGAGATCCTCTGCAGTTATCGGATTTTGCCGAAAGACTCAAAGCGGGCTGGCTCAACGACGATCTGCATTAAGTTCGAAACGAGAACTCATTTTTGCTGTCCAGGATGTACTATCCCTTCATGAGGCGAGGTTGGCTCGCAACCGTCACCGGCTCGGGCATCCTTTTCATATTGATCGCTGCGTTCGGCATCACGACTGCGCGGGAGGCGAAGCGCATTTACGCGGAGCTGTCGTCGAACGATCAGGACATCCAGTTGCTCGAAGTTCAGCTGACGGGACTCCGGGCAGACATTTTTCTATCGGGAATCTACGTCCGCGACCAGCTGCTCGATTCGAAATCGGCGATTGCCGACGATCAGCGGGATAAGCTGCTGGCCGCTCACAAAGACATGCAGGACCGGCTCCGTCGTATCGAGGTGCTCGTGACGCCGGACCAGGCTCCGCAAATCGCGGAGCTGCGCGCGGAAATGGACAGATACTGGGATTTCATCTCTCCGATAGCGGACGATCCGGCTGCTGCAACGGCCACCGAATGGGCTGCCGTGCGGGAACAATTGCTGCAGCGGCGTGATTCGTCACTGGCGATCGCCCAGGAAGTCGGACGCCTCAATCGCACCACCTATCAGGATCGTCACGATCGTATTGAAGCCGCTGAAGCCTCGTTTCTACGTTACATCCGCACCATGATCGGGGTCGCTCTCGGTCTGGGCGCGATCGTTTTAGCAGGCAGCAGCTACATTGTGAGGGTGCTTCACGAACGGGCCGAGGCTCATCGCCTGCGTGTCGAAGGCGCCGAAAGTGAGATGCGCCGGCTTTCGGCCGAACTGCTTCACGCGCAGGAACAGGAGCGCTGCGCTCTTTCCCGCGAGCTGCACGACGAGGTCGGTCAAACAATCACTGCCCTTGGCATCGAGTTGGGGAACATCGAGCGTTCACGGACGGGACCGCCCAGTCAGTTTCTTCATCACGTCGACGAAGCCAAGAAGCTGACCCAGGACACACTCAAAACCGTCCGCGATCTCGCCATGGGCCTCCGTCCCGCGGTGCTCGACGATTCCGGCCTCGCGCCCGCCGTCCGTTATCTGGCCCGCGAATTCTCGCGCCGCAGCGGTATTCCGGCAACAGTGGATATCGACGGAAGCGTGGATCACTTATCCGATGCGCACCGTACCTGTGTGTACCGCATTGTTCAGGAGGCGCTCACGAACTGCGCCCGGCATGCACACGCGAAAAAAGTTCATATCCGGGTTGCGGGTAACCAGGATTCCTTGTCGCTTAGAATAGAAGATGACGGCGTTGGAATCCGCGAGTTTTCATCCGCCGGACTGGGACTGATCGGAATCGGCGAACGCACGAGGGAATTGCATGGAAGCATGCAAATCGCGCCCGGCGCGGCGAAAGGGACGGTGCTCAAAATCGATCTGCCGCTCGCGGATCATGTGGCGGGATGAATATTCTTAAAACAATCGTGGCCGATGATCATGATGTGGTTCGAAGGGGACTCGTCTTCCTGCTGTCCGAGTCCGGACGCGCGGAAGTCGTGGGTGAAGCCACAAACGGCCGCGACGCCGTGAAGCTAGCCGCGGACAAATCGCCGGACCTGGCGATCCTCGACATCGCGATGCCATCGTTGAACGGCATCGATGCGGCGTCTCAGATTACAAAGTGCTCTCCCAAAACCGCGGTAGTCCTCCTGAGTATGCACACCGATGAGGACTACATCATTCGCGCTGTAAAGGTTGGCGTGAAGGGATACCTGCTCAAGGATACCGGGGAAAGCGACATTCTCCCCACCCTCGATGCGGTGTCGAAAGGACGTCACTACTTCAGTGAAAAGGTCAGCGAAATTCTGCTCGAAGATTACACCCGGCAGCTCCACCACAGGGGACTAACGGATTCCTACGAACTGCTGACGGATCGTGAAAGGGAAGTTTTCCAATTGCTGGCGGAAGGTAAGACCAATAAGGAGACCGCCGCGGTCCTGAACCTGAGTCCGATGACCATCGACACTCATCGCTCCAACATTATGGAGAAACTGAATCTACACAGCACTGTGGAGATTGTGCTGTACGCGGTTCGCAAGAAGATCGTGTTCTGACAGCCACATACCCTGCCGCGGCCTCGAAAAATACCCGCTTCACGGTATAGCCGCCTTTAGAGCCCCACGATAATGTAACAGTCGCTTGAGCAGCGTAAAAAATGGTACCTGCGGCATCTTTAATTCTTCCGTCATGCAAACCTCCGAATTAAGGAAGCCGTCAGTCGCCGTTTCCCTCATTCCTAGAAGCCCGCGGTGACCGCGGGCTTTTTTTCCTGCCGAGCAAGCTTCAAAAGACTCAACCGGCGATGGACTCGATAAGGCTCACTTCGTCCGTATTCAACTCAATCGAGTAAAATCCGAGATCCTCCTTCATATGGACCTCACTCGTGGTCCCGGTCAGCGGAACCATCCCAATTTGCATGGCGAATCGAAAGATGACCTGCGCCGGACCGACGCCAAGGCGGCGGGCCATCGACGCGACGGCAGGATGACGGATCACTCCCGGGTTCGCCGTCAGCAGCGAGAACCCCTGGTAAATAAATCCGTGGGCCGCGCAGATCATACGGGGCCCGCGAACCCAACCTCCATTCGAGTAACACCGGTTCTGAACGATCATCGGTTTGATCGCGGCTCCATCCACAAGCGCGGCGAGCTGCCACGGGTTGACGTTGCTGACGCCGATCATCCCCGCCAGGCCCGAACGATGAATCTCTTCGAGCGCGCTCCACACCGTCCAGTCCTCGTCACCCAAACCCGGAACGTTGTACGGACCGTGCAACAGATACGAGTCGACACGATCGGTCTTCAGATTCCTTAACGACGACTCGAATGACTGCCGGACCTGTGTCGGAATGTCCGCACGCGGATCGAACGGCACACGCTGGTCATGACCGTCGAGCGGAGTGAACTTCGTCTGCAGAAAAAGCGAGTCGCGAGAAACACCTTCGGCGGCAAGTTTGGATAACGCGTCGCCAATGAGCGATTCGGAGTAATGTTTCGGCTGATTCGCGGTGTCGATCGCCCTGAACCCGGCGCGAACGGCTGCCAGCACAAGGCCGGCTGTGGCGTCCTTCTTCCAGGCGGTTCCGTAGATGAACGTAGGATTCTTTATCAATGTTGCGGCCTCAGTCCGAGGTTCGATTGTAGAATGATCCGATCACGCCATGTCAAAGCTACAAATCAAACCCGCCACTGAAAATGACCTTGCGCAGGTTCTTTCGTTCATACAGCAGCTGGCGGATTACGAGAAGCTCCGGGACAAATGCGTCGCAACGGAAGAGGTACTTCGAGAATCGTTATTTGGCTCGAAGCGTCACGCAGAGATCCTCATTGCGTACTGGGAAGATCGGCCGGTGGGATTCGCGGTCTTCTTTCACAACTTCTCCACGTTCCTCGGCTTGCCGGGCCTCTACCTCGAAGATTTGTTCGTGATTCCGGAAATGCGCGGCCGGGGAATCGGAAGAAGCCTGCTTTCGAGACTCGCCGAAATCGCGTGTCAGAGGAATTGCGGCCGGCTGGAGTGGGCCGTGCTCGACTGGAACGAACCGTCCATCCAGTTCTACAAAAACCTCGGCGCTGTTCCAATGGACGACTGGACGACATTTCGAGTCACTGGAGAGGCGCTTCGCAAGCTGGCCGCGGAGTAGTTTCTGTCTACTCGTAATGCAGAGCGACGACCGGATCCACTCGAGATGCGCGTCTGGCCGGCAGATACCCCGCGAACATCGATACGGCCAGCATGGTGGCGATGGCGGCCCCCATGGTGAGTGAATCCAGCGGCGTCAGCCCGAACAGCATGGTCGCGATGAAACGTCCTCCGCGCCTCCCGTAATCCACCTGCAGGCTCGGAACAGCCGTTCGGTTTTTGATTGCGAGACAGAGCCCGCTGCTCCGGCCTGATGGACGCCAGATAAGACGTCCAGCCTTCCCGCGCTGCCGCCTGGAACGGACCGTCGAGATTGCCATGAACCTGCGAGAGGGTTATTCCGGGTTTCAAACGTCCCATCATCTGAAGCCACCAGTTGGATCCGTCCCCAATTCGGGCAATCGGCGCAGCCGTACCAGAGTCTCCGGGCGAGGCACGGCAACACTTCGAAGCAGCAGACCATTCACGCCGGTAAACAAAGCGGTATTGGCTCCGATCCCGAGCGACAGCGATAGAAGAACGACAGCGGTCCATCCTTTGGTTTGCAGCAACATGCGCGCGGCATGCTTGAGATCCTGCAACATCCACACCTCCGATGGCGTTATGACGCTCAAGCCGTTCAAACGGTTGACACCTTACCTCGCTTCCAATGGACAAAACGCGCGCCGCAAACTATATTGCGGGAAGTTCAACCGCTTAAAGCGTAAGCCAGTTAAGGTTTTGGAGGAATTTTGAAAAAACCCATCGCCTTGTGGGGCGTGGCCTTTTTCGTAATCGGACTTCAGCAGCAGGCAAGCCTGGCTGCGAGCCAGGCGCCCACGGCTTCGTCTGTCGAATCTCAACGACAGCTGATCAGTGAATACTGCGCCGGCTGTCATAACGACAAGCTTCGGGCGGGCGGTTTCTCCTGGTCGACCCTGGACGTCGCACATCCCGATCAAAATGCCGAGCAGGCCGAAAGGGTCATCCGAAAATTGCGGTCAGGCATGATGCCTCCCGCGGGCGCACGGAGGCCCGACGCTGCATCATTGAAGAACCTGGCGGCCGCTCTCGAAGCGCGCGTCGATCAGGCTGCGGCCGCGAAACCGTATGTCAGCGCGCCGGAGCTTCATCGAGTCAATCGAACGGAATACCGGAACTCGGTTCGCGATCTCCTCAGCATCGACGAAGACGTTTCGGAGTTGTTGCCGCCCGACGCGCGGACGAACGGATTCGACAACATGTCGGACGCGCTGACCATCACGCCTGCCTTGATGAGCGCCTACGTGCGCGCCGCCGACAAGATCAGCCACGACGCAATCGGCGATCCCAAAGCCACGCCCGGCATGGTTTCGTATAAAGTGTCCCGGCTGATCAATCAAATGCGACGCGTTGACGGCGCGCCGCTCGGTACACGCGGCGGCATCTCCATCATGCACACGTTTCCGGCGGACGGAGAGTATTCCTTCAAAGCGGACTTCTACTATTACTACACGGAACAATTGATCGGTTCGTCGTTGCCCGAGCAGCTTCAAGGTCAGGAGATCGAGTTCTCCGTTGATGGCGAACGCGTCGCCGCTCTGAAGATCGATCCGGCGATTCAGGAGTCCGCCGCCAATTACGTCACGCTGCCCGTGAAGATCAAGGGCGGGCAGCGGCGGCTGACTGCGGCCTTTGTATCGAAGTTCGACGGCCCGGTTCAGGATCACTATCGGCTGATCGAACAAACCGTCCTCGACACCACGATTTCCGTCACGCCCGAACTTACCGGACTGCCGCATCTGCAGGCGCTCTCGATCACCGGCCCGTTCAACTCGACCGGTGTTTCGGACAGTCCAAGCCGTCAGAAAATCTTTACGTGCCGTCCCTCAGGCCCGAACGACGAAGAATTCTGCGCGACGCAAATCCTTTCGAAGCTCGCCGCGCAAGCCTTTCGAAGACCAGTCACACCCGAGGATCTCGAAGGCTTAATGGTCTACTACCACGACTCGCGCAAAGAAGGCTTCGATGCAGGTATCGGCGCGGCGATTCAAGCCATCCTCTCCAAACCCGAATTCATTTTCCGTTTCGAGCAGGAACCATCGAACGCCGCCGTCGGACAGACTTATCGCATCAGCGACCTCGAGCTGGCGTCGCGACTGTCGTATTTCCTTTGGAGCACGGTTCCGGACGAGCAACTGATCGAGCTGGCCAATCAGGGAAAGCTCAGGACGCCCGCTGTGCTCGACGCTCAGGTGAAACGCATGCTGTCCGATCCCCGCTCCGAGGCTCTGTCGAAGAATTTCGCGGGCCAGTGGCTGCGGCTGGCCGGGATCGGCGACGTCTTTCCCGAAGCTCCGCTTTTTCCCGATTTCACGAGAAACCTTGCGGACTCCATGCGGCGCGAAATCGAACTGCTTTTCGACAGCATCATGCGGGAGGACCGCAATGTCGTCGACATGCTGCGCGCCGACTATACGTTCGTCGATGAAGTTCTGGCCAAACATTACGGAATTCCGAACGTGCTCGGAACGCGATTCAAAAGGGTTCAGCTGACCGACCCGAACCGTTACGGCCTGATGGGCAAGGCAGGCATCTTATTGATGACGTCCCTGGCCAATCGAACGTCACCCGTTGCCCGGGGCAAGTATGTTCTGGAAGTGTTATTGGGTTCGCCTCCACCGTCACCACCGCCACTGGTTCCGAAGTTGAAGGAGATTGCCGACAACGAAAAAATCGTCACCGTTCGTGAGCGCATGGAAGCGCATCGCAACAACGGTGTCTGCGCGGCGTGCCACAAAATCATGGACCCGATCGGGCTGGCGCTCGAAAACTTCGACGCCACGGGCGTGTGGAGAGTGAACGATGGTCCTTTCCGGATCGATGCGACGGGCGACATGTTCGACGGCACGAAACTCGATGGTCCCGTCGCCGTGCGTCAGGCCGTGCTCAATCGATCGGACGCCTTCATCGGGACGTTCACCGAAAACCTGCTGGCGTACGGCCTCGGCCGCGTCACCGGCTATCGAGACATGCCCGCGGTCCGTGCCATCGCGCATGATGCGGCAAGAAACAACAACCGGTTCTCCTCTTTCATTTTGGGTGTCGTGAAGAGCGCGCCGTTCCAAATGAGGACCGTTGTGCAAAGTGATTCAAAGGGAGAGTAGATGTTCCTGACAAAGAAGCATATCTCACGCCGAACCGTTTTACACGGGCTCGGTTCCGCCGTCGCATTGCCTTTTCTCGAGGCGATGATTCCGGCACAAACACCATCCTCGAAGATCGCCGCATCCCGCAAGTCTCGTTTCGCGGCAATCGAAGTCGTTCATGGATGCGCGGGAAGCACGGAATACGGCATTGAGAAAAACCTGTGGTCGCCGGCAAAGGAAGGCTCGGACTTCGAATTCGGAACGATCATCAAGCCAATTGAAACGCTGAAAGACTACATCACGGTCGTCAGCAACACGGATTGCGGGGCGGCAAATCCGACCATGCCCGAGGAAGTGGGCGCGGATCACTTCCGCAACGCGGCGGTATTTCTGACGGCGTCTCATCCGAAGCAAACCCTGGGATCGGATATCTACTGCGGAACATCTATCGATCAAATCTACGCGCAGAAGTTCGGTCAGGACACACCGGTACCTTCGATTCAGCTTTGCACGGAAGTCATGGATGCATCGGGGCCTTGTGCATTCAAATACAGCTGCGTCTATATGGACACGATCAGCTGGTCGTCGCCGACGGCGCCGCTGCCGATGCTCTTCAATCCGCGAGCCGCCTTCGAGGAACTGTTCGGCAGCGGTGGATCGCAGGAGGAACGCGCCGAACGGCAGCAACGGAGCCGCAGCATTCTCGACGGCGTGGCACACGACGTGGTCCGACTCCAGAAGAATCTCGGCGCCCGCGACCGTGAGCGTCTGTCAAGTTATCTCGACAATGTTCGCGAGATCGAACGGCGAATTCAGAGTATCGAAGCGTACAACTCGAGCGGCGTGAAACGGGAATTGCCGTCCGCTCCCGTCGGCGTGCCGGATTCATGGGACGAACACGTTCGGTTGATGATGGACCTTATGGTCGCGGCGTTCGCCGGCGAATCGACTCGCGTCGCCGCGCTCAAGCTGAGCCGCGACGTGTCGGGCCGCGTCTTCCCGGAAAGCGGAAACCCAACGCCGTTTCACTCCGCCTCGCATCATGGCGAGACCCCGATCGGCGTCGAGAATTTCGCGAAGATCAACAAGTACCACATCAGCCTGCTTGCCTACTTCTTGATGAAGCTCAAGAACACCGCCGATGGCGACGGCAACTTGCTCGATCACTCGCTGGTCCTCTACGGAAGCGCCATGGGAGACTCCAACATTCACAATCACAAACGCGTGCCCATGGTCCTTGCAGGCCATGCCGGCGGGTCGATGAAAGGCAATCTCCATGTGCGCGCCAGGGACGAAACGCCGCAAGCCAATCTCCTCGTGGCGATGATGCAGAAACTGGGCGTTGATTTGGAAAGCATCGGCGACAGCACCGGCGCCGTGACGATTTGACGACGATGGGAAGAATAGCGATGACATTGCGAATTTTTCAGTTGGGCATGGGCGTTCTTTGGATCACGCTGATGCTCTCGGCGTCCGCGGTGGACAACCGGTTGTCGGTTGCGGCAATGAATGGCGACAAGACGGCCGTCCTGTCGCTGCTCAAGCAAAAGGTCGACCTGAACGCTCCTCACGGCGACGGCAGCACCGCATTGCACTGGGGCGCCGACCGCGAAGATCTCGAGATGGCCCAGGCCCTGATTAAGGCCGGAGCAGACCCGAACGCAAAGACGAGACTCAACGACATCACACATCTTTATATGGCCGCCAAGACTGGAAATGCGGCCATGCTTCAGCTGCTGGTGAAATCCGGAGCCGCGCTGAATGCCACGACAACCACCGGTACTACAGC
>JACXTT010006207.1_pt1 | contig 17129 bp, 15 predicted proteins | sample 9270951 | NCBI WGS metagenome assembly JACXTT01 (sample SAMN15532306, study PRJNA645909) | rock metagenome | isolation source: weathered quartz diorite | place: Puerto Rico | collected 2017-06-21 | reverse complement strand
GACGCGGCCGACCGACTGGTCCAGCGCCGTGTTGGTGGCGGCCAGGGCGCGCTTCCAGCGGGCCGACTGCTCGGGCGTGCCGGACAGGGCCGTACCATAGAAAGCGAAGCGCTGGTCGACAAAGGCCTTCGACAGGCTGGAGCCGAAGTGGTTGATCTGATGGAAGGCGAGGTAATCCTTCCAGGTGGCCAGGTCTTCCGATCCGACCAGGGCCGCTTCGCCGGTGGCGGCGCTCGGATGCCAGACGATGAACTTGCTCTGGTCACCCAGGCCGGCGGCCTTGAAGAAGGCGTTCCAGTCCATGCCGGGCGCCTTGCTGCTGAAGTCTTTCGAGGTCCACAGATTATTGGCTTTTAAAACGTCGGCCGAATCTTCGCGGGTGGCGTGCGACTTGGCGATCGCCGTTTCCAGCGCAAACACCTTGGCGGCGCGCGCATCGCTGTCGCTGTAGCCGGCCAGTTTGAGCATGGCGGCAATGTGCTGCTGGTACTTGGTGCGCAGCTCGGCCATCTTGGCGTTGTCGGTAAGATAGTAGGCGCGGTCCGGCATGCCCAGGCCGCCCTGCAGCAGGTAAGGCATATTGTGCGAGGGGTCGGTCAAGCCTTGCGCCACCCACAGGCCAAACACGTTTTCAGTGAAAAAATTCGTGTTGTTGAGGGGATCGACGTCGGCCCGCAGGGAGGCGCCCAGCGCCTGGGTCAGGCCGGCCTTGTCCTTGATGGCATCTATCTTCGCCAGCATGGGTTTGAGCGGTGCAACGCCCTTCGCTTCGATGGCCGCTTCGTCCATGAACGTCTTGTAGAAGGTGGCGACCTTCTTGGCTTCCGGCGTGGCCTTGGGATCGGCGTTGATGTTGTCGAACATCTTGACGATGCGCGCATTGGTGTCTTCGGCAATGGCGGCAAACGCGCCCCAGCTGCTGCGGTCGGCAGGAATTTCCGTTTTGGCCAACCATTCCTGGTTGGCGTAGGTGAAGAAATCATTGCCCGGCAACATGGCCGTATTCGCCGTCTTGGCGGCGGGCGCGGTGGCAGGTGCGGCTGCCGTCTGCGCGAAAGCGCTGCTGACGCTGGCGCTGGCGAGGGCGATCACCAGTGCTGTCTTAACGGGGGTCCATTTTGTATTGACGATGAAGCGTTGCATGGCTGTCCTTTGTCTCATGGTGTGGGATTGTTGTCTGCTTATTGTAATGCGGCGCGTGCTTGTGGCAGCAGACGCTGCTTCAAGACGGCGCGGGTACGGATGGCGTTGCCGACCGGCCGGGCCGCTTCCACCGCGCCCGCGCCGAACTGTTCTTGCAGGTAGGCTTCCATCCGCTCGGCATCGCGGGGATCGGCGGAACTGGCGACGATGGCGGAAAACGCCCGGTTGCGGCCGACGGCGTCCTGGTTTTTCATCAGCGCGTCGCGGTGCGCAACCGCGAAGGCCCAGGCTTGGTCGATGTGTTCGTTGGCGGCCACCGCGGGCACGATCGTCGTGGTCAGCTGGGCCGGCAAGGTCGGCGACAACGACAGCTCAAGCACGCGCGCCGCCTGAACGGGATCGCTCACCCGCGCCAGCGCACGCGTGAGGCGGTTGCGCTCTTCGCCGCTTTCGGTGGCGTGGATTTTCGCCAGCAGCGCGTCGACCGTGGCGGCATCAGCGCCCCGCCCGGCGGCAGCGAGCACGAAGTCCAGCATCGAAGGACTCACGCTGGCCGGGTCGGCCAGATAGCGGACAAAGCGGCGGCGTGCTTCGGCCGTCACGGCCGGATCGCCCATGCGGGCCAGGGTACCGGCCAGGCGCGCGCGCAGCTGGCGCTCGTCGATCGGTTCGCCCGCTTTTTCTTCCCAGCCCAGGCTGTCGAACTTCGGCCGCACCAGGGCAATGGTGAAGCGGCGGATGGCGGCCCGTTCCGGCTCGCCCGCGGCCAGGGTGTCCAGGCCCGTCAGGTTGTCGAGGATGGCATTCCAGACCGCGCCCCGATTTTCCTTGCCGTAGCGCGAGACCAATTTAAAATAATCGGCCAGAGGCATGCGGTCGGCCAGCACCATGCCCCAGGCGTCCGCCTGCAGTTTCAGACGGGTGGCATCGGGCAACTTTTGCACCTGGCCCGCCAGCGCATCGAAGGAAGCCTGGTCGTACTGCACCCGGAAAAAGCCCACGCTGGCGGGGTCGACCACGAGCACCCCTTCGCAGCTTTGCGTGACGGTGGTGCTGGGGCCCGTCAACAGCACGCTGCTGGTCTTGCCGTCGACTCTGCCGAGCTCGATGGGCACCGGCCACAGACGGCCTTCGGTGGCCGGCTCGTCGAGGCGGAACTGTTCCTGCGACAAGCTGACCTGGCGCTTGCCATCGACGCAGGTCTGGCTCACTTTGATAACGGGAAAGCCCGGCTGGGTGGTCCAGTCGGCGGCCAGTTTGGCGACCGGCTTGCCAGAAGCGGCCTCGAGCGCCGCCCAGAGGTCGGCGCTGGTGGTGTTGGAATATTTATGCTTGGCCATGTAGGCGCGGATGCCCTTGCGGAAAGGTTCCTCGCCCAGATAAGCCTCCAGCATGCGCAGGAAGGCTTCACCCTTGCCGTAGGTAATGGCGTCGAACGCGTTGGCCGCCTGCTGCTCCGTTGTGACGGGGGTCTGGATGGGGTGGGTGCTCTTGCGGGCGTCCAGGTTCAACACCCCTTCCCGCTCCACCTGGCCGTCCAGCACGGAGCGCCATTCGGGATGGAAATGCTGGGTGGCCTTGGCCGCCATCCAGGAAGCGAACCCTTCATTGAGCCAGAGATTGTCCCACCAGGCCATGGTCACCAGATTGCCGAACCACTGGTGCGCCACCTCGTGGGCGTTGACGCCGAAGGTGCCCTGCTTGACGGCGTCGGGACTGGTCTTGGGATCGACCAGCAGGGCCGCCTCGTTGTAGACGATGCCGCCCCAGTTCTCCATCGCGCCGTTAAAACCGCCGGGAATGGCAATCTGGTCCAGCTTGGCCAGCGGATAGGGAACACCAAAGTAATTATTGTAGTAGCGCAGCACGTCCTTGGTCACGGCCAGGGGATAAGCCGCTGAGTCCAGCTTGCCGGCGGTGGTGACGATGCCGATGTCGACGCCATCCTGCTTGCCGGCCAGGCGCTCCAGCTCGCCCGCCACCAGCACCACCAGGTAGCTGGGCATTTTGGGCGTCACGCCGAAGGAGGTGCGCAGCAGGCCGGATTCCAGTTTTTCCTGCTTTTCAATGGGCGTGTTGGAATAGGCCTTGAAGTTGGCCGGCAAATCCACCGTCAATTTGAAGGTGGCGCGAAAGCTCGGCTCGTCCCAGGTGGGCAGCATGCGGCGGGCATCGGTCGGTTCCATGGTGGTGGCCAGCATGGTTTTCTCGGCCGCCCCGCTCTTGTAATTCATGTGGAACATGCCGCGCGCTTCGCGGTTGATGCGTCCCCGGAATTTCAGGTCCAGCACGTAGCGGCCCGGCGCCAGCGGCTGCTCCAGCTGGAAGCGCAGGGTTTCCTGCTCGCCGTTCAATTGGGGCGTGAGCTTGCGTTCGCCGATCTGCCTGCCGGACAAGGTTGCGCTGTCGATCTCCAGTTGATAGGCGTTGAGTACGATCTGCGAGGTGGGCGACAGCACGTCGATCTCGACCGTCTCTGCGCCCAAGAAAGTGTTGTCCTTGAGATTGGGCGTGAGGTGGGCGGCGTATTGCACCGGCACCACGTCCTTGGGCAGCTTGCCCGGGGTGGCGGCGAAATTGAACGGTGCTTCGGCATGGGCGGCCGGGGCCTGCAAGGCGCCGGCGATGGCAAGGGCCAAGGGCGCGGCGCGCAGCAATACTGACAGTTTCATAAGTCTCCGGATGCTATTTTCTCCAGCCTGCACTGTAAAGTCTGGGCCGTCCAAGGGTGGCGCCCATGCGATGAACGGCGCAAAACCGCGCCAGAGCGCAGAAATGGGGGAATGGACGGGATAGCAAAATGGCAGCGCGCGTTCGTAACAAATTGAAAGAAAGTCGAATTTATTTGCTGTGAACCCCTAAAGTTCCCTCAGGAGACGCCGTTATGGAAGGACAAGCGGTAATCCGATTGAACAAATGGCGGTGCCAATATGACCTCGAACGACGTAGTGACCATGTATGAGCAGCTGGCAGGATTGACGGCAAAAATGTCGGCCGCGGCCCAAGCCGGCGACTGGACTTCCCTCGCCGCCCTCGAGAAACAGTGCGCCCAGCACAGCCTGGCCGTGCAAAGCGGCGTACCTGCCCTGTCCGGCGAAGCGCGCAGCCGCAAGATTGCCCTCTTAAAACAGATCATGGCCAACGACCGTGCCATCCGTGACATCACGGAGCCGTGGATGAATAATGTGATGGCGGAAGCTGCGCACTGAACAGAGCTTGCCGAAATGACAAAAAGCGCCTGCGGGCGCTTTTTTATTGCCCAGGCTGAGAGCACCTGACAAAACCTCCAGGGCAAGGCGCGACGGCGAAGACAGTACGACTGTACGGCGAGCCGGAGCAACGCAGCTATGGGGGTTTTGTCAGGCGTTCTACGCTGAAGCAAGGAATTGGGGAGAGCGATCGCCAGGTATCTCCTGGCGTCGCCTCGTGCCGGTTGCATCCGGCGTCCCGCAGCGCATGGTCGGCTGCGAGACTGCTTCCACGGCAGGCGTTTCTTCAACGGTCGCCTGTGGTTCGCGCCACCTATCGTTGGTGACTGCGCAGGCCCGTGCCGCGTGTTCTTGGTGCTTGATCAAGCAGGACTACTTGCAAGACCGTTAAATAAAGTATAGCGGAAATTTTCAGCTTGTGTAGACAATTTGTGCCTATCGAATCGGCCCCTGCAGCACAGCCGTCGCATGCCGGTCACAGGGCCGGCACCGTGTCCGCCACCTCTTGCGGCAATTCGCTGGCCTGCGCTGCCGCGGCCGGGGCCGACCGGCCCGGCATCAAGCGCTTCTTGACGCTGGCGATGAAGCTGGGTTTGGGTGCGGCGGTGGCGGCAATCAACTCGGTCGCTTTGCGCTTGAGCTTGCCTTTCTTGCGCTGACGCAGCAGCACCGCCGTCAAGCCCGCCACCAGGCTCAGGATCAGGGCCGCAACAATGCCGAGCACCAGCCAGGGCGTGGACCCGCTGCGCTCGGGCGGCTGGGCGCCCATCGGCACCAGCTTGGCTGGCATCGGGACGGCACGGGGCAAGGCCGCGTGAACCGGCGGGGCCGCTGCCGTCTGCAGGGCGGCGCTGAGCTGCTTCACCTTGTCTTCCAGTTCCACCAGGTGGGCGTTCAGGGCGGCGTTCTTGGCGTCCAGGGCCACGCAGGCCGCATCGTCGACGGCAATATTTTTGCTGCTGGCGCAGGCGGCGGCGCGCGGCGTCTGGGGCAAGGTGACGGCGTGGGCCACGCTGGCCGGCGGCGGGATGAATTTGACGGGCGCAGTGGCGGGCACCGTCGGCAGGACCGTCTTTGCAAGCACGGGTGGCGCGAAGGCAGGGATGGCAGCGGCCAGCACGGGCGCGGCCACCGGCTCCGGCGGCGGGGGTGGCGGTGCAGGATTGGGATCCGGCGTCAGCCACAAAGTCACCTGGCGCACGACCACCTGGCCGTTTTCCGTCAGCGTAAAAAAGATGGGCACGTGGTCGGACCGGGTCGCCACCATCGAGCCAATGTGCAGATAGCGGCGGCCGTCGCGGCGAAAGGTGGTGATGCTGGCGGCGGACAGGGCCGGATGCATGGCAATGCTGGCGCCCCGGTAGACGTCCGCATCGGCCAGGCCCACCTGCACCGGCACATTGTCGGCGGCAAGCCCGGTCAGCTCGACGTCGGCCGACAGGGGCTGGCCCAGATGGGAGCGCATGATGACCTCGCCCAGCTCGACGGCGCCGGCGGGCGCGGCCGCAGCCAGGGCGAGGATCAGGGCGGCGGCGCCGTGAAATAGATGACGAAATTGCATGGAATGGATCGCTGGCTTTCTGTTACGGGGGGCGGCAAAAAGTGACGCCCCAGTGTGGTTAACGCGCGTTGGAGTAAACTCTTTAACGCCCATTCGATAAAACCACCCAAAAACCAGGATCAGCCATGGCACACAGGATCGAACAAGACAGTTTCGGACCCATCGAGGTCCCCGCCGCCCGCTTGTGGGGCGCGCAAACCCAGCGGTCCTTGCACCACTTCCACATTTCCACCGAGCAGATGGCGCCCGAGCTGGTGGCCGCCCTGGCCCAGGTGAAACGGGCCGCAGCCGAGGTCAACCGCTCGCTGGGCAAGCTGGACGACCGGCTGGCCGACGCCATCGTGCAGGCCGCCGACGAGGTGCTGGCCGGCCAGCATGCCGGCGAATTTCCCCTGTCCGTGTGGCAGACGGGTTCCGGCACGCAGTCGAACATGAACATGAACGAGGTGCTGGCCAACCGCGCCTCGGAACTGCTGGGCGGCGAGCGGGGCGAAGGCCGCCTGCTGCACCCGAACGACCACGTCAATATGGGCCAGTCGTCCAACGACATGTTTCCGACCGCCATGCACGTGGCAGCCGCCACCGCCCTGGTGCAAAACGTCCTGCCCGCCCTCGCCCAGCTGCGGGGCACCATCGAGCGCAAGTCGGCCGAGTTTGCCGACATCGTCAAGATCGGCCGCACCCATCTGCAGGACGCCACCCCGCTCACCCTGGGCCAGGAATTTTCCGGCTACGCGGCCCAGCTCGACTACGCAGGCCAGTTGCTGCAAAACGTGCTGCACGGCGTGCTGCTGCTGGCTGCGGGCGGCACGGCAGTGGGCACGGGCTTGAATGCCCACCCGGAATTTGCCGGCCGCATCGCCAACGAACTGGCGGCGAGGACAAGCATCGGCTTTCAATCCGCCCCCAACAAATTTGCCGCCCTGGCCGGCCACGACGCCCTGGTGGCGGCCCACGGCGTGCTCAAAACCCTGGCCACGGCCCTGATGAAAATCGCCAACGACGTGCGCTGGATGGCGTCCGGTCCCCGCTCGGGCCTGGGTGAAATCACCATCCCCGAAAACGAGCCGGGCAGCTCCATCATGCCGGGCAAGGTCAATCCCACCCAGTGCGAAGCGCTGACGATGTTGTGCTGCCAGGTGTTCGGCAACGACGTCGCCATCACCGTGGGTGGCGCGTCCGGCAACTTCGAGCTGAACGTGTTCAAACCCATGATCGCCCACAACTTCCTGCAAAGCGCCCGCCTGCTGGCTGACGGCATGCGCTCCTTCGACCAGTTCTGCGCGCAGGGCATCGAACCCAACCTGGAGCGCATCGGCGAACTGATGGAACGTTCGCTGATGCTGGTGACGGCGTTGGCGCCCCACATCGGCTACGACAAGGCTGCCCAGATCGCCAAGAAAGCCCAGCACGAGGGCCTGACCCTGCAAGAAGCGGCGCTGCAGCTGGGTTTTGTGACGCAGCAGCAGTTCGAGCAGTGGATCGTGCCGCTGGCCATGACCCGGCCCGGCTGATTCATTCCCGCCCACACATGTGTGCGTGTTTTAACAAACCATATCAACTCAACAATATAATATGCAGACACTGACTTTTGAATTGAACGCCGAATTTGTCGAGGTCAACCAGCTCTTGAAACTGGTGGGCCTGGTCGACAGCGGCGGCGCCGGCAAGAATGTGGTGGCCAGCGGCGCCGTCAAGGTCGACGGCAAGCCGGAATCGCGCAAGACGGCGAAGATCCGCGCCGGCCAGGTGGTCAGCCTGGGCGACGTGCGGATCAGCGTCGTGCAAGCGTCCGAGGGAGGCTGACTGGGCGGATCGGTCTGCGCGGCGTCAGTGCAAAGGGCAAGTGGGAGAGCATCTTCAAAGTGGGTTTGCGGCGACACAACACCACCTGGGCTTGCTTGCTTATATCATAAGACGTCACTAACCGGCCAAAGGGGATGCCATGAACGGGCCCAACGATAACCAGCCAAGCCAGCAGCGGCTGATCGGCGATTTACGAGTCGTGATTGAAAACGCGGAAGAATTGCTGAAGAACACAGACCAGTACACCAGCATGCTGTACCAGAACGCCCGGGCCAAGCTGGCCCAGGCCTTGAGTGCCGCCACCGAAGAACTGGCCCGTTTCGAAGACGCCCAGCTCGAGCGGATGATGTCGGCCACCCATGCGGCCAGCCTCCAGCATGCCGACAGCACCGGCGAAGCGCGCGTGCTGCGCGCGTTTCATTGAGCGTTGCCTCCAGCACGGCAAGAACGGCGCCCCGGTGGCGCCGTTTTTCATGGGGCGACGAGAATCTGCCAGCCCAGCCACTGCACCAGCGCCGCGCCCACATCGACATCCGCCGCCAGCGCCAGCGCACGATCGAGCGCCTCGCCCACCGTGCCGCCCTGCTCCAGGCAATGCAAGGCCGCATGCTGGGCCGGACTGAGCCGATGCAGCTGCACCTGCCAGTCCACCCGGGCAACGATCCAATGTTCGTGCGCGTCCATTTCTTGTGGAAACGCGTCGCCGTGATGGGCCTGCCACAGACTCGCCACCGCCCAGCGCGACTGCTGCAGGCGGGCGGCCGGGTGCAAGGTGAAACGGGATGCGTCGAGCTGTCCAGGCGACAGCGCGGCCACATCGCGTGCCGTGAGGGGCAGCGCATCGGCGCCGTAATGGCTGGCATGCAAAGCCCACTCCAGGCGCGCCATGTCGGTCAGATAGGGATACCCGGCGGCTGGCGCGAAGCCGGCCAGGAAAGCCGCAAGCTGGGCACCGAACCGGTTCAGGTCCGGGTCTTGCGCGGGATGGGCCTGGCCGAAAGCGCGCGCCAGGCCGCCGAAAAATTCCGCCCCCACCAATTGGCGCAGCACGGGAAAGGCCGCGGCCAGCACGTTTTCCCAGGTGCCGGTCAGATGGCCGCGATACAGAGCGAGGCGCTCGGACAGCTGCCCTGCCCCGCCGGCAAACAGACTCGCCGCATCGGCCGTGCGCGCGCGATCGAGCATGGCGGCGGCGAAGCGCTGCTGGCCTTCGGCGAGATCGCGCGGCGCCGTCGACCACACCGGCAGCGGCGCCGGCTGCGCGGGCCGCGCATCCGGCGCGCCGGCCATGATCGCGCGCGCCTTCTCCACTTCGCCCAGCAGAACCGGCAAAGGCGGCACGTCGGTGTCCCATTCGATCAGGGTGGGCAACTGTCCGAACAGGGCGAGCGCCGCGCGGTACAAATCCCACACAGGCGGCGCAATGGCCGCACCGTGGTGGTCGATTACGGCGGCTGGCGTGACGAGGTGGCCGGCCAGGTGGATTTCGCCCACTGCGCCCGGCGCCAGCGCAGCGATGGCCCTCAGCGCCTGCAGCGCATCCTCGCCGTGGTTACGCTGGTTGACGTATAAATTGTTTATATCGATCAGGATGCCGCAGCCGGTGCGCCGCGCCAGGGCAGCCAGAAACTCCGCCTCGCTCATGGCGTCGCCCTGCATGCGCAGATAGGTCGAGACGTTTTCCAGCAGGATCGGGCGCTGCAAAGCCTCCTGCACCTGCTCGATGCGCCCCGCCACCAGTTCGAAGGCGGCGCGGTCCAGAGACAGGGGCAGCAAGTCGTGCAGTTGGCGTCCGGCCAGCGCACCCCAGCTCAGGTGTTCGGAGACGAGGGCCGGCTCGATGCGCGCAGCCAGGGCGCACACGCGCTGCAAGTGACTGTCGGAGAAGCCGTGGGCGGAACCGAGGCCCAGACCGACGCCGTGCAAGCTGAAGGGATAATCGCGCCGCAAGCGCTGCAAGACCTCAAAATCCCAGCCGGCCTGGTGGAAAAAATTCTCCGTGTGGACTTCCAGCCAGGCGACGTCGGGACGCTCGCTGAGAAACGCGCGGTAATGGGGCGCACGCAGGCCGACGCCGACACCTGTCGCCTGCGCAGTCATAAGACGATTATTTGCTGGTGTTGTCGGTGCTGTCGGCCTTGTCGGCGCCGGCGACCACGTGTTCGAGCTTGCCGCCGGCCTTGAGGCAGCTGCCCTTGGCGACGTACTTCCATTCGTGGGCGCTGTTGTCGACTTTGGCGAGGCCGGCGCAGCCGTGCGAACCGTCGGCGGCGGCGCAGTCGTTCTGGCCCGCCTTGGCGACGCCGAAGCACTGTTCCTTGTCAGCGGGATTGTCGGCCGCGGCAGCGGCTGTGCACACGCTCGCCAGGGCGGCGGCGAGAAGCAGGTGGCGTTGATTCATGGGAGGCTCCAGGTTGAGGTGGGGCGATTTTACACCGCCCCGCCCCCATCCGAGCCCCGCGCCCGCTCAAGCTTTGGTGTTGATGGTGTTGCCCAGGTGAGAAGGCAGGTTTTGCACGGTCTGGGCCGGCTGTACGGCGTCCAGCAGCTGGGTCGCCGTGGAGGCGGCGATATCCTGGGCTTTTTTGAGGACGGTCAAGCCGACTTCCTGCGCGTTGCCCGTTTCGGCGATACTCGTTGACAGCTTTGCAATTCCGGCGATGTCCATGTGTTTCTCCTGTGGTGGGCGTCTGCTTCGGTAACGGCCCGTTTTAGAGAAACTTTAGCCCAGCCGGCTGCGCAGCCAGCCCAGCACCAGTTCCGGCTGATTCAGATCAAGCCACGCCAGGGACGCCGGGGCATCTGGCGGCCGGGGCGCATCCGACGCCACCGCCGCGATGTGCTCGTCGTCGGGGTACAAAGCCGGCTTGCCCAGCGCGGGGCGATAGACCTCCAGCTTGGCGATGGCTTCCCATTTATAGCCTTCGACGAAAGTGAGATCGGCCGGGGCCAGGCGCGCCAGCTGCTCCTGCAGGGAGGGTTCGGCGGCGCCGCGCAGTTCGCGCATCACGGCCACGCGGAAGGGCGAAGCGAGCATCACCTCGGCGGCGCCGGCCAGGCGCAGGCGGGCGCTGTCCTTGTGCGGCGGCTCGAGCAGCACGTCGTGGTGACTGTGCTTGATGACGTTGACCCGCAGGCCGGCCCCGGCCAGCGCGCCGACCAGGTATTCGAGCAGGGTGGTCTTGCCGCTGCCGGACCAGCCGACCACGCCGAGCGTGTCGATCGCGGACATGTCAGTACGGGACTTGATAACGGGTTCCCCTGTAGTTCATCAGCGCCGCCTTCGGCAGCAGTTTTTCCAGCACCAGGCCGGGCGCGACTTCCTCCCCTTCGTGGCGCAGCACCTTGTCGACCAGGATCAGGCGGTCAGCCGGGTTGGCCGAGTACATATAGCCGCCGAAACTGAGCTGCGGGATCGCGGCGCGCACGTTCTCCGGCAGTTCGCGCAAGGTGGGCACGTGCTCCTCTTCGGGCGCGGCGCGCTTGACGGCGACCGGCGCCGGCGCGGGCTTGGCCGCCACTTCCACGGCCGGCTTTTCCGGCGCGCGCACGGGTGTGGACGGTGGCGTAACCATCAGCGATGGTGCAGCGATGGGCGCTGGCGCTGGCGATTGCACCACGGCGGGCGCTGGCGCCGCGGCCGGTGCGGCGACGACCGTCACCGCGGCCGGCGCCGGTGACGATGCCGGCCTCACCCACCACAGCGCCCCCGCCCCGATGGCGGCGACCACGATGGCGATGGCCGCCAGCGGCAGCTTGCGTGCTGGCGCGGCGTCTGGCGCGGCGCCCACCGGCACCGCATCGAGGGTGGGCGCGTGGCCCAGCTGGCGCTCCGCCTGGGCTTTTTTCAGCGCTTCGAGAATGTACGACATCAGTGTCCCCGCTCTTTCGCCGCCAGCAGGCGGGGCTCGCTCACCGTGCCCGCCTCGTTCAGCTGGTTCAGCCGCATATAGGTGCGCGGCCCGGCCACGCCGTCCGCTTTCAGATTTTGCGCCGCCTGGAACTTGCGCAGTTGCTGGCGCGTGGCCGTATCAAACGGCTGGCCCAGCGCGGGCGCCTTGCTGTCGTTGATGGCGGCCAGGCGGGCGGCGATCCAGTCGACGTCGGCGCCTGCATCGCTGGCGGTGACTTCCTCTCGAAAACCCCGCGGCGCCGCCCACAAGGTGGTGAACTGGCCGTCGAAGCGGGCCGCCAGCTGGGCCACGCTGACTTCCTGGCTGGCGCCATTCATGCGCAAGGTCGCCATGGTGTCGCCCAGCTTGACCAGCACCACGTAGCCCGTCTGCGCGCCTTCGTGCAGGCTCAAGATGGCGGGCCGGTCCAGCAGGCGCAACTCGTACAGGCCGCCCTTGCCCTGATAGCAGTGCAGATTGGCCTTGAGCGCCGCCTGGCAGGGAGCAAGGCCGGCCGGCAACCTGGCGTCCCACAGTGCGGCCAGTTCGGGCACGGCGTCGTCGACGCTGCCGAAGGCGGCGATCGAGGGCGCGGGTGCTGGTGCGGCTTTTACCACCGGCGCCGGCACCGGCCGCGCGCTGTTCGCTGCCGCGGCCCTGACCGGCGCTTTAACAGGCGTGCGGCTGCTCCAGTGCCAGCCCGCGGCGCCGGCCGCCGCGCACACGAGCAGCACCGCCGCGGCCACCGGGACCATGCGGCGCGGGCCGGGCGCCGCCGCGCCAAATACCTCGGCGGCGGCGCGGCGCAAAATCGGCCGCGTCACCTGGGCCGTGTTTTCCACATAGGCTCCCAGCAGCGCGCGGTCGCATAACAAGTTGATCCGGCGCGGCACCCCGCCCGTCAGCGCATGCATCAAGCCGAACACGGAGGCGGGAAAGGGATGGCCGGCGCCAGCGCCCGCCACCGCCAGGCGATGCGCCACGTAGCTGCGCGTCTCCGCCACGCTCAGGGAGCCCAGGTGGTAGCGGGCGATCACGCGCTGGGACAGCTGCTCCAGTTCGGGCCGCGCCAGCATGGTGCGCAGTTCCGGCTGGCCGATCAGGATGATTTGCAGGAGCTTGCGCTCGCTCGTCTCCAGATTGGTCAGCAGGCGCAGTTGTTCCAGCACGTCGGCCGACAAGTTCTGCGCTTCGTCGATCACCAGCACATTGTTCAAGCCCTGCGCGTGGCTCTCCAGCAGATAGGCGTTGATGGCGTCCACATAGGATTTGACGCTGACCGCGCCATGGGCCGGCAGCGCGATGCGAAATTCATCGCACACCGACAGCAGCAGCTCTTCCACCGACAGCTTCGGGTTGAAGATGTAGGCCAGCCTGCAGTTGGCGGGAATCTGCTCGATGAAGCAGCGGCACACGGTGGTCTTGCCGGCGCCGATTTCTCCCGTCAGCAAAACAAAGCCGCCGCCGCTGCCTATCCCGTACAGCAAATGGGCCAGCGCTTCGCGGTGCCGTTCGCTCATGAAGAGGTAGCGCGGGTCGGGCGCGATCGAGAACGGCGGCTGTTTGAGCTTGAAAAAGTCGGTGTACATGGATGCGGTCGAGGGCCCAGGCGCCAGGCGAAAGGTGCAAAGCGAAAGAAGGATTCTATTACGGCTTGGGCTGCGCTTTGTACTTCAGGCAGTAGATTTTCGATTTGTCCTTGAAATACACCAGCTGGCTGCCCGGCTGCGCTTCCCGCAATGGATACGTGCCGGCATCCTGCGGCTGGTGGCGGGGCCCGGCCACCTGGCGTACCGCCTGGTCCACCTTGTCGGGCGCCGCATCGAGCACGGCGGCGATGAACACGGCGTCGCTGCTGTCGTCGCTCACCATCACTTCCGTCACCGGCAGGCCCCACAAATTTGCCTCCGCCTTGAACCAAAAGGCGCCGCCCTCCTGCTTATAGGACGGACCGAAATTGTCCGTCATCCAGCGGTAGAAATAGACGTTATCGAGCTGGCTGCGGCACAGCAGGGCGCTGCCGATCACCTGGCTGAAGGTGGTGGGCGCGGCGTTCGCGCCGCCCGCCATGCACAGTGCGGCCAGCGATAACAGGGACAAGATGCGCATGCGGAGTGTGGGTGGGCGGGGTCGATGAAGCATCCGATTATGCCACGCAGGGCTTGCCCGTCGTCTGCCAGGGATCGGCCTGGGGGTCGGGAAATTCGGCGCTCATGAAATCGACGAAGCCCCGCACCTTGGCCGACAACAGGCGCCGGCTGGGATAGACCATCATCACCGACAGCTGGCCCAGATGGTGGCCGGGCAGCAGCGGCACCAAGCGGCCACAGTCGAAATCGTCCTTCACGGAGAACGACGTTTGCAGCAGGATGCCCATGCCCGCCAGCGCCGCGTGGCGCAGCATCACGCCGCTGTTGGAGATCATGCGGTTGTGGACAGCGACCTTGACGGGCGCGCCCTGCCACTCCACCGTCCAGTGGTGGCGCAGCTGCTCGTAGGCGAAGTTCAGGCACGCCCTGCCCTCCACGTCGAGCGGCGTGGAGGGCGCCCCTTCGCGCGCGATGTAGGCGGGCGACGCGCACATCACCACCCTGGCCATTGCCAGGCGGCGCGCGATCAGGGAGCTGTCGAACTTTTGCAGGTCGATGAACAGGCCGACGTCGTAGCCCTCGCGCACCAGGTCGACCTGGTGATCCGACAGGGTCACATCCAGCACCACACCGGGCATGGTCTCGGCGAAGCGGGGCAGCAGCGCCGCCAATTGCGCCTGGCCGAAACCGGGGTGGCAGTAGATGCGCAGCGTGCCGCTGGGCGCGCGTGCGCTGCTGGCGGCGATGGCGTCGGCGTCGTCGATGTCGGAGAGGATGTGGCGCACCCGCTCCACGTATTGCTTGCCCGTTTCGGTCAGCGACAGGCGGCGCGTGGTGCGGTTCAGCAGCCGCGTGCCCAGGTGGGCTTCGAGGTCGGCCACGTTGCGGGTGACGACGGCGGCGGACATGTCGAGGGCCTGGGCGGCGCGCGCGAAGCTGCCCAGCTCGACAACCTGAACGAAGACGCGCATGGAGGCTAGACGGTCGATACATCACCCATTATTGTGGATTCGGAAATTGTGCATTGCGATTATTCGACTTTTTTGCGTCGAACGCAAGTAGTAGACTGATTTTCATGGAAGGGCAACATGTTCTTCCCGCCGCAGCCGATGGCTGGACGATCACCCACTCAGGAGAAAAACCATGAACGCCAAACACCTCATCGCTGCTGCCGCCCTGTTCACCGCTGCCAGCGCCTCCTTTGCAGCCGATGCTGCCCCCGCAGCCGCCGCAGCCGCGCCGACCGCCAGCGCCGCCACCGTATCGGCCGCCGCCCAGGTGCTGAACCTGCCCACCGTGAACGTGCCTGCAAGCCGCAGCCGCGACGACGTGCGCGCCGAAGCCGTCGACTTCGTGGCCCACTACAAAACCATGCTGCAAACGCAGCTGGAGTGGTCGAACCAGTAAGCCGCAGCAGCGCATGAAATGATGAAGCCGGGTCGCCCAGACCCGGCTTTTTTTCATTGCGCGGCCCCTTGGCCTTGACCTGCTTGTGCTACTGTATCCGCCGCCACGCGCCAGCATGGCAGCCACCGTATATTTACAGCGCTTCACGCCGCAGTCAAACCTACAAAGGGACGCCATGCAGTCATTCCTCGCCCGCCTTACTCCCCTTGCCGCCGCCGTTTCAGCCGCCATGGTACTGGCCAGTGCCGCCCAGGCCCAGACCGCGCCAGCGCCGGTCGCGCCAACCGCCGCCGTCTACCCGAACTACCCGTCCGAGACGCCCGCCGAATTCGTCCCCGTCACCAGCAGCTTCAATTACGTCAAGCGCACCGTGATGGTCCCCATGCGCGACGGCACCAGGCTCAATACCATCATCATCGTGCCGCGCAACGCGAAGAACGCGCCGATGCTGCTGACCCGCACGCCGTATGACGCCAATGGCCTGGTCAGCCACGCCGACAGTTCGGATCTCGGTACGATCCTGCAGGGCTACGACAATGCGGCCGACGTCATCGTCGAAGGAGGCTACATCCGCGTGGTGCAGGACGTGCGCGGCAAGTACGGCTCGGAAGGCGACTACGTGATGAACCGGCCGCTGTCAGGCGCCTTGAATCCCACCCCGGTCGACCACTCCACCGACACCTGGGACACCATCGAATGGCTGACCAAGAACGTGCCCGAGTCGAATGGCAAGGTCGGCATCATCGGCATTTCCTACGACGGCTTTCTTCCCTTGATGGCGCTGGTCCATCCCCATCCGGCGCTGAAAGTCGCCGTGCCCATGAACCCCATGGTCGATGGCTGGAAGGGCGACGACTGGTTTCACAATGGCGCCTTCCGCCAGATTAATCTGTCCTACATCATGGAGCAGGTGGTCACCCGCCGCAACGACGCCAAGTGGTTCACCAGCACCTACGACGACTACGATATGTATCTGCGCGCCGGCTCGGCGGGCGAACTGGCCCGGCAACGGGGCGTGACCCAGAGCGGCTTCTGGAAAAAGCTGACGGCCCATCCCGCCTACGACAGCTTCTGGCAGCAGCAGGCGATGGACAAGATCCTCGCCAGGGAACCTGTCACCGTTCCCACCATGCTGGTGCACAGCCTGTGGGACGCGGAAGACATCTACGGCGCCATCGCCGTCTACAAGGCCATCAAGCCGAAGGACGCCGCCAACGACAAGGTGTTCCTGGTACTGGGCCCCTGGTCGCACGGCGGCGGCATCGGCGACGGCAGCAAACTGGGCGCCATCAATTTCAACGGCGACAGCGCCCTGCACTTTCGCCAGGAGATCCTGCGCCCCTTCCTTGACCGCTACCTGAAGGACTCAGCTGCGCCGGCCGCCGTGATCGCCCCCGTCAACGCCTTCGAGACGGGCACCAACAAGTGGAGAAGCCTGCCCTCCTGGCCGGCCGGCTGTGCCAGCGGCTGCGCCATCAGGCCGGTCGCCCTGCGCCTGACCGGGGACCAGAAACTGCGCATGGGCGGCGCAGTGAATGGTAAAGGCGATGACAAGGGCTACGACGAATACGTGTCCGATCCGGCCAAGCCGGTGCCTTACCGCGCCCGACCCACCACCTACGGCTACGATGAATCGAAGGGCCAGACCTGGCCCCGCTGGCTGGCCGACGACCAGCGTGAAGCGTCCGGGCGCACCGACGTGCTGAGCTTCACCACCGACGTGCTGACCGCGCCTGTCAAGATCGCCGGCGAGCCGATCGCCAACCTGGTCGCCTCCACCTCGGGGACCGATGCGGACTGGGTGGTCAAGGTGATTGACCTGTATCCCGACCAGGTGGGCAGCAACCCCGCCATGGGCGGCTACCAGCTGATGATCTCCGCCGATATCTTCCGCGGCCGCTACCGCGAAAGCTTCGAGACGGCCAGGCCGATCACGGCAAATAAGGCGCTCACGTACAAGTTCGGCCTGCCCACCGCGAACCACGTGTTCCTGCCGGGCCACCGCATCATGGTGCAGATC
>JACXTT010006206.1_pt1 | contig 17131 bp, 13 predicted proteins | sample 9270951 | NCBI WGS metagenome assembly JACXTT01 (sample SAMN15532306, study PRJNA645909) | rock metagenome | isolation source: weathered quartz diorite | place: Puerto Rico | collected 2017-06-21 | reverse complement strand
TTTTGGTGATGAAGAATTCATCCAGGTGGCTGCGCATGTCGTCAATGAGGGTGCCGGCGCGTTTCACATAGGCGGCCTTGCCTTCATCCGTGGTGGGGTAGTAGAACTGCGGGTCGGTCTTGATGAAGGTGAAAAATGCCTTCAGGTCACCTTGAAAACCCACCTTGGTCATGATGGCCCGCATGTCCGCTTGGATGCGTGCCACTTCCTGCAGGCCCAGCGTGTGGATCTGCTCAGCCGTCATCTGCGTGGTGGTGGCCCCCCGCAGTGCAAAGGCGTAATAGGCATCGCCCTGGGGCAGCTTCCAGATACCGTCGTCGTCGGTGGCAATGGCCTGCTGGCTGGCCAGCACGGCCAGCAGTTTTTCGTAGGCGGGTTTGACGTCGTGCACCAGGGCCTGACGTGCCTGGTCCAGCAGGCGCTGCTTGGTGGCTGCGTCCACCTGCTGGAGCTTGCCGACTTTGCCCTCAAAATCTTCCCACAGCGCGTTCTTGGTTTTCGACGTGTCAAATGGTTGGCCGCCGATCAGCAGGTGGATGGAGTCTGCCACCAAAGGGTATACAAAGCGCGGTGGCATGATGCCTTCTTTCTCGCGCAGGCGCACGTTGGTGACCAATTGGTCGAATAGCGGTGCAATGCCGTGCAGGCGGGCGATGTAGGCATGGGCATCCTTCACGCTGGCGATGGGGTGGAAGTTGATCAGGAACGCGGGTACCTCGCTGTGCAGGCCATGCATCTGGTTCAGCGGGTAGTTGTAGTGGCGCCAGCGCCAGCCTTCTATGCTGCGCTCGGCATCGCGCACAAACATGGCGTAGCTGACCTTGGCTTGCGCATCCAGCGCGTCAAAGTGGATGGTGTGCTGCAGTTCCGATAAATTGCGCGTGCTGATGGCCAGGTCTTCCAGCGCATGGGCGTCGGAGATGTCGTCCCATTGGTCGGTCTTTCTGGCGATGCCCAGGTAGGCCAGGCTCATGGGGCTGCGTTCGGTGGCGGCATCAAAGGCCTTGTCAAAAAAAGCATTGGCCTTCGCGCTTTCTCGGGCAATGTCTTGCGGGCTATAGCTTTTGCCGGCGAACGCGGCCGGGCTGGCAATCAGCGCTGCGGCAAGAATGGGCAAAAGTCGTGCAGTCGTCATGGGCATGGATGATCCAGTAGCGGGCGTTGGCGGGGCAGACGCCCAGGCCATTGCTGCCTGGGCGCTCGCATTGTAGGACCAAGCGCAAGCCGCACTGACGGCTTGCAGCGTCAAAACATGAACGACTTGACCAGATTCAGTTCACCGATCTTGCGCAGTGGAATGACAAAGCTTTCGCGTTTCTCGCGTGCCGTGTTTTCATAAAAAATCAGCGTCACACGGGTGGTGATGATGGGCTTGACGCGCTGCGACTCGTCAAAGTTGTAGCCACCAGGGCCATAGTTGCCCCAGTAGTTGACGAAGACGTGGTAGGCGCCATGCACGGGCTCCACCGTGGTGAACATTTCGGGCCCAGGGCCATCCACACTGTCCACATCCAGCCCACCGCCGCCGTTCAAGATGGGCCGCGCGTAGAAGGCGTGCTGCCCATCGGGCGTGATGATGTGCAGGTCAACCTCGGCCTCAGGCGCATCCCAGGAGCAGATGATGCGCAACTGCGGTGACAGCTGACCGGGGTTGGCCTCATAGAACTGCACGCGCTGCAGGCTCTTGCCATCGGCCGATTTGATCTCCACACCGTTGGAGCCGCTGCCAAACGCATAGTGGCGGGCAAAGCGGCCGTCGTCACCCAGGTTCAAGACCATGGGGTTGCCATTGACCACCAGGTTGGGAATGCGTTTGCCGGCCGCACGAATGTGCCCCTCGATCAGCGTGCGGTTGCGTTGTGTGCCGCGGTCGATGGGCGGAGTAGGGTAGGCCACACGGGCATCGCCTGCATGGTCCACCAGGCCTGAGTAGTTCCAGCCGCCGCGCGGTGTGTCCAACGCGTTGTCGGGGTTGCCAGCGGCGGGTGCCGCAGGGGCGGCAAACAGCGGGAGGGACAGGGCCAATAGCCAAAGGGTTGCGAGTGCTTTCATGGGTAGCTGAATGACTTGATCAGAGTCAGTTCTCCGGGGTTGCGCATGGGGACTTGCACGATCTGGCGCTTTTCAGACAGCGTGCCCTCCTGCGTGACGATGGCCACCTGTGCGGTGGTGATTTGCTGCTGATCCTGGCCCGTGCCGTAGTAGTTGACGTAGACCTGGTACACGCCGGTTGGCGGTGTGGGGTTGGCATAGATTTCCGGGCCGTAACCGGTGGTCACGTCCACATCCAACGCGCCACCGTTGCTGCCTACGCGGTTGCCATAGAACACATGCTGGCCGTCGGGTGACACCACGTGCAGGTCCAGGTCGGTGCCATCGCTGTCCCACGACAGCACCACGCGCAGGCGTGCTTGCGGCTTGCCGCTGTAGGCGACATAGAACTGCACGCGCTTGCGCTCCTTGCTGCCGGGGCTGCGCACTTCAATGCTGTTGGAGCCCGCACCAAAGGAATAGGGGCGGCTGAAATCGCCGGACTCGTCCACCAGCAGCGGCAGCGCGACGCCGTTGACCACCAGGGTTGCAGGGCCTTCCTTCTTGTCCTTTTTCTTGGCGGCAATATGGCCCTTGATCAAGGCGGCGGTGCTTTGCCCTACGGTGTTGACCGATGCCGCCGGGTAATTAACCTGCTGGCGAAAACCTGCCGCCTCGCCGGTACTATCGCGCCAGCCGCCGCGCGGCGTGTCCATACTGATCTGGGCGATGGCTGGCTGGGCTGTGTACAGCAGGGCCGTCGTCGTTGCGATGGCCCAAAGGCTGATGCGGGATTGAATGGGTGTGTGCATGGTCAACCTTCAATGAGTCGGCGTGCCAGACGCTCGACATAGTCTTCGTTGGCACCGTTGGGGTGAAAGCGCAAGGCCAGGTGCAAATACTCATGGGCCAGCGTGACGCGTTCGTCCAGGCTGCGCCAGCCGCGCACATAAATGCGCATGCGCCGCTGGTCCGAATAGGGGTGGCCGTCGGCCAATGCGCAGATGCGGGGTGCGCTCTGCAGCGCTTCAAAGCCGGGCTCGCGCCGCAGTGTGGATTGCCAACGGGCGGCGGCCTGTGCCAGCCATTGTTCGGCGGAGTCCAGCCGCGCGCACTCCAGGCGGCCCTGCAGTGTGCCCAGTGTTGCGCGGGGGTAGCTGGCTGTCAGTATGTGTTCAAAGTCCCAACCCGCATCGGCGTGTGCCAACGCTTCGCGCACGGCCATGCGGTTGGGTGCGGGTGCATCGGTGTGGTAGTGCACGGGCACGCCGGTCAGCACCAGTTCATCGGTAAACCATGCGGCCGCCAGTGCGTCGCTGGTGGGCGGGTTGGGGCTGACGCGTTGCGTCGTGCTGGCGTCGGCAATGTGCCAGCAGCCACTGTCAAAGTGTGCGTTTTGCACCAGGTAGCTGCGCGCGGCAATGGCCAGCGCGCGCGCAGCCTGGGGCGATTTGGCATTGCCTTCGCGGTCTACGACGCGGGCCACATAGTCGTTGACGCTGAAGCGGCCATTGATGTGGGGCACTGCATCCCGGCTTTGGGTCAGCGCCAGGCTGCCCCGGGCTTCCAGGCTGAGCCAGTTGCCGTTGGTGAATTGCAGCCGGTAGCGGCCGTTGAGGTCTCCCGTCCGGGCGGGTGTAGTGCCACGCTCTTGCAGCACAGCGCGTAGCGGATAGCGTTCGAAAAAGTCGACATCGACACAACTGGTGTCATCGGCGCCGTGGCCCGCGTCTTGCCAGCGTGGCTCGGGCAGGGCCGCTGCCAAGGGCGCGGCCCATTTTGTCAGCGTGGTGCGGCTGGAGCCACGGGCGCCAAACCAGAACGGTGTGCCGTCCGCCAGCCAGCCGGCCGCACCGCCAAAGGCACTGCCGTCTGCGCGGTGCCAGGAGTAGGTCTTGTAGCGCAGCCCGGTACCCAGGCGCGTCCAGGCCTCGCGGCCATAGCCCTCCAGGCCAGTTTGCAGCAGGGCGCTACGCGCTTGGGCACGCGCCTGCGGCGAGATGCTGGCCAGGGCTTGCAGCAAGTCGCCGACATCGACTTCGGTTTGCGGTTGCAGCGCTTGTAGGTCCAGCAGCCACTTCGATGGTGTGCGCGTCTGCCAGTGCGATTGCCAGGCCTTTGCACCCAAGCCCAGGCGCTCGGGCGCGAAGTAGGGTGCGCAGGAGCGGGCCAGTGCGGCATCGCGCTGCACCTGCTCGCCAGGATCGCAGCAGTAGCGTTCCTCGCCATTGGACTGCGTGCCGCTATTGGCGGCGCATTGGTAGGCTGCTTCCTGTGCATGGGTGTCCGCCAGGTAGGCATAGACGAACAGCTTCCACAAACTGCCCAACGGCACTTTGTCGTTGGCCGTCAGTGCGTTGGTGGCAACCGTCGGCGCACCGTTGCTGGCCAGCGCGCGCAATTGCACCTGTCCGTCGCGCAGCCAAGCCGTGGTCGCCGTGTCTTCAGCAGCCAAGGCCGGCGCGCTCAGCGCCAGCGCAGCGGCTGAACAGGCTAGACAGGCCAGGTGTGATGCCAGTCCAGTAGCCAGTCCGGCGGCTGGCCCAGCGGTTTTAGCGGATGTCCAGGTGGGCACGGGCCTGCTCCTCGAACGCCTTTTGCTCGGGTTGGTACATGCGGTAGTAGCGCACCGGCGGCAGCATGAACTTGCCGGTCTGCGCGGGCCGCACCAGGTGGCGAATCACCAACTGGCCATCCAGCGACTCCACGGGCACCGCATAGCCGCGTGGCGTCTGCTCATAGCTGGCTGCCTCCATGGCCTGGGCCGCCTGGCTGCCGGGGTATTGCACCTGTATGCCCCAGGTCGTGCGGTCGGCGGATGTTCCCGGTGGCAGGGGTACTTCCACAATGCCAAAGTGCAGTGGTGCGCCGCTCTTGCGCGTCAGCGTGATCTCATCCAGATAGACCTCGTCGGTCTTCAGTGCTGCGTTGGGTGCCAGCAGCTCCAGGGTGAAGCTGGACGCGTCGGCAGCGACCACTGTTGGTGCGCTATCACCGTCGGGCTGGGTAGCAGTCTTTGCCTTGCCGCGTTTGGCAGGCGCGCTGTCGATGCTGTTGTTCACCAGACGGTAGAGGCGGCGTTGCACCTGCACCGGCAAACTGGCGGTGTCGGGTTCGCGGCTGTCAAACTGCGCCACAGCGGTCAGACCGGCAGCGGGCGGGGTTTTCAACTTGATCGTCGTTGGCACGGGCGTTGTGGCGGGCCATTGGAACACGCGCTGTCCGGTTGCAGAGTCCAGCGGCTGCCAGGGTGCATCGGGCTCGAAACGGGCCAGCGTCTTGCGCAGCACCGGGTCGGTCATGCCGCTGCGTGCGCCGCTCAAGGCACGGTAGGTCCACAGCAGGGCCAGCGAGCGGTCTATGGTGGGGGTCTCGGCACGCACGCTCTCCAACACGGTACCGGCGTCAGCCACGGGGCGCTTGCCGGTCAACACCAGCAGGGCCTCGCCCACCGGCACGCCGGCTTGGTGCACCTGCTTGGCGGCCAGCTCCTGTACGGCTGCCACGCTGGGCGCCAGTGTGCCCTTGGTCTGTTGCACCACATAGGCCGTCAACAGCGTGCCCATGGCGGACTGCAGGTCACCGTCGTCATAGGCCAAGACCACGCTGTTCATGCCGGCGCGCAGGTTGGGCTTTGCTGCAGCTGCGCTGCGGGTGCCTGCGCTGCTGCGGGTGATTTCTTCCATCAGCGCCTCGGCCATGGAGCGCACGGGCAGGCCCATTTCCTGCATCCAGTACAGCATCAAGGACCGGTGCCACAACGACTGCTGCACACCATCCTTGCGGTAGACCTCCAGCAAGCGGTCAAAGTGGCCGTTGGGCAGGCTCAGGTTCAGGGCGCGGCTGGCGTGCCAGTCGGCATAGTAGGCGTAGGTGGTGAGGAAGGAGTCTCCATCCTGCTCGGGCACTCGCCACCAGCCGAACGTGGCCTTGGGTCCGGCCATTTGCGCCAGGCGGAAACGGTAGCTGTGCAGGCGCTGGGTCAGCTGTTCCGACAGCTTGGTCTCGCTGGGCAGCACCGATTGCAAGGCCAGGCTGTAGGGAATCAGGCGGCTCGAGGTTTGCTCTACGCATCCATAGGGGTAGTCGATCAGATCGTCCATGACCCGGCGGAACTGTGCGCTGGCACCATCGGCAAATTGCAGGCGCACATTGCTGGCGTCAGGCGGCAGCTTGATGGCGGTCTCTGTGCCGGTGATGGGAACGCTCAGCGACCGCTGGCTTTGCCAATGCAAGGGCACCACATGGATGGGCACGCGCAGCGCGTCCACCGGCTTGCCATCGACCGACAGCGCCAGGTCGACCTGCGTGTCCAGGGCGTTGGCGCCCAGTGGCAGGGCCACAAAATTGGCGCCCGGCTTGAGCGTCAGCGCGTCTTTCTTCTGTAGACCAGCACCGGTGGCCTTGAGCTCCACTTTGGCCTCTTTGCTGCCCTGGTTGAAGACCGCTACGCTCGCGACCGGCGCGTCCTGGCTGCGCATCCAGTTGGGGCTGGTCCATTTGACATAGAAGTCCTTGTCCGAGCGCACATGCGACACACTTTGCCCCACCGTACCATCGGGCGCTGCCGCCCGGACCGTGATGCGCCAGCGCGTCAGCGAGTCGGGCATGGTGAACGTCAGCTTGGCATGGCCGTTGGCATCGACCGCCACATTGGGTTGCCAGAAAGCGGTGTCCTTGTCTTCGCGCCGTGGCCGCTCCAAGATCTTGATGGTGCGTTGGTGTGTCTGGCCGCGTGCTGGCAGGTCCAGCTTCGATGGCGGCTTGGCCAGATCGTAGGCAATAAAGCTCAGGCTGGCCGAGGTTCGCACATTGTTGCGCCGGGGGTGGTAGAAAAAGTCCGAAATGTCCGGCGCAATTTCGGGTTGCAGCACGTAGACCATTTCATCGACCACACCCACCGTGAGCTGGCTGCCCGCAGCGGCCTTGCTGCCAAGCATGGCAGTCAAATCCAGCGTAACCTTGTCGCCCGGCGCATAGACGGCCTTGTCGGCCTGTACCGATACCGCAATGCGCGGCTGCTCTACTTTCAGCCCCAGGTTTTGGAAAACATATTCGCCATTGCGCACGTACACCACCGAGAACGTGATGTTGGGGCCGTAGTCGTCCTGCACGGCAATCTCGGCCCGCCATTGCAGGGGAGACAGGCGTGTCGCACGCACCCAGCCGGTGGCGCCGGCCATCAATGCGGTCTTTTCCACCTTGTCGCGCTCCAGTGTCAACAAAGCCTGGTCCACGTTTTGCGGGAAGGTGATCAGGGCGCTGGCGGTGTCGCCGGGCTTGTAGTTCGTCTTGTCAAACACCATTTCGATGGATCCCTGCGGTGCAGACACGCCCGCGCCGCTGACATAGTGGGTGGTGGCGCCCACCACATTGCCATTGGCATCGCGCAGCGACAGCGAGTAGGTACCGGGCTCGGTAAAGTTCACCGCAAAACCACTGCTGCCGGTCAAGCTGCCGCTGGCGCGCTTGCGGTTTTCCAGGCGGACCCAATCCCAGCTCGTGGGGGCGGGCAAGGCCCCATTGCTCACCCCTGGCGCGCTCAAGGCTTGCAGGGTGAAGTCAACTTTGTCGCCCACAGCAGAGAACGCACGCTCCGTCTTGATGGCCCAGGTGCCGGCGCCGCGTTCAACCAGAATTTCCTTGGTGACGCGCACGCGGTAGGCCGCGCCGTCCGTGGCCAGCACCGACAGCACATAGCGACTGGGGTCTTTGGCCCCGGGCAGCACAAAGCGCGCCATGCCCTTGGCATCGGTGGTCAAGCTCGCAGTGGTCAACTGCAGCGGGAATTGCCCGGCATAGCCCAGGTCGCCTTCGATCATGGTCAGGCGTTGCGCACGCACCGTCAATTCGGCTTTGGCGTTGGCAACGGGCTTGCCATCAGGGTAGACCAGTTGCAGCTTGCCGTTGATGTCTTCATTGGTCTTGAAGTCGCGCTTGTCGGGCAACACATTGATCTCGAAGTGGGGCTTCTGGTACTCGGCCACCCGAAACGCCGCACCGTAGTTATTGCCCTTGAAGGCAAAGCGCAACTCATAGCCACCGGCCACCGCGTTGTCGGGCAGTGTAAAGCTGGTGTCGCCGCCGTTTTGCGGTGTCATTTGCAAGGTTTGCCCTGCCACCGGGAAGCCATTGGCATCAAACACCTGCAGCTTGAGTTCACCCGCCACGATGGGTTTGGATTCGCGCGCCGACGTGAAGTCGCGGCCCAGGAATTTGACGAATACGGTTTCACCGGGGCGGTACAGCGGCCTGTCGGTCACCGCGTACAGCTTGGTGTTGTAGATCTCGCTGTCATAGTAGTAGTTCTCGGCGACATAGACGCCGCCCTTGGGGTCCTGCCCATAGACATAGGTCTTTTCCGGTGCCGCGCGTTGGAACGCGACCACGCCACGCGCATCGGTGCTGCCGCTGGACAGCACGCCCACGCCGTCCGTCCACACGGTCTTGGCGCCAGATACCGGTTTGCCGTTGACGCGGTCGGCCACCCACACCAGCATCTGCTGTGACGATACCTTGGTCACGGCAATGGAGTCACTGACAAAGACCAGCGTCACCGCGCGGTGCTCACCCACCATGGCCTCGACCAGGTACAGTCCAGGGGCTCTCTTGCCCAAGGGAATCATCACATTGCCTTTGGGTGCCGCAATGAAGTCGCTGCTGCTTCCGGCCAGCGAAACACCGGCTGGCGGCTGTATGGCATTGGCCAGGTGCACGGGGTAACGAAAACTGTCCACCAACGTGTGGGCCTTCAATGGTCGGTACAAAGGGTTCAAGGCCTCAGGTGTGGGAGCTTTGAACAGTGGATGGGAGCGCACTTCCGGGGCCTGCGCGGTCACGGCCTGGCGGGCGTCGGCGCTGAACAGACCGCGCCATACGCGCCGTGATCCGGTCCACCAGTTGTCCCAGGTACGGGCCAGGGCTTCGGACAGGCCGGGTCCGGCAAAGTCGCCCTCGGTGTCAATACGGTGCAGGTTCTTTTGCGCTTTTAGAAACTCCAGCGGCTGCTTCACTCGGTACACATAGACGTCAACGCCGCCGTATTCGGCAATTGCCTCCATCTGCTGGGCCTCCAGCCGCACCATGGCCGTATCGGCCGACCCATAGGCCGTATCGCTGAGCAGGAAAAATGGCGTGCCGCTGGCGCCGCTTTGCGCCCAACTCGGCAGTGCCAGCAGCGCTGTCACGAGCATCGTCACATATGCCAGTAAACGGGATATCTTCATGGTGTTTCTCGATCGGTTGATTCGTGTGTCTGGAGCAGTTCGGGGGCTTCGTCAGGCAGTCAAAAAGCCCAGGCGAAAGACGCCGGCAAAATTCGGGTTGTCTTGCAGCGGGTGCCAGCGCGTGTCGCGCCATTGCTGCAGGTCACGCAGGGCCACGGCGCGCAGGCCGTTGTCGGTCGGGGTCACGGTGCCCGTGTGGTAGGCGATGAAGGAGCCCATCCACACCATCAGGTGCTGGGCATCACCCTGGTCGAAGAACAACAGGTCGCCTGCCGCCGCCAGGTTGCAGTCCTGGCTTTGGAAGCGGGTGTTCTCCTGGATCAGCTCCAGCGCGCTGGCATAGGCCGACACCGAACCATCGGCCAGCCGCCAGCTATGGCGCAGAGACTGCTGGCTGTTGCCCAGTGCGACCTCGGGCGGCACGGGCAGACCAGCAAGTCCGTTGGCACGCTTCCAGGTGTTGTCATGCTCACGCAGGGCTTCGGCCACGGCAAAACGCACCAGGCCTACGCAGTCGCGCTGCTGCCAGCGCGGAGTGGGGCCAGCGCTCAATTGGCTGGAGATGATGCGCACCATCCAGGCTCTGAAGGTGCGCGACTGGGCGGGCGTCAGCGTCGTGGCCTCAGAGGCGGCGGCAGCCTCTGCGGCCATGGAGACACCGGGCAGCCAGGGAACGAATGCGACCATCGGCAGGGGTGCGCCCAAAAAACTGCGGCGTCTCATTTGGCGGCCCCTTGGGCGACCCACTCAACGCGGTGCCATTCGTTTTCTGGGGCGGGGCTTTGGCTGGGCAGTTCCAGTTTGTAGGCCGGGTAGTTTGCCAGCGCCTTCATGCGTGCAGGCAAATGGGTCTGCGCTGCAGCCAGCAGGTTGGCGTCACCCGCACCACCGAGTGCCCTCAACACTTCGCGCTCGGCCATGCTGGACAAAGGGCGCGGCGTCATCAGTGCCAAGGTGCCGTTGGATGTAGGCAATTGATCGGCAACACTGGGGTTGGTGCGGGCGACCGTTGACAAGACTTTGTCGACCAGTGCAGCGTCGGGCGAGAAGCTGACGTAGCCGCCGCGCGCGCCCACGGCGGCGGTGCCATTGGCGTTGTGCCATAGCAGGGTTTCATCGGCGGTCTTGGCTTTCGCTTTGGCGTCTTTGCTTGGCTTTTCGACGAGGGCTGCTGGTGCTGCCTTGTCCGGGGCTGTGGCCAGCGCCCAGTTGGCCAATGCCTGCAAGCTGGCATCGCGTTTGGCGGACCGGTCGGTCAGGTGGCCGATGAACACCGGCGCGTAGAGGTTGGATTCGTCATACCAGCAGGCCAACACCGGGCCGCTGAACGCGGCGAGCAAACTGGTGTCTGCCAGCACGGGCTTCTTGGTCGCTTCATTGAAGACCCGTTGGGTGGCGTTCCAGTCCACCGGCAACACAACACAGGCACTGGCATTGGCGGGTGCGGCACGCCACAACGTCGCATCACCCAAAGCAGCCGCGCCCAACGCAGCATCGCCGGTCTTTTGCGGTGCCAACCAGACCGACGTAGACCATTGCTGCTGCCCAAAGTCAAAGCGCAGGCCTTTGAAGCCCGACAGAAAAGCCCCATAGCCCAGCGCCAACGTGGGGGCGCCAACCACCAAGGTGTGCGCCGGGCGGGTAAGGTCTGCCTTGGCCGCGCTGCCAGCGGCATCGGGGGCTGCGTCGAGCGCAAACTGGTGGGCCAGCGTGCCGTCGTTCTTCAACCATTCGACAATTGCGGCACTGGCTTGCGCCACCATCTGGTCTTGGGCATTGAACAGCAGGCCCGGGTCGGACAGCACAACCACACGGTCCCCCTGGCTGATCAACAGCAGCGTGCGACGCGGGTTCACTGCCAGTGCCAGTACCGTGGCCTTGCCGGCACCGGTGTCGATCTCACCGGCAAGGCTCAACTGGTTGTCTTTCATCGCGACCTGGGCGGCTTCTTGCAACACTTTGGCCAGCATATTGCGGCGCATCACCAGTGCGTAGTGGCGCAGCGCGCCCTTGCCATCGCGCCACAGCGCCAGCTCGGCCGGTTCGTTCAGGGCGCTGCTCAGCAGGCGGTCCGTCCAGCCCAGCTTGTGTTCATAGGCGATGCGTTTGATGGCGCCATTGATGCCCAGGCGGTCTTCCTGCTGTTCGTAGTAGAAGGCCAGGTCTTCGGTCAGCACATCGTGCGCCATCGGAACCTTGAGCAGGTCACGCGGCAGAGCGGCCAGGCTGTTGGTGCGTATCAAGGCGTCGGGGTGCGCCAGGTCCACCATCAGGCGGCTGCCGACATAATGGAATTCCTTCCAGTTGCTGCCCCGTTGGTAAACGGCTGCGCTGGCGGCAACGGTGAAGACCAAACCAGCAACGATCCAGATGCGACGCATGTGATGTACCTCTCTTCAATGCACTTCAAGCTCAAGTTGGGCTGATGCTACGTGGGGCTTTCGCGCTTAGCAATCGCCAGAGCAGGAGATTCGCAGAATATTTTTTTGCGTCGCGGATTGCCGACAAGTGGCGGTACTGTGGCGTGATGATTTGCTCACACGGCTTGATGGGACGCAGGCGGGGTGTGAGAAAACCGTTCGTTGCACCCCACGTTTTCGCATACCTTTCGCCGAACGCAGACTTGGAGTGCCTGTTGTGCAGGCTTGGTGGGCGTGGGGCTCAGGCTGCCTGGACGCTCTGCTACGTGTCCCCCGCCCTTCGGGCTCCTCCTTGACCTCCGCAGAACATCCAGGCAGCCTGAGCCCCAGTGTGGCGTGTTTCATGCCTCTGCAACATCCGCTGAAATGTGACCTGCGCAGCGCTGAAGCTATAGTGCGGCTTACTTTGGGGTCAAGCACTCCTACGCAAGCAAACGCACTTTTTCGCACATGAGCATGGTCAACTTATTTCGCTTGAATCAGGAAACGCTGGAGCCGGCAATGACGGACGAAGAGATTGAATCCACTTATTTTCCTGGGACCGTGCCGGTACTGCCGGACCCCACTGAAGCACACCTTGAATCCCTTCGCTTCACGGATGATGGGTGGGAATCGACGTTGCAAGGCGTGCTGTTCGTCATTGCTGGAAGTGCGCAGCAACCTGATCCCGAATGTCTGCATCTCGCAAAGCTCGTCATCAATCGCTTTGCAGAAGTAGAAGCTAGCTCGAAGCAGTTGGCGCGCACCTTCATGCACGACGAGGGCAGTTGGTCCGTTGACGCCATCGACTTTGCTGAGCAGGCTGGTGCAAAGCAATGTGATTTTCTGGTTGACATGAGTTTTTCACCCAAGGATGGCTCCAACAAGTATGGGTACACGTCGTTCGCAGCGTGCTTCGCGGTGACGGAAGGTTCGGCGCCCGGCAAGGCGAACTTCCATGTGAAAAAGTATGTTGTTGAATTTGTCTAAAGCCAAAATTTGCGCTCAAGACAATGAGAGAAGACAACCTCTCTTCGCAGCAGCTGGACGGGGGACACGAATGGCGGTATGCACCCCCACCCCGCTGCGGGTTCAGCACAAGAGGTTTTGAAAGATAGTTTGAACACATACATTACGACCGACGCAACAGCGCCCCAAGTTTCGTTGCCGCAAGGCGCAAGGCAGCTGCGTCGTAACCCGCATAGCCAAACAGCCAGCCTCGGCGTTGCGAAGCAATGGTGTAGCGAGACAACGGGGCCAGCAAAATGCCGGCTGCCTGGGCGCGGGCTGACAGTGCTAGGTCGTCGTCGCCCAACGGCAATTCGTGCAGCAGGTGCATGCCTTGTTCGCTGGCTTGCAAGACGATGCGGCCCTTGCTGGCCTGTGCCAGCGCGTCGATCAGCGCTTGTTGGCGCTGGGGATACAGCTCGCGCATGCGCCGCAGGTGACGCAGCAGATGGCCTTCGGTGATGAAGCGGGCCAGCACCTGCTGGTTGTCGCCAGGGGCGTGGCGGTCGCTCAGTGCGCGCGCCATGGCAAAGGCGCCGGCCAGGGCGTGCGGCAGCACGATGAAGCCCAGGCGCAGACCGGGGTGCAGCGATTTGGAGAAGGTGCCCACATACAGCACGCGCTCGGCGTTCGGCAAACTGCACAGGGCGGGCAGACGGTGGTTGCCGTATTGGAATTCGCCGTCGTAGTCGTCTTCCACAATCCAGGCGCGCTGGGCATTGGCCCAATCCAGCAAGGCCAGGCGGCGCTTGAGGCTCATGCGTACGCCGGTTGGAAATTGCGAGGTCGGTGTGACGACGGCCAGCCGCGCGGCGGGCCACTGTGCCGTACCCTGGTCTACGCACAGGCCCTCGGTGTCAACGGGCACCGGGCGTACGTGGATGCCATGGCCGACCAGGCTGGCGCGGATGCCGGGATAGCCGGGGTCTTCGACCCAGGCCTGATCGCCTACGTCCAGCAGCAGGCGGCCCACCAGGTCTATGGCCTGTTGCGATCCAGAGCACACGACAATCTGGCCCGCTTCGCAGCGGATGCCGCGTGACGCCCATAGCCATTGGGCTACGGCCTCACGCAAGGCCGGGTCACCGGCCGGGTCCAGGTACTGCGCCTGGGCTCTGCGCTCGTTCGGTGTGGCCTGGCGGGCCAGCCGGTCCCACAGCGCAAACGGAAAGCTCGCCACTTCCGGGGCGCCTATGCGAAAGGGCTGCGCTGCTTGCAAGGGTGGATTCCAGCGTAGCACCGTATCGGCGATCAGCTGCCCGCGTTGCGAAAGCCCGGATGCGACCGGGGGCCGCAGCGGCTTGGCGGATGTGTGCAGAGCCTTGAGGTCACTCGCAACATAGCTTCCATCACCCACGCGGCTGACCACATAGCCTTCGGACTGCAAGCGCTCCAGCGCCCATACGACGCTGTTGCGCGACACGGCCATGGTCTTGGCGTGCTCGCGCGAGGCTGGCAGGCGGCTGCCGGGTTTGAATGTGCCCTGCTCAATGGCGCGACGCAGCGCCAGGTAGACCTGCTGGCGCACCGTTTCGCTACGCGTTGTCGGCTTTGCATTGGTTCTCTGCAGCGCCATAAATTGGTTCCTTGGAGTTTGCTGCTTGCATATAAACTAAAGAACCATTTTACAAACCCTGTCTTGCAGCCTTACCCAAGAGGACCCCATGGCCCAACACAGCAGCACCATTCTTTGGCAGCGCAATGACGCTGCGTTCACCGACCACCGCTACAGCCGCCGCCATACCTGGCACTTTGATGGCGGTGCCGTTGTGCCCGGTTCATCGTCGCCCCATGTGGTGCCGCTGCCGTATTCCGACGCAGCCGCGGTGGACCCCGAAGAGGCCTTTGTCGCGTCCTTGTCGAGTTGTCATTTGCTGTGGTTTCTGGATATCGCCGCCCGTGCGGGCTGGGTGGTTGACAGCTACCGTGACGAGGCCAGCGGCACCCTGGCGCGCAATGCAGAAGGCCAGTTGGCCATGACCCAAGTGGTTCTGCGTCCTGTGGTTCAGTTTGCGCCCGATCGACAGCCGACCACAGAAGCGTTTCAGGCCTTGCACCACCAGGCCCATGCCGCCTGCTTCATCGCCAATTCGGTGAAGACCGAGGTGCTGTGCGAACCTAGCATCCAGTCAACGAACCCTACTGCACCATGACCTATTTGCCATCCCATTTTGAAGAGACCGATACCGCCAAGCTGCACGCGCTGGTGCATGACTTTCCACTGGCTACCTGGGTGGTGCAACACCAGGGCGAATTGCTGGTCAACCACATTCCCATGTTGCTGGATGCCCAGCGTGGACCCCACGGCACCCTGGTTGGCCATGTGGCCCGGGCCAACCCGGTATGGCAGGCCTTGGCTGAAGGTGCCAGTTCGGTGGCCGTGTTTACCGGCGCGCAAGCTTATGTGTCGCCTAATTGGTACCCCAGCAAGCACGCGAATGGCAAGGCTGTGCCAACCTGGAACTACGCCACGGTGCATGCCCATGGGGTGCCACAGGCCTTTGAAGAACCCGCACGCGTGCTGGACATCGTGACGCGTTTAACCAACCGGCACGAAGCCGGGCAAGCGCTGCCGTGGCAAGTCTCGGATGCCCCAGCCGATTTCATAACCAGCCTGCTGCGGGTCATTGTGGGAGTCGAGTTGCCGGTGCAGCGATGGGTTGGCAAATGGAAGGTCAGCCAGAACCGCCCGCCAGCCGACCAACACGGCGTCGCTGCTGGCCTTAGCAGTCAGGACGCCGAAGCTGCACAGCAAATGGCAGCTTTGGTGCAGCAAAGGATCAAGCCATGAGCGAAGCCACTACCGACAACACGATAGCGCCCGTTTCAGTCGTCACAGTCAACACGCTAAAGGCTTCAGACTATGCAGCCTGGCAGCGCCTGGCAGATGGTTACAACCGTTTCTACGAGCGCGAACTTCCAGAGGCCAGTTTCGAGAAGACCTGGGCCCGCCTGTTGGAGGGCGATGGCATCCATGGCTTTGCCGCGTGGATGGACGGAAAGTTGCTGGGCATCACCCACTACCTGTACCAACCCAGTGTGTGATCCGATGATGTTTGCTATTTGCAGGACTTGTTTGTTGACGAAGCTGCACGCGGCCTTGGCGTAGCGCAGGCCCTGATAGAGCAGGTGGCCCAGGCCGCCCACCAGCGTGGTGCACCCAAGCTGTACTGGCTGACCCACCAGACCAATGCGCGGGCCCGGCGCCTGTATGACCGCGTGGCACAACACCACGGGTTTCTGCGCTACGACTACGCCATGCCAGCGCGTTGACGGTAAGATCGGCGCACCCCTGGCGCTCCGCTCTAACCATGCTATTTGATTTCCTGAAGCAAATCGGCCGATCTTCGGCTCCTACCGACGATGGGCACCCCGTGGAAGCTGCGCCTACCGCCGATGACATGCTGTCGCGAGCCCTGCTGGACCCCGTGGAGTGGATTGCGCATGAACACCCACAGCGGCCAGCGGGTGAGTTGGTGGACATCTGGGCCAAGATTCCAGGCGGTTTCAAATGGCACCACTATTTTCCGGTCTACGAGAAGATCTTTGGTCCTTTGCGTGGCACGCCCTTGAAGATTCTTGAAATCGGTGTCTACCGTGGGGCTTCGCTGAAGCTGTGGCGCGCATATTTTCATCCCGATAGCCGCATCGTCGGTATCGATATCGATACGACGTGCGCACGCTATGAAGACGCGGCCAACAACATCTTCGTGCGCATAGGGTCACAGGCTGACGATGCATTTCTACAAGCGGTGGTGCAGGAGTTTGGCCCATTCGACCTCATCATTGACGATGGCAGCCACAGAAGCGCGCACATGCTGGCGAGCTTCAACGCCCTTTTCCTGACCGGGCTGAAGCCAGAGGGTATCTATTTTGTAGAGGATACCCATGCCAACTTCTGGGCCAGTTGGATGGACAGCGCAGTCTCGTTTGTCGATGTCGCGAAACATCTGGTGAACCACATGCATGGTCACCATTCCGATACGCACAAGTTCTATGCATTCATGCTGGGTGATGTGCGGCGCCAGCCTGTCATGTCCGTGCCGCTGATCACGACCTTGATTGACGAGATTCGGTTTTTTGATTCCATCGTTGTGGTGTACAAGAAACCCAAACCCACGCCGCCCGTCGTCGAGCTTCTTGCCACATAGAGTCGCGCACCCTGCGCAAGACCCTAGGCAGCGAGGTCGTCTACCCGCCGATTGCGGGCACGCTGCATCAACACCGTAATCAACAATGCAGCGGCTGCAGAGCTTGTCATGCCGGGCGAGGCCGCCAGCATGCTGGCCAAACCATCCACGGCGTGCAAACTGACCTGCTGCACATGGTTCACCAAGGCAATGACGTCACCCGAGCGCACATTGCGTACATCTTCGGTGCGCACGTGCAGTTCGGGCCAGCCACTGCGAAAACGGATGTTGGCAAAAATGCCATTGGCGACCGAAACCAGGGACAGCACGCCCAAGG